>Ga0129333_10003503_pt1 | contig 14700 bp, 17 predicted proteins | sample CPB6_08_DNA_FD_94474 | JGI IMG/M metagenome (GOLD analysis project Ga0129333, IMG submission 94474) | Freshwater to marine salinity gradient microbial communities from Chesapeake Bay, USA - CPBay_Sum_0.6_0.8_DNA | ecosystem: Environmental > Aquatic > Marine > Coastal | place: USA: Chesapeake...
CTGGGTGTCTTGGCCTATGTTGGGCACGATAAATCCTCAGAGATTCAACGCCTCAGTATTCTTCTTAACAAAACACGCGAGGAGGTGGCCCGTGATAACGTCACTCAAGCAGAAATTGACAAACTTGTGGAACACATTGATGCAAGGTTTAACCGCCTTGAAGACAAAATTAACCAGCTTATTCAAAAGGGGTAAGTAATGGGTAAATACAAAACGACAGTTAATTACCCGACTGAAGGTTCTGGTCCACGTATGGAAATTCTTCGGGATAACGTGTCTACTGGTGCTAAGTTTCCGATGAAAAATGTAGACGATAAAGAAGCTCGTAAAAAAGCTGAAGATTACGCCAGTGAAATGCAACGTGAAACACGGGGTAAAAAAGCGGGTGGGATGATTGGTTCTGCTTCTAAACGCGCCGATGGTTGTGCTCAACGTGGTAAAACTCGTGGAAAGATGATTTGATCATGGCTGATGACAACAAAGTAGAAGGTCGCACGGCTCATATTGAAAAACATATGAAGCCGGGGCTGATGAAAGACTTTACTATCGGAGTCAGCAAACTAATAGATAAGACCGGATACACGCAAGAGAAAGAGTACAAAGGCAAAACGTCTGAAGAGTTAGCCAAGAAACCGGTTCCTGAAAAGAAACGTGCTGGTGGAATGGTTGGATCTGCATCTAAACGCGCTGATGGCTGTGCTCAGCGGGGTAAGACCCGTGGGAAGATGGTCTGATGCCTGCTGTTAGTAAAAAGCAGGAGAAGTTTATGCAAGCGGTGGCTAATAACCCAAAGTTTGCAAAAAAGGTGGGGGTTCCCCAGTCGGTAGGTCGTGAATTTACTAAAGAGGAAGGTGGCACTGTGAAAGAGTCAAAGTCGATGATGAAGAAAGAAGTGGCTTTCATGAAAAAGAAAGGCGCTCCCAAGTCAATGGTCAAGCATGAGATGGCTGAAGCTGGCATGAAAAATGGCGGCAAAGCCTATTCCGCCGGTGGCTATACCCGTGCAGCCGATGGTGTTGCTAAAAAAGGCAAGACCAAAGGTAAACAAATCGCTATGCGTAGTGGTGGAGCCTGCTAAATGCGTCCGTCACGAGGGATGGGAGCAATTAACCCATCCAAGATGCCAAAGGCCAAGACGATCACCCGAAAGGATGATCCGAATAAGGTAACTATGTATGCCAAAGGCGGTGAGTCCAAGGTAAACGAGGCAGGTAACTATACCAAGCCGGGTATGCGGAAAAGTTTGTTTGAGCGTATTAAGGCTGGCGGTAAGGGGGGAGCCCCCGGGCAGTGGAGCGCTCGTAAGGCTCAGATGTTAGCGGCTAAGTATAAGAAGGCTGGCGGTGGGTATAGGGATTAGGTTTCCTGTCTACGATGCTAAGCAAGATGGCAACGTATTTATTTGGATCTTAGAAGCATCAGAAGATTACAGGAACATAAAGCGAAGAGAACGGTATGTCGAACTTGAAAAAGCCACAGCAAAGTCTGAAAGCGTGGACCGCTCAAAAGTGGAGAACTAAGAGTGGCAAACCTTCTACGCAAGGACCGAAGGCTACAGGGGAAAGATATCTCCCTTCCGCCGCCATCTCAGCGTTATCCCCGCAAGAGTATGCCGCCACCACCCGGGCCAAGCGAGCAGGAAAAGCAAAAGGGAAGCAGTTTGTTGCCCAGCCAAAAGGCATCGCTGCTAAAACAGCAAGACATAGATAAATAACTTAATTTAAAAGGAGTTTATTGTGGATCAAAATACTATTCGTAAATGCGCCGAAATGGCAGCTACTCAACAAAGATCTTTTCTGGGTGCAGTAGATCAAGATATTCTTGATCTGTTAGCAGAACTTAATCCTGTTGAAGAAGTCGCTCCCGTAGTAGAAGAAACACCTGCTGTAGTTGATGAAGCTCCTGCAGAAGAGACCCCTGCTGAATCTTCGGAAGAGTAAAACGTGGCTACTACCGGAACCACAAGTTTCAACCTAGATCTCAATAGTCTTGTAGAAGAGGCTTTTGAGCGCTGTGGTGCTGAGTTACGTTCTGGTTATGATATGCGTACAGCCCGTCGTAGCCTTAATCTTTTGACGATTGAATGGGCAAATCGTGGCATTAACTTATGGACTATTGAGCAAGGAAGTATCCCCCTAAATCAAGGTCAGATTACTTATGCTTTACCGTCCGACACAATTGATTTAATGGATATGGTTGTACGTACAGAAACGGGTCTTAATCAAACAGACATTACAATTAATCGTATATCTTCTTCTACCTACGTTACAATTCCTAATAAGAATGCTCAAGGACGTCCTATTCAAGTTTGGGTAGACAGGCAAAGCGGAGATATCAACGCCACAGCAATAACTTTAAATGGTGGTATTTCTGCAACAGACACTAGTATTACGCTTAGTTCCGTAGTTGGCTTAAATTACGTTGGCTTTATAAAAATTGACAGCGAAACTATTGGGTATAACGAAATATCTGGAAATACTTTGCAAGGGTGTGTTCGTGGAGTAAATAACACGACTGCAGCCAGCCATTTAAACAACGCTGCTGTTTCTGTACAAAGACTACCTAATATTAACGTATGGCCTGCCCCTAATCAGTCTAGCTATTATTCTTTTGTTTATTGGCGGTTACGTCGTATTCAAGATGCAGGAAATGGCGTTAGTACTGAAGATATCCCTTTCCGTATGCTGCCTTGTATGGTAGCTGGCTTAGCTTATTATTTAGGCATGAAAATACCCGAAGCTTTATCTCGTTTAGAGATGTTAAAAGCTTCTTATGAAGAACAGTGGTTGCTTGCTTCCAGCGAAGATCGTGAAAAAGCAGATTTACGACTTGCGCCAAGGCAATATTTCTACTGAGATAATTTATGTCAGGTCCTAAATTTGCTGCTGGTAAAATAGCTATAGCGGAGTGTGATAGATGCGGGTTTCGATACAAACTGAAAGAGCTAAAGAAACTGGTCATCAAGACCAAAAATATAAATCTACTCGTTTGCCATACTTGTTGGGAGCCCGATCAGCCTCAGTTACAACTAGGGATGTATCCAATTTCCGATCCCATAGCCCTAAGAAATCCGCGCAAAGACACCTCTTATTATGTAGCTGGCCTAACAGGATTACAGACGGAACCCTTGACGGCGCCGACGGATAATGTAGACGCTTTTGGATTACCTTCGGGTGGAAGTAGAGTTATTCAATGGGGATGGAATCCAGTTGGGCTTAATAATGCTTTAAATATTCCAAACCTCTTAAATAATTTAGAAGTTCGAGGTGAAGTTGGTTCAGTTACAGTATCTACAACTTAGGAGTTAAATATGGAAAAGACAGCAATGAAAAAAGTAGCTAAAACCGAAGTTAAAGCTCATGAAAAGAAAATGCACGGTATGAAAAAAGGTGGCGTTGCTTCTATGGACATGAAACGTATGGGCCGCAATCTTGCCCGTGTAGCTAATCAGCGTGGTTCTTCAAGGGGGCGATAATGGCTAAGTACAGTATGAAAGTTAAAGGCAAAGAAATTGGTGATGCTGCTGTTTATGCTGCACCGCACACTATGACTGGTAAACCTACTAACGCAGATACTTATAGCGAATACAAGCCCGGTAAAGATATTATTAATGCTGGGAATATGTCTGTTGGTGGTTTAAGTAGAGGCACATACGCGCCTGTTAATCCATATGGTGTTGGCGAAATGCGTGGTTATGGTGCCGCAACAAAAGGACGCAAGATTAGCGGAAAAATGGGATAGTCATGAATTACACGACGTTGTTCAATACCATTAAAAGTTATGTCGAGAATGATTTTCCCGTCTTAGCTTTTACTGACATTGCGGGTACAGGTACTTCTGGTCTGACTTCTACAGAACAGATTAATACTTTTATTACTCAAGCAGAACAGCGTATTCATAATACAGTTCAATTACCTGATCTACGAAAAAACGTAATTGGGGTCTGTACTATTAACTATCAGTATTTAAGTCTTCCTACTGATTGGCTTGCTACTTTTTCTTTAGCTGTAATTGATCCTGTAACTTCTCGGCAAGATTTTTTATTGAATAAAGATGTCGAGTTTATTAGAGAGTCATTTCCATTCCCTGCTACTACTGGAGTACCTACCCATTATGCAATTTTTGATGGCGGAACTTTGATACTTGGGCCGACTCCTGATGCTGCCTATTCATTTGAACTGCATTATTACTATTATCCTGAGTCAATTACGTCAGCTATTAGTGGTACTTCTTGGCTTGGTGATCATTTTGATACTGTTCTTTTGTATGGTTCTCTTCTTGAGGCATATACCTTTATGAAGGGAGAACAAGACGTAATTACGCAGTATCAAAAGCGCTACGATGATGCAATGGCATTACTAAAACAACTTGGTGATGGTAAGAATCGTCAAGATATGTATCGTACAACTCAAGTAAGGTACCCAGTAAAATGATAAAGTTAGAAATAGGGGACGCATTAGTACGCACTGTGGATGGGCGCGGGCTTACACCTGAAGAATTAGCAGAATGTGCTACAGATAAAATTATTTCTATTGGTGATACGGCTCATCCTGTAATTAGAGAACAGGCATTAGCTTTTAGACACCATATTACAGAAATAATTACTTATTATATAAATGAAGGTATTCGTCACAATCAAGCAACTTTAATGGAGAAGCAAAATGCCATTTACAGGTAATTACATGTGTACTAGCTTTAAGCAACAGTTGCTTGAAGGAGTTCATAACTTTAAATCTGCTGGTGGAAACGCATTTAAAATGGCGCTTTACACCAATTCTGCTACATTTAATGCTAGCACTACTGCATATACAGCAACAAATGAAGTACCTGCATCAGGTAGCTATGTTGCAGGTGGGGGAACACTTACAAATATTTCTCCTACTACGTCTGGAACTACAGCGTTTCCAAGTTTTAATGATTTTTCTTGGACCTCCGCTACAATTACGGCTAGGGGCGCATTAATTTATAACTCAAATGCTTCCGGTTATACCAACCCAACAGTAATTGTTTTAGATTTTGGTAGCGACAAAACGTCAACTTCTGGTACGTTCCAAATTCTATTTCCTGCTGCTACAGCTTCAACTGCAATTATTAGAATTGCCTAACAGGAAAAGCGATGGCTAATCGCTACTGGGTAGGTGGCACTGCTACTTGGGATAATACTGCAGGCACTAAATGGGCTACCACTTCTGGTGGAACAGGTGGGGCAAGCGCCCCTACTACTGCCGACGATGTATTTTTTAATGGAAGCTCTGGCACAGGCACTGTTACTACTGGTACTGGACAAGCTTGCCTTTCTGTAAATTTTACTGGATTTACAGGCACAATTACTGGTACTTCATTAGCTGTAAGTGGCGGCAGTTTTACTATGGGGGCGGGCACTACAATTGGTGCTACTCTTTTTGTTTCTATAGCTTGCCCACAAACTGGGACAGCTACAATAAATACAAATGGCAAAACACTTCCTAATGGTTTAACAATTACTGCTATCAGCCCTAATAATGGTGGACAAGTTAATTTAGGAGCCGCAGCAACTGTAACTGGAGCATTTGTTTTAAGTAGTGAAACTCGATTTAATCTAAATGGATTTGATTTAACTGCTACAAGTTTTAATACGAGTGGTGGTTCTCCTAATGCTTTAACGTTTGGTTCCAATAGAATAAATCTTTCTGGAAACAATATTACTGTATTTGATCAAAATTATAATTTACCTAATACTTTTAGTGGGGCTGGTGGATTTTATGCTACTTACACTGGAGCAACTGGGACTAGAACTTTTTCTGCAGGAACAACAGGTAGCATATCAACTAATGGATCCGCACCACTTTATATTACCGGTGGTACAGATAGAATTAATTTTACTGGGGGATCAAATTTATTTAGAGTAGGGGTTGTTTTTACTGGATTTTCTGGAACTTTAGGTCTTGCTAGTGCTACAGGTTCTTTAAGTCTTGGTTGTACTTGGAATCCTACTGTTTTTGTAAATACTTTTACTATAGAAGCAACTAGTACTCGTGTATACACTATTGATGGGCAAGTATCTGGTACGACTCCTAGTTCGCAATACATACGTTTAGGCGTAGCAACTTTAACTAGTAATTACACTAATGCTTTTACAGGAACTTATCAAGCTATTACTAGTGGTTCGCAGATTACATTAGGCGGTTTTATTTTAACCGTAGATAACTTAGTACTAACTGATTCATTTTCTTCCATACTTATTAGTGGTCCCGGTACAGTTAGAATTACAGGTAACAATAAAACTGTATTTCAAATTAATACTACCGGTAGTACTAGCAGTAACAGAATTACTAATAGTCCTGTTTTTGAATTAACTTATTCTGGATCTGTAGGGACTAGAACTGTTAATGGAGTAGGTTCGGACAATCTTAATGGCCAATATATGGCATTAAGCATAACCGCTGGTTCTGATATAGTTAATTTTTCTTCTTTTGAATCATATCTTGGCAATTTCAATTTAACTGGATTTAGTGGCACCATTAGTGGAAATGTTAGTGTAGCTCAACGTCTTACTATATCTAATACTACTAGTTTTGATAGCACTACTTCTAACGTTACATTTAGAAGTGCTACAGGTTCAACTCAAATTACTGCAGAATTAGCTACAGTAGGTGGTAATTGTAGATGTCCTAGAAATTTAGCTCTTCAATGGACTACTAGTTCTACTACTAATAATAGTACTTTAACTTTAGTTAATAGCGTAGTGTTACTGGATAATGCTGCGTTTACTGCAGATTTCAGACTTGTTGCTGGAACCCTTGTTTTAAATGGGTTTGATTTGTCAGTACCAAATTTTAATTTTCCAAGTAATAACACTTTTAGAGGGATTAATTTTGGTTTATCTGGTACTAATAAAATAATTATTAACTCTCGTGGTATTAGACTTTTTGATTTAACAAATTCTCAAGTTGTTACATATATAACATTTACATCTGCAAACACTAATACTTCAAATAATTTTGAAATTTCAGGAAGTTCTGGACAAACCAGACTTTTATTGGGCACTACTACACCTTCAAGTACTGGAGATTATCTTTCTCTTTCTAGAAATATAAGTGTATCAATAACTTCTACAAGTGATAACGTAACTCTTTATACAGGCCAGTGGTACGCTATTTCTACTTCTAATACTTTTTCTGGTACTTTTAGCATAGATCCTTCATCTGGATATCCAATTGTTTCTAGTTCATTTTCATTAGGAACTACAGGTGCAACAGCAGGCTCTACCGGAGCAGGCATATATTTTCATGCTCGGAACTGTACTTTAAGTTCTGGAATTACTATGTTGTTTGGTGTAAATACCAATGTACCTAATAGTACTCTTCAAGGTGGAGTAACTTTAAATTCTAACGTAACAATAAACCAACAGCATTCTGGTAGTTTTGGTGTTACTGTACAAAATACCGGTAATACTTTAGGAAATACTTTAAATTTAAGTTCTTTTACTTTAAATACAGATTCTCTTAATTTTATTGGTACTTCCAGTAGCGCCCCTATATCAATAAATTTTGGCACTGGAACTTTAAATATTACTGGTAATGCAAGAACTGTTCTTACTGATTCTGGGGTTACTCTTGCGCCCCTTTCTTTTTCAGGAACTACTCAACGCTTTAATTTTACTTATAGTGGCTCTGTTGGCACACGAACTATAAATTATTTTAGGGGCGCTAGTTTTACTGCCCCCAGTTTTAGAATATCTGCAGGTAGTGATACCGTTTCTTGCACTAATGCATCACAAAATGCTTCTAATGGAATAAATTTTACTGGTTTTACGGGGACATTTACTACTGTTACAGGATTTCTTAGTTATTCAGATGTAGTTCTTGGCGCAGGTATGACTTGCTCCTCAGCCATTGGACTTAACCCACAGTCAGGAACTATAAGAACAGTGACTTCAAATGGAGTTACTATAGCCTCTAATTTTTCTATAGGGTTATTTTCAGCTTCATCTACAGAACCAGGCACCGTTCGGCTTGTAGATAGTTTAAATGTAAGCCTTGGTATTTTTTTTAGAGCTAGTACTACATCTCCTGGTCTTACTTTTGATACTAATAACCAAACTGTAACTTGTAGATATTTTGAGGCTGTTACAGGTAATGGTGCAACTACTTCAAGACGAAACTTAATTTTAGGCACTTCTACTATAAATATAAACGCTAATACTTCAAATACTACTGTTTGGAATATTGGTGTTCTTCGTGAACCTACTTTATTTAGTTTTTCTGGTGCAAGTAGCACAATTAACGTAAATTTACCTAATTCTGCTGGAACTGATTGGTTTTTTGGGGATGACTCATCAGGATTAAGCTTAATAACAGTTGCTTATGGTGCTTTAAATATATCTAATTCTGCAGGAGCAAATGATTTTAATAGTTTTAATATTTGTAATGCTAATTCTTTTACTAGCTTATCTTTACCAACAAAGGGCACTACAGGTGTATCTCGTATAACGTTTAGTAACACAAGTACAACTTCTATCCCTGTATCTGGAAATATAAATTTTAATGGTAGCGCTACTTCTACTCGAAGAATGATTTTTACTCCGGGACGTGCTCCAGGAGTGCTTACAATTTCAGCAGCTACAGTATCTAATTTATCAAATATTGATTTTGCTAATATTACAGCTTCTGGTGCTTCTACTCCGTGGGCAGGCACAAATTTAGGAAATGGTGGTAACAATACAAATATTACTTTTGTAGCAGGAGGTAATAGATATTATGTCGCTGCGGCTGGCGGTAATTACACAGCTAATGCTTGGGCTACTTCTAGTGGTGGTACTGTAAGTACAGCTAATTATCCATTACCCCAAGATACTGTTTTCTTTGACGATAATAGTGGCTCTGCTGGTAGTAGCATTACTTTTGACAGTCCAACACTTCTTCCAGCAATTACTACTGCTAATAGAACCACTACTTTAACGTTAGTACCTGGGTCTTCCCGAGCCTTTTTCTGTGGAAATTTAACTTTATCTTCTGTTGTAACAATTGATTTTGATAATTTAACTACGTTTGCAGGTAATACTACTTTTACTCCTAATTCAGCAACTTACAATGGAAGCTTTACTATTAATAATGGTGGGCTTTTAACGGCTGGGAGTAATTTAACATTTACTTTTGGTACTCTAACTGTTACTGGGGGTAGGTTATCTCTTAATAACAACACATTAACAGTTCCCGCTTTTAATGCTAATTCATATGGGGCTGGAGAGATCTCCTTTGGTTCTTCTGGTGTTTTACAATTAACTAACGCTGGAACTATATACAATACTTTTCAAACTGGACCTTTTTACGCTCTTACTGGAAGTAAATCTTTAAGTTTAACTAATACTGGCACAAAAGGTATAGTTTCGGCTTATATAGCAGACGGTACTACTGGACGGTTTTTTGGTACCGAGAGTATGTCGCCTAACATAGATTCTGTTGCCACTTCAGGGAATCTTGAGGTCGCAGGATTTATTGGTAATCTTAATTTAAGTAGTTTTACTTCAACAGTAAGTTCATTTAGTGGTTTTAATAGTACTAGGTTTGTAGGCGATGTAACAATTGGTACTGGAACAACACTTGGCGCTCAATTTGGAGACATTAATTTTGCTAAAAGTAGTGGTGTTCAAACATTTAATCCGGGAGGTAAAACTTTTAGTACTATGAATATAGGTCTTTCTACTCCTACTAATGGAGTACTAAGACTATTAGGAAATTTTTCTTGTACTGGTTCTACTGGCATACAACTCAATGCGGGTGAATTTGATTTAAATGGTTTTACTGCAACTACACCTGTTTTAAGTTTGGGAGTTTCTAGTTTTAATATTCCAAATATCAAACTTAATATTGGTACTTCAACTTTAAATTTAACAGGTAATAACGTTACAGTTTTAGAGTTAGCAAGCACAACTCAAACTTTATCTAACGTATCTGTTGTTTCTCCTAGTTTTGGAACTGTAAATTTAAATGGAACAGGTACAAAAACTATAAATCCTAGAGGCGCTAATCTTAATGGACTTAGTATTGTAAACAATAACGCTTCAGGTTCTATTTCATTTTCTAGTGGTGGTACTTATTCTAAAATAGTTAATAATTTTTCCCCCGCTACTTTTACATTTAATGCAGGTAGTACTCATGCATTTACAGACGCAATTAATATAAATGGTACTTCTGGTAATTTAGTAGTTTTCCAAAGTAGTTCTAATGGTAATAGATATACTATTTCTTCTGGTGTAAGTTTACAGTTAGTTACTTTTACTAATATTAGAGATTCTGATGCTGTAGGAGGTTCTTATTTTAGTGCTCTTACAACTAACGGCAACATAGATGGTGGTAATAACCTAGGATGGACTTTTTCTGCTGCTGGGGATGTTTACGTAAATTTAACCGGTGAAACAATAACCACTGCAGTAGGTATTGCAGTCTTTCCTGATATTGATGTATCTGTTTCTGGCGTAGATGCATCTACTGCCGTAGGTGATGTAACACCTTTTTTCCCAGATATAAGTGTTAACGTTACCGGAGAAGCTGCTTTTGGTGTAACTTTTCAGGTTGATGTTGCTATATCAATAGATGCTAATGTTACAGGTTTATCTGCTACTACTGCTGTAGGTGATGTAACACCTTTTTTCCCAGATATAAGAGTATCTCTGGAGGGAGTAGAAAGTGTAGGTCAAATTGGTGAGAATATACTTTTTAGCCTTGGTTGCACTTTCCCAGTTTCTGGGGTAACTGCTGTTGGTGAAGTAGGAACTTTATATTTCTGGCAAAATATAAATGATTCGCAAACAGCTAATTGGGTTTCTGTGACTGATGCACAATCTCCAAATTGGGGGGCAATTAGCAACCCTTCTTCTACCACATGGACCCCTATTTAAAGTAAAGGATTAAATTATGGCATCAACTTATACTCCATCTTTAAAAATTGAAAAAATTGGTGTTGGAGATCAAAATAATACTTGGGGGATAACTACCAATAATAATTTTGAATATGCTTTGGAAGAAGCTATTACTGGGCGTACTAATGTAGTTATTCCTAATCCTCCACCTACTCCTATTGCTGTTACTTTAACTTTAACCAATACAAATGCTAGTCAAACAGCTAGATTTTTTATTCTTAATGTAACTTCTGCTGGAACATTATCGTCGACTCAAACAATACAAGTACCGCCGAGTATTAATAAACCTTATATTATTGAAAATAATACTACCGGATCTCAGTCAATACTTATTACTACACCTACTGGTTCAGGTGTAACTATACCTGCTAATAAAAAAGCTTTAGTGTATGCGTATTCTGATGGTGTAACTAACGATGTAAATCTAGCAGTTAGTTATTTATCTCTGCCGACAATTGATACTCCTACTATATCTGGAGGCACTTTAACTACATCTAATCTTAATAGAACATTAACTGCTGGGGGTAAAGTTGTTGTTAGTGGGCTTGGTACGCTCACTACTGGGACTACCACAATAGATTTAGCCAGCGCACAAGTATTTACTGCAACTATAACAGCGGCAAATACAATTACGTTTGCATTCTCAAACGCTCCTTCCGCAAATCAATCGCAGATTATAATTATGAGACTAACAAATGCAGGAGGTGGAACTTTGGTATGGCCTGCTGGTACTAAATTTGCAAACGGTGGTACAGCCCCTACATTAACAACTGTGGGTGTAGATATGTTAGGTATTTATTATGATGTAACAACTACTACATATATGGTATTTGTTATTGGAACGGATGTTAAATAATGTCTAGCGAACTACTTCTTCTCAGCGGTGGGCGCCCTCAGTCATACAATTTGTATGCTTGGGGGGAAAATAGTTTTAGTCAGCTTGGGGCTAACAACCATCTTTTTTCTATGACACGGCTTACGTCTGGTGCTTTTGGTACTCAGACAATATCAAAAGTAGTTGGTGGATCTGGAACTCGTTATTTCTTAACTAACACAGGGGATGTTTATTCTTGGGGAGCCAACGGCAATCCTAGTGTTGGCGCTACTGTTTTCGGACAGTTAGGTACAGGAACAACTAATCTTTATGTTGCTGCACCAACTTTTGTAATGTCTTCTGTGGCAGATATTGATGCTTATGGAAATTCTGTAGCAGTTGTAAAAACAGATGGTACTCTTTGGTGGTGGGGGGCATGGTTTAATAGTAGTGGTACAACAACTTATGACTCTACTCCAGTGCAAATTCCGCAAACATCTTCTGTTACTAATGCATCAAAAATAACAGTATACAGTGGTACAGGGCTTTCATATTTAACTACTTCTGGTACTGTATTTTCTCTTGGTGCTAATACAGCTTCAGGTCGTCTTGGATACGGACTAACAGGTAACTCTTTTTCTTCGCCTACACAGATTACTGCTTTATCTGGTGTAACTCACATTGCGTCTTCTTTACTTAATGGATATGCAATTGCAGGAGGCAATTTATGGGGGTGGGGAGATGCTTCAAGTCCTGGCCCCGGTGATAATGGTGGAGTTATACGCCCCACTCCTGTGCAAGTAAAGTTTGACGCTACTGGGGCTGCTGTTACAAATGCTACAAATGTATATGCAGCAGACGGTATTTGCTTATTTACTGTAACAGCAGGCACGGGGCCTAGCCCCTCAGTTACAAACTGTTTTGGTTTTGGGAATAATACTTGGTATCAATTAACAAACGCCACTTCTGTAGGTCAGGCTAATATGGCTAGGGCTATTTCTGGATTTTTAAATAGCTCTGGTAGTCCTATAAGTACCCCTGTAACTATTACTCAGATTAGCGTAGGTGGTGCAACAACTGGGTTTATAAACAATGGGGGGCTGTTGTTTACTTGTGGTGCTAATGATGTAGGTCAAGGTGGGCGAGGTGATTTAGATAATAATTTAGTTCCGCGAGCAGTAAATACTAGTAATACGTGGACTTCTGTTTATGTATCTGAAAGAGAAAAAACTTTTTCAAATAATATTTACAATGGCTATAGTATGACAAGAGCCAATACCTTTGGCACTAACGCCGCAGGACAAATTTGGGCAACAGGAAGTAATTTTAAATATACATTAGGCTCTAGTAATTCTCTACCTACCCCAACTAAAATTGGTAATAATTACGAATGGTTTCAAGTTGTTGAAGGTGGATTTGACAATTGTTATACCGTAGCTATTAAAAGTGATAAAACAATATGGGCTGTAGGTTCAAATTACTCTTCAAGTCTTGGATATACTCTTTCTTATCCTACTGATACTATTACTGCTGCTTCAGATAGAACTAAATGGTCACCTACTATTACGCAAATTACTTCCGGTTCATGGAATGATATTGCTGCTGGAGGAGGACATGTTTTAGCTGTAAAAAGTGATAATGGTGTTTATGCTTGGGGGTATAACAACAATGGACAAGCTGGAATAGGCACTACTCTAACGCCTTATCCAGCTACACCTACTCCTGTAGCTACATCAGGCGGATTTGGTGGTTTTGGAGTCTTTGTTTCTGCGGGTACTTTAAATTCAGTTGTAGTAGATACTCTCGGTAATACATGGGCTTGTGGACTTAATACGCTTGGTGCCGTAGGAAACAACACTACCGGACCTGTAGGAGGACAAACAACTTTAGTTGCAGTACTAAAATCAGGTAGTTTAACTCAGTTAAATAATATTATTGAAGTGGCTTCTGGTGATCAATATAGTATTGCTTTAGATACTTCTGGAGTAGTTTGGGGGTGGGGTAGTAATAATTATGGGCAACTTGGTGTTGGGACTTTGACCGCATCTTATATAACGGCTGAACAAACTATTTGGAAATCAACTATTGATGCTTATTACACCCCGCTTGGTCAATCCCCAACTATTACAGAATTAGCTTCTGGTTTGTATCATACGTTAGCACGTCTTAGTAATGGACATGTCTGGGCATGTGGTTTTAACGGAGCGGGGCAATTAGGAGATGGCACTTTTACTAATGCTTCTACTCCTGTAAGAGTTTTTGGTTTAACTGATGTAGTAGCAGTAGGCGCTTCTCAATTTACTTCTTATGCACTGCAGTCAAACGGAGTAATTTGTTGGTGGGGTTTAAATAAACAAACAGATTTTGCGAGTAATGCATCTCGTTTCTATACTAATCCATATGTAAGCTTTGTTGACGTAAGTGATTCAACTGCTACATATAACTTATATAGAACTTTGAGTGTCAAAGCATACCCTGAATCAATTGCTAGAAAGAGCCCCTGTGCTCAGTATTGTCAGTTTGTTTTAGCTGGAGGATAAATATGAAATATTGTTATATGGAAGAAGGTAAAGTTATACTTGGCCCTATTTATTTACCCACAAGTTGGAAAAATATCAGTGGGCTTAATAATTTAACTGATGAGCAATTGGCTGAATTTGGATGGTTTCCTTTTGAACCTTCATCCGTTGAAGAAAATGTTGCATCGCAAGAATTTATTTTTGGTCAAAAATTAACATGAAACTCTGGGCATTGACTTTCATATTTTTACTGCTACCTTGGATTTGGTTATTTTAGGGACAGGGGAATGAATCTTGAGCCAATTGCCAGATCCAACCGACCCGTCCAAGGTCGTACAGACTGCTTTAGGTGGAATCAAAGAGGCGCTCAAGGCTGGGCGAGAAATCAAAGAGACCGCCAAAGAGGTCAACACCTTTCTGGACGAGGAAGCCAAAGCCCGGGTGGCTTGGCGACGGAAACAACAAGA
>Ga0129333_10003504_pt1 | contig 14699 bp, 12 predicted proteins | sample CPB6_08_DNA_FD_94474 | JGI IMG/M metagenome (GOLD analysis project Ga0129333, IMG submission 94474) | Freshwater to marine salinity gradient microbial communities from Chesapeake Bay, USA - CPBay_Sum_0.6_0.8_DNA | ecosystem: Environmental > Aquatic > Marine > Coastal | place: USA: Chesapeake...
GACCGACCCGAGGGTTTTGTCGTTTGCCTGGGCGTAGCGCTGCGCCAGATCGAAGGCATCGCGCGAGTCGAAATCAATCTTGGAAATAGTGATCGGTTTGTTCGAACTGAATGTCTCTCGCAGACCCAAGCTGGATTTGCTGGACACAACCTGTCCCGCCGCCAATTCGAACTCACGGTAACCGCCTTTTTTGTTATTCGACTTCGCGGCGACATACCAAATGTCCGGGTTGGGATCGCAGTCGTCTGCGGAAAGTTTGAGAATTCCATTCTGAAACTCCGAAGGAACCGCGCGGAGATTGGCCAATGCCCCCTTGTTGTCTCCGGCGAGTGCGGAGGAGACAAGTCCAGCGACAATGAGAAACAGAATTATTTTCATAGCAATCGCATCTTATAGCTGCGACGCGACTGCGGCACGCACCATTTTGCGAAAGGCAGGCGTGGCAGAGGCCACAACAGCCGCTGGACCTGTCATTTTTACAAAAACATCCCCGTATTGGGCATCCTCCAAGATCGCGCCTTCGAGAGCGTAATTCTCAAGCGGAGTCGTCGGTCCCCCTGGCATTCCGCTCTGAAATGTTCCCCGTGCTAACGCATAAACGATCCGTTTTTCGCCAATTTTTTCCTCACTCTGGCTGGAATGGGAATTCCCGAACTGGGCAAACCAACGGTCGACATTCGCTTTCACCCCGCCACCCTGCCCGGGACCAAAGTGAAAAAAGGTAATCTCCGCAGGAGTTTCCCCGGCTGCCAGGACAGCAAGCTGTGCTTTGCGCATCGCGGAGGAAGGAACAATCCATTTCCACTCTTCAGGCCGCTCGAAACGAAAACCCCCTACTTGGAACTCAGATGGTTCGATGCTCCATCCCGTGGAAAGCAGAGCAAATAAGCTGCAGAAAAGGAAACAGGTCCTCACGCGGCACTAGGATTGGGTGTTGGTGTTGGTGTTGGAGGTGTGGGCTGAGGTGTGGGCTGAGGTGTGGGCTGCGGTGGGGGAGCCGGAGGATTGGCTGGAATTTCGGATGGGTTAGGCCTTGTGTCAGGACCTGCGGCACTGGGGCCACCTTGTTGATTGGATTGGGTTGCACCCTGCTGGGCAGCTTGTTGCACTGCAGCTGCATCGGCTGCAGGCACTGCTTTAATCACGGCGTCTGAAATATCCAAGGTTTGCTGAGGAACAACGGAAGACACCGCAGCTGCAATTTGAGGGGCGATGCTTTGCACAACTTCCGCAACTGCTGCAGCAACTCGAGGGGCTTCTGGCGGCACCACTTGGGCGACTGCCGCCGCGATCTGGGGTGCGACGATTTGAACCACTTCGGCAACAGCAGCAGCAATTCGCGGGGCTTCGACTGGAATGACTTGAGCTACCGAGGCAGCAATTTGGGGAGCTTGAGTGGGCACCGCCAGACTCACGGAAGCGGCAATTTGGGGAGCAAATGCAGGGGCAGCCTCCGTTACTCTTGTGGCAATCGCCAAAACTTCAGATGGAGAAAGAATCGCGGCCATTCTTGCGATGTCAGGTGCAAATTCTGGAACAGCGGTGGCAAGACCCGAGGCAACCATGGACATCGCCTCCCCACCCTGTGCTGCGGCAGCATTCAAAGCATTCTGCTGTTGCGGCAAAAGGTTCGGCGGAGAGGCCCCGAAAGTGTTAGATGGAGTGGAGGCCTTAGCCTCGGATGTCGCAACGTTGACGGCACTGATCGCCGCTGGACTCGCAGGACCTGAAGCTCCATTCGTGTTGACCTGCGTGCCCGCGCCGACCGTAACCGTGTTGCCTGCGGGAGTTCGGAATGAAGCGCTTCCCGTAGCCAACCCAAATCCTCGACTCCCCGCAAAGCCCGAGGTGCCACGAATTCCCGCCGTTCCCACAGGCGTGGTAATATCGAAACTCGATCCGCTTTTTTGCTTGGCCACTTGGAAGAATATCTCGCCTTCAATAACATCGATTTTCGTAACCGATGTAGTCGGAGCCTGCTCAACAGATTTATAGTCAATCCCTTCAGAATTAAACGGGTCCTGAATAAATTCATCGATCGAGAATTGGGACGAGGGGCTGATATTTACCGAAGAGCCATTTTCAAAAACCAAGTCCACACGCGTTTCCGGACCGGTGATGATTTTTGTTCCTTGTCTGATAAAAACCCCTTCTTTGACGGGCGACTTGATGCCAGTCGCTTCGATCATTTCGGCGGATTTTCCTTCGACTTTGATTACCCGGATATTTCCAACGACCATTTCGGCCGCCGAGATTGGTCGAGCCAAAGCAAAAAAAGATAGAATAAGCAGTTGAAAGATCCGGGAGTTCATCATGGGGAAATAATTGGACGCATTTTTTCCGGCGGGCAAGGGAAATTTTGGGTCGTTTCCGATTTTTTCACCCATCTTGTCGATGGGGATTTATAAAAAATCTTGCTACCTCGAAATAGGGGCCACCGATTCTTTGATGACTGGCACTTTTGCCCAGCCTTGACCTTGCGTGAACTCGCGTGAGGAGAAGCACCAGATGACAAGTTTTTTTCCCTCCAAGTTATCCTTCCGGCGGGCAAGGTTGCGACGCGCCGCCGTGGATCCCGAGCCCATCACAGCCACGACATCCATCGGAAAACCCAACTCCATGCAAAGTTGGTCGGCCAAGCCCGCTCCGCTCGCATGCATTTCGCCACCGGAGTGAAAAACAAGATTGTGGCTGTCGCCGAGCAAAACCACAGGACTGGTCCGCGAATCCGGAATTCCTACTGAGTCTGGAACATTCGCTTCCACCACGCGGAACGCGGGGAGCTTTTCGATAGGCCCATCCGCCGGGGTAAGATCACCACGAATCTGGATTTCCGCCACCTCGGTGCGAACCGGGAGTCGGGGCTGCTCTGAAATCCAAGAATTCCCGGAAACTTTCTCCGCGATTTTTTTTGCCGCGATGCGGACTCCCTCGGGCGACCAATGCGTATCGGTGCGGCAATGCGTGTCCACTCCCCCACCCCGTGCTTGGAGAAAATCCCCCGTAAGATCGAGCACCTCGACCCCATGCGACTGGAGCGCTTCGATAAACGCCGCGTCCTGATCCGCAAGATCACGCGGCGTGGATGGCGGCGATGGAATCGATGCGGAGAGTTTGTCGGGGTAAATCGCCGCCTTGGCGGGAACCGGTACAACCAAAAGCTCGACACCGGCTTTGTCGAGCTGAGCCTTGAAATCCAAAATCGCCGGGAGCGGGTTGTTGACGCCCTCGCCCCAATACCTTTCTGACAAAAGATGGAGCAACTCCTTGTTGAAAAAATACCATCCGTCAGATCCGGTGATGGACAAGGCCCCATCCGATTGCGCCTGAGCCGCATCCAACGCCTCGCGGAATGCTTTCTTTTGTTCGCCGGTCGCCGGTTCCACCGCACGCAAAGCCTGACCGCCAACGAGAGCGACCACGGCAACAACCGTAAAAGATTTGATAAAAGCTCCGAATAAAATCATCTAGCAGCCCAGTGAATCGAGCCGATCAAGCAATCAAATCGGATCGGTGTTGTCTGCATAAAAAAATCCTGCCTTCATACACGCCGTCACCAGCCCAGCTTCGGCGGCAAACATGGTATTCAGTTCGCACATTTTTTTATTCTACTTCTTGCCCGCCGCCTTGGGGCTTTATTACGCGCTGCATCGTTGCCCGCAACGCTGGCGCAATGTCGTCCTGATCCTCACTGGTTATACTTTTTACGGTTGGGCCGAGCCGATGTTCATGCCGCTCATGTTCGCCACCACATTCATTGACTGGCTGGCGAGCCTTGTCATCGCAAGAAACGACTGGAGAATCTGGCACCATCGGGGAACTGCCATGCCGCTCCTCGAGCACGGGGGTAAGCGATCCTCGCTCCAACGCGCCGCGATACGCTCCTCGATCATCCTCAACATCGTCGTTCTCGGCTTTTTCAAATATTTCAACTTCGGGGTCGACGGCTACAACGCCCTGCTGCGCTCGGCGGGGCTCGAATCCTGGCAATGGAACACATTCTTCGAGGTCATCCTGCCGCTCGGCATCAGCTTCTACACCTTCCAGGCGATGAGCTACACGATCGATGTGTATCGCGGCGAGGCTCGTGCCATGGGAAATCTCGTGGACTTCTCGTGCTTCGTCTCAATGTTTCCGCACCTCGTCGCCGGACCGATTTTGAAATTCTCATTCCTCGCCGGGCAACTCGAGAACCGGACCCACACGATGGAAAAATTCGCACGCGGCTCGGCATTTTTCATCCTTGGCCTTTCCAAGAAAATCCTCCTTGCGAATCCCTGCGGAAAAGTCGCCGACCTGGCGTTTCTCTGCGGTTCACCGGCCCCACTCGATGCCTGGTTCGGCGCGGTTGCGTATGCCTTCCAGATCTATTTCGATTTCAGCGCGTATTCGGACATGGCGATCGGGCTCGGACTCATGCTGGGATTTGTTTTTGCCAAAAACTTCGACTCGCCCTACCGCGCAGTTTCGATCACCGACTTCTGGCGCCGCTGGCACATCTCGCTCTCCAGTTGGCTCCGCGACTATCTCTACATTCCCCTCGGCGGAAACCGGCGCGGCGAGGCCCGCACCTATGCGAATCTTTTGTTGGTGATGCTCATCGGAGGCCTCTGGCACGGCGCCTCATGGACCTTCGTTGTATGGGGAGCAATCCATGGCGGAATGCTCGCGCTCGAACGGGTCTGTGGCGGCAAGGGATTGTTCCAGCGCTTTCCTGTTTTCATTCAAGTGGGCACTACCTTTTTCGCAGTTGTGGTCGCGTGGGTTTTCTTCCGCGCGCCGGATATCGGCTCTGCCCTCAAGTATTGCCAATGCCTTTTTGGCATCGGCACGACATCGCCCGGGGCACCTCTTCTGCATGGTTTGCTAACCGGTCCCTATTATATCGGCAGCTTCCTTTTGGCCGCCATCGTCGCCTGGTTTGCTCCGCAAAGTTGGAATTGGACGCGTTCGATAGGCTGGGGCAAGGCGCTCGTTCTGGCTGTGCTCTTCTGGCTCTCGATCGTGGTGATGACCAGTCAGGATTACAACCCCTTCATCTATTTTATTTTTTAATCGATGCCGCCGAAAATCGACATGAGCCGTGAAGAAGCCGCCGAGCGCGAAATCGGCGTTACACGGGTTTCATCGGGCGTGAAAATCCTGCTCGTTGTATTTTTCCTGCTCTCGCTGCTCGCAATCCCCCTGATCCAGTCCACACGCGGTTTCGGAATCCAATCGAAAGGAAAAGAAGCTCCGCGATCGGGTCGTTGGGCACGACTGGCATCGATTAACCACCATCTCAAAACCACCGCGCTCGCCATCGAGAAATCACTCGAGGAACACTCCTTTCTCGCCAAAACTTTTTTGCCACCAGTCCAAACCCTCGCTTTCCAACATCTCGGCCTCGGCAATGAAAAAGTCTATGTCGTCCCCGATGGCTGGCTCCATTACCGGCCCGATGTCGATTATGTCCTCGAGGCCGGTCGCGCCTCGGCTGGTGAGCCCGCCACAAAAGCCTTTACTCAACTCCATTCCGACCTCCAATCGAGAGGCATCCGTCTGATCGTTCTTCCAGTTCCCGCCAAGCCAGTGATTGAGTCGAACACGCCTGCCTCGCACCATGCCGCCCACACCCAATTCCTCGCGGAACTGCACCGGAATGGCATCGAGGTTTTCGACCCCACCAGCCTCCTCATGGAATCGCGCGCAAAATCCGGCCGTGCACAGTTTTTGAAAACCGACACCCACTGGACCCCCGAAGCGATGGAGACCATCGCCGAGGCGCTTGTTAAAAGGATCTCCCAAACTCCCCCACCCGTCTCGTTTTTGAAAAAAGAAAATCCAGTCCCTGTGAAAAACTCCGGCGACCTCGCTGTGATGCTTCAACTCCAACCCGAGGCCAGTTCCTCACTCGCCGAGTCCGTGAAAATCCACCCCGTGCGTCTTCCAAATGGCAACCCATGGCGCCCCGATCCCTCCTCCGATGTCCTTCTGCTCGGCGACAGCTTTACCAATATCTACTCCACGCCCGACCTCGGCTGGGGCGAAGGCGGGGGGCTTGCGGAGCATTTGTCGCTGCGCCTCGGCCGCTCCGTGGACCGGATTGCCATCAATGCCGGAGGCTCCCTCACCGTCCGCCAATCCCTCGCAAGGAACCCCGAACGCTTGGATGGAAAAAAAATTGTCGTCTATCAATTTGCCGTCCGCGAGCTGACCTCTGGCGACTGGCGCCCGGTTTCGATCCCCGCAAGCACCATGCCCGCTCCTAAGGCGGAATCCGCCTCCATTCTTGAAGGTGTTATCCAAGAGATCTCACCTCTTCCGGCACCGGGCAGCGTTCCCTACAAGGACGCCGTGATCTCCCTACACCTCGTGGAAATCAACGGCGACCCTCAAGCCGAGGCACTCGTTTTCATGCGAGGAATGAAAGGCAATGTTCCGACCCAGGCCGCCAACCTCAAAGCGGGCGAACGGGTATCGATCTCCGTTGTTCCTTGGGAATCGGTCGAGGACCAATACGGCTCGATTACCCGAATCGAACTCGACGGCCCGGCCGCCGACCTTGATTCGATCTACTGGGCTGACTCACAATAATCTCGATTTCACCTCCGCAGTTTGGTGAGTTGACGCGTTTTCTATGTCAGGCCACGAACCCGCCGATTTTCCCGTCTTGAGCGGCATGAGCCGCCGCCGTTTTCTCCAAGGCACCGGCGCCACGCTCCTCTCGATGGCGATTCCGCAGGGCCTCGCCCAAATCGCCCCGGCCAAGGCATCATCGGTCCTGATCATCGGCGACTCCATGGCCCTCTGCGGCTTTGGCCAGCAACTCGACAAACTCTTCCGCGAGTCCGGCTACAGCTGGGTGAACACCTACATGGCATGCGGCACCAACCCCCTTTCGTGGACCATGCTCAAAGGATTTCAATCGGCGAAAACCAAGTGCGGATTTTCAAAAATTGAATCCCGCAAAGACCAGCCGCCGCTTGTGTTTCAGGACACCTACGGGATGCGCCGCGGCCACCGCCCCGCCTCCTACCCCGTTCCGAAAATCGAAACCCTTCTGGCCGATAGTCGTCCCGAAATCCTCGTTGTCCAACTCGGCAACAACCTCTTCGACCTCCTTAAGGGCGGCAACTTCTCGAAGATGCCCTCGCTTCTCCAGCCCTACCTGGGGCCGTTTCTCGGACTCATCTTCGGCAAGAACTCCACGGTCCGCCGGGTCTATTGGGTCACTCCGCCCGTCTGCGAACGAATCTCCGAGCGCTCCCAGGATCTTTTGGTGGAAACCATCAAATCGCAAACGACCGAGGGGCTTCGAGTCATCGACAGCCGGCTCCTGATCAAATTCCCCTACCGGAATCTCCAGCCCGACCGTCAGCATTTTTTTGGAACCGATATGACGCTTTGGGCGGATGGTGTTTTTACGCTCATCCAGCAGGATCTGTCCCAGTCCCCGCTTCCCGCCGGACCGGCCGCCACTCCCATTCCAACTCGCGACACCACCCCGAGCGCTCCCACACCTCCGGCCAAAGCCTCACTCGTTCTTCGAGCCCGTCTGGAGCGTAAAATCGAACCCTTCACGCTCGAAGAGATCGCCCCCTACCACGAATCGCTGGTTGGTTTCGTTTACCGCGTTTTGGATGTCCACGAGGGCGAATACCCGGCAAAATTCCTCCTCGTGTTGCGACCCGCCCACATCGACGGCCAACCACTGCCCCTTGATCGTTTCAAACCCTACCAAGCCTCGATCCTCCGCTTGATTCCAGCGGAGGAGACACGCTGGGCCACCCTGAAAACCAAGGAGCCTCCGGGCACCGAGGAACTCGACCGATTCCTATGCGAAGAGGACCACATCGCCCTTTCCAACTCTCTTTGATCCTTGCCACCACTCTGGCCCTCTTCGGGTCTGGGTGCGCCTTTTCAGAGACCAAGAAATCCTTTGAGCCGGTTGTCTACACTGCCCCGCCGGAGACCTCCTTTGGCGGCGCCCCCTCCGTACTCGTCATTGGCGACTCCCTGACCGTCGGTCCTTTCGGAGACCGCCTGCAGGCTTTTCTTTCCAAGCGAATCCCCGCCTCGAAGCTGTGGATTTACGGCTCCTGCGGATCCTCTCCCGAGCATTGGCTCCCGTCGACCCAGACCTTCATCAGCCCATGCGGCTTCCGAGTGACCTCCCCAAAAAAGAATTTTTTGACGAAATACAACAACGGCAAGAAACCCCAGAAGGTGGCCACGCCGAAGCTCCACCAGATTCTCGCTAGGTTCAAGCCGCGCATCGTGATCGTTCAACTCGGCACGAATTGGATGGATCAGCTCATGAAATCCATGGATCCGAAAGGCACCGAATACAAAAACATCATCCGGTCCTTCATACGCGAGGCCCGTTCACGCGGTCCCGTTCAGATCGTTTGGATTCTTCCGCCGGATGCCTCGAAATACCGCCCGGCTGTGAAGGATGCCGTGGACCGTTGGATCAAGGAATGCGCGAGGGAGATGGATTTCCAGACCGTCGAGTCGCGGGCCCTCACCTCCCGCTATATCCTTGGAAAATCCGGCTCGGATGGCGTCCACCTCAACGACTTCGCCGCGAGCGAATGGGCCAACGCCTCGATGAAACGGCTTCAGCGCCTCTCCCCCGCGCTCCGATAGGGAAAAAATCAACCCGTCACATTCACCGCGATCCGGCGGCGATGTGGCGCGCGGCGGTGCTCGAAGAGAAAAATTCCCTGCCAGGTTCCCAAGACCAATCCCCCCTTCGAAATGGGCACCGACTCGCTGGTGCGAGTGAGAGCCATGCGGATGTGGGAGGTCATGTCATCCGGCCCTTCGAGCGTGTGCTCATAGCCATCGCCGTCCTCGGGAACCAAATGCTCGAAATACCTCTCCAAATCCCTCGCGGCGGTCGGGTCTGCATTTTCAAAGATCACCAGGCTGGCGCTCGTGTGGCAGACGAAGACTGTTGCCAGACCATCCCCGCAATTCGCCTCGGCAACCAATTCCTCCACCTTGGCGGTGATCTCGTAGAGACCCTTTCCGCGCGTCCCCACCTCGAAGAATTTCGTCACGGTTTTCATTATGGGACCGTTTCAGGAATCGGCTTTCTCATCGGGCGTTTCGAAGGAGAACCCGTGGAGTTTTTCAGATTTATCAGGCGGCATCAGAACCTTCCAGAGACACCACAGAAAAAGTCCGCTGACACTCCCGACCGAGAGAATCATCACCATCCAACCACCGAACGTCATGGCTCCACCTCCCTCTGGATTTCCCTGCGGTAAGCCGGAGCCCTAGCCACCAGCAGCGAAACGAACGCCGCAAAGCCTGCAACCAATCCGATCGCCAACCAGGCGACAGGATCGGGGTTGATGAAAAGATCTCGCACATACCCGCTGAATTCAGGTTCGCCACCGCCAAACGAAACGCCAAAGACATTCACCAACACCCACAGCCCGAAGATCGTGATCAGAAAAGCCGGGCAGAGAATTTTCATCACAGGAATGAAAATCCCCGGAATTCGAAATGAGGCACCGTGCGCCGCCTCCTCCAATCCTTTGCGAACTCCGAATCCCCATGAGAAGACCAGGATTTGAGTGGTCGCCAAAATGAAGATCAAAAAGGTGCCGACCCAGAAATCCAGGGTGTCGAGGGCTTTCAGATCCTTGCTGAAATAAACCACGAAAACCGAACCGACGCCGGTGATCAGGCCCAGAATGGTGACGGATTGCTTGCGACCGATCGCCAGCACCTCCTCAAGAAATGCGATGCCGGGTTGGAGCATGGAGAGCGAACTCGTGATCGCAGCGAGGAACAGCAGAAAGAAAAACACGCATCCAAAAACAGTTCCAAAGGGCATTTTGTCGAACACCAGAGGAAGCACATTGAAGCCCAAGGCAAAGGTTCCCATCCCTGCCACACCGGCCACGCCGAGGAACGCGAACGCCGCCGGCAAGGTGATCAAGCCGCCAAGACCGACCTCGAAAAACTCGTTGGCGCTCGTTGCGGAGAGGCCGCTCAAAACGATGTCGTCCTCCCGCGAAAGGTAGCTCGCGTAGGTGAGGATCACGCCGAAGCCGACGCTCAGCGAAAAGAAAATCTGCCCGGCCGCTGCGAGCCATAGTTGAGGCTTGGAGAGTTGCTCGATCACGCCCACCCGGCGGATGCGAAGCTTGGAATCCGCCGCCACCTCGCGCTCTGCGGACTCGATGATTTCCCGCCCGACAAGTTCCCGTTCCTTGGTCCACCCTCCATCCGTTTGTTTTTCGAGCAGGACCTTTTCGGGATTCCACATGAAGCCGAGGCCGTTAAGGACATTCTTCTCCGGTTGCCCCGCATCAGGCGCGCCGAGCGTGAGAACACGCAAGAGGATCACAAACGCCAAAAGTAAAAGCGCCGGCATCGCCCAAGTGCAAAACCACTCGATTCCCTTCGAAAGGCCCCGGTAGATAAGAGTAAAATTCAGGATGAAAACAAACAGCAGGTAGTAGCCGACTTGGTCCCAATGGAACCCGATCGCGCCACCATTAGCTCCCGCACCGATGAACCGGCTGAAAAATCTCCCCGACTCCTCTCCTGAATTGAAGTGAATGCCGCCGAAAGCGAAATTTACGGCGTAGCCAAGGCACCAAGCCTCGATCACCACATAATACATGTAGATCACCACCGGGATGACCACTCCGATCACGCCGAGATATTTTCCCCAGCGGTGACGGACAAAAAAATGAAAGACTCCCGGCGCCGCATTGAAGCCGTGACGCCCCGCCATCCGCCCCATCGTCCACTCGGCCCAGCAAATCGGAAGACCGATCACGAGCAACGAGAGGAAATACGCGATCATGAACGCGCCGCCCCCGTATTGAGCGGCCTGGCCGGGAAAACGCAGAAAGTTCCCGAGGCCCACGGCGCTTCCCGCCACGGCCAAAATCACTCCCAGACGCGAAGACCATCGCTCAGCAGCCATGGCTCGAGAAACTAGGCCCCTCCCCTTGTCCCATGCAAGCCCGCCGCTTGCCAGCGATTCGCAGGCATGGTTTTTACGAGGCGTGGAGATTTTGGAGCCCGAGGATTGGATGGAACGCCGCAAGCGCCATGAGGCGCGGGTCGAACCATGGATTCGACCGCGACTCGAGAGGATGTCGATCCATCAGCGGCATCCGGTGGAGGATTTCCTGTTCGAGTATTACCCCTATCGGCCCGCGCAGTTGAAACGCTGGCATCCAGGTTTTGGCACCATCCTAACTGGTGCGGAGGCTCGGGAGTATTTGGCAATCCCCGGATACGAGGAAACCAGCGACGGCATCACGGTTGGCCCGTTACCGGAAAAGCGGCGCGCCTTTGTCGAGTGGCTCGGTGGATTTTTAAGCGGTATCGAAAACCGCCTGCCGTTCTTCGGATGCCATGGATTGCACGAGTGGGCGATGGTTTACCACACCGCCGACATCCGCCACGAAAACCTCCCTCTCCGACTCTCCCCTGAGGAAACCGCCGCTCTCGTCGAAAGCCTCCCCGTGCGCTGTTCCCACTACGATGCATTCCGTTTCTTCACCCCCGAGGCACGCCCGCTCAACCGCCTCCAGCCCACCCGCGAGGAATCCCCGCAACTCGAGCAACCCGCCTGCCTGCATGCGAACATGGACCTCTACAAATGGAGCTTCAAACTCTCGCCGTGGACACCTTCCGATCTCGTGGCCGACGCCTTTGAATTGGCACGGGATATTCGAGAACTCGACATGCGCGCGAGCCCCTACGACCTCTCCGGTTACGGCTACACGGCGGTTCCCATCGAAACTGCCGCCGGCCGTTCCGAGTATGAAAATGCGCAACGCAAATTTGCCGAACGCGCCCGCCCGATCCGCCAACGCTTGATGGCCGCTTGCGCCGAATTGCTACCCCTGCGAGCCCGGCTTTAAGCGCCATTTATTCAAGCCGGGGGAATTTTTTCTCGCCCCCTGCGACATCGCCACTAAAGAGTTCCCGCTCTTGCCATGAAAAAAGAGAAAAAATCCACCGCTGGCTTCGAACAGGAAATCCTCGATCAACTTCATTTCGGCCTCGCCCGCGATACCTCATCCGCCTCGAAACGCGACTGGTGGATCGCCACTTCGAAGGCCATCCAGAAGGTCGTCATTGACCGCATGATGAAGACCCTCGCCGTCCACTCTGAGGGAAATGTCCGCCGCGTCTACTACCTCTCGATGGAGTTCCTCATGGGCCGCCTTTACGCGAACAACATGATCAACGCCGGCGTCTTCAAGGAGGCCGTCGAGGCCTTGGAAAACCTCGGCCACACGCTTGAGGAGACGCGCAACGAGGAATACGACATGGCCCTCGGAAACGGCGGACTTGGCCGTCTCGCCGCTTGTTTCCTCGATTCTCTCGCCACGCTGGATCTTCCAGCCGTTGGCTACGGCATCCATTACGAATACGGTCTTTTCAAACAGGAATTCCGCAATGGCTACCAGGTGGAGCTTCCCGATGCTTGGATCCAATACGGCTCACCTTGGGAAATCATCCGTCCTCAATACATCCAGGAAATTCCCGTTTATGGCCGCGTGGACGCTGTCACCGACGCCACCGGGCAAACGCGCCACGAGTGGGTGGACCACCGCAAAATCATCGGCGTGCCCTACGACATTCCGATCCCCGGCTATGGCACCGAGACGGTGAATTTTCTCCGCCTCTGGGAATCCAAGGCACCCGAGGAATTCGATTTCGATGCCTTCAACCGCGGTGGCTACGAGGAGGCGGTTCGCCAAAAAAACACCGTCGAGACCATCTCAAAAGTTCTCTACCCGAATGACCACACCGAGGCCGGCAAGGAACTCCGCCTCCTCCAGCAATACTTCTTCGTCGCCTGCTCGCTCCGCGACATCATCCGCCGCTTCGAGCGCGACAACACAAACTGGGAGACCTTCCCGGAAAAAGTCGCGATCCAACTCAACGACACGCACCCCGCCATCGCCATCGTCGAACTCCAGCGCCTGCTCACTGACGAATACGACATGCCGTGGGAACAGGCCTGGTCGATCGTCACCCGCACCTTCGGCTATACGAACCACACGCTGCTTCCCGAGGCTTTGGAAAAATGGAGCGTCGCCTTGTTCCGCAAGGTCCTTCCGCGACACCTCCAGATTATTTTCCTCATCAACAAATTTTTCCTCGAGGAAGTTCAGGCCAAATGGCCCGGCGATCTCGACAAAATGCGCAAACTCTCGCTCATCGAGGAAGGCCACAACCAGATGGTCCGCATGGCGCACCTCTGCGTCGTCGGCAGCCACTCGGTCAACGGCGTTGCCGCCCTGCACACACAACTCCTCCGCAGCGACCTCTTCCCCGACTTCGATGCGCTCTATCCCGGCAAGTTCAACAACAAGACCAATGGCATCACCCCGCGCCGCTGGCTCGTCGCCTGCAACCCCCGCCTCTCCGACCTCATCACACGCAACATCGGCTCCGGCTGGGAACGCGATCTCGACAAGCTTCGTGAACTCGAGCCTTTCGCCGACGACGCGTCGTTCCGCGAGGAATTCATGGCGGTGAAGCACGCCAACAAAGAACGCCTCGCCGAGCGCATCCTCGAGGAGTGCGGCGTGAAGGTCGATCCCTCCGCGATGTTCGATGTCCAGATCAAGCGCCTGCACGAATACAAGCGCCAGCATCTGAACCTCCTTCATATCCTAGCCCTCTACCGCCGCCTGATCGAGAACCCGAAACTCGATATCCCGCCTCGGGTTTTCATCTTCGCCGCCAAGGCCGCCCCAGGCTACGACATGGCGAAATTGATCATCAAAGCGATCAATTCCGTCGGCGCGAAAATCAATTCCGACAAGCGCATCAAGGACAAGTTGAAGGTCGTCTTCATGCCGAACTACCGCGTCTCCGTCGCGCAGCGGATCGTCCCCGCCGCCGACCTCTCGGAGCAAATCTCCACCGCCGGCAAGGAGGCCTCTGGCACCGGCAACATGAAGCTGGCCCTCAACGGCGCCCTCACCATCGGCACCCTTGACGGCGCGAATGTTGAAATCCGCGAGGAGGTCGGCGACGAGAACATTTTCATTTTTGGAAACACCGTCGAACAGGTCCACGAGTTGCTGGCAAAAGGCTACAACCCCTCGAGCTACTACGACCGCGACCCCGAACTCGCCGCTGTGATCGATTGGCTCGGCTCCGGCGAGTTCACCGCCGACGAGGGCCACGAAATCCTCCTGCCACTTCGCGACAACCTTCTCTACCACGACCCCTTCCTCTGTCTCGCCGACTTCCGATCCTACATTGATATGCAGGACGAGGTCTCCCGCGTCTTCCGCGACAAGCCGAAGTGGTCCAAAATGGCTGTCATGAACACCGCACGCGTCGGCAAATTCTCCAGCGACCGCACCATCTCCGAATACGCGAAGGACATCTGGAAGTTGAAACCGGTGAAGGTGAAGTAGCCCCCCTTGACCTCTTCGGTTGCTCTCCTAAATTCGCCTCGCATGAAAATCCAATCGTTTCGGATTCGTTTCACGGTTCTTCCTCTCGCCGCCTGCGTGGCCATGTCTGGTTGCTCGAACCTCACACCCGGTGAAAATGCCGCCCTCGCCGCTGGCGCCACTGGACTCGCCGTCGGCCTGCCGCTCGCCCTCACGGGAGTCAACCCCGCCGTCACCATCCCCGTCACCGCCGGAGCTGCCTTACTCGCGGGTGGTGGCTCTTATTTGATTTCAAAAAACCAAGCCTCCGCC
>Ga0129333_10003505_pt1 | contig 14697 bp, 14 predicted proteins | sample CPB6_08_DNA_FD_94474 | JGI IMG/M metagenome (GOLD analysis project Ga0129333, IMG submission 94474) | Freshwater to marine salinity gradient microbial communities from Chesapeake Bay, USA - CPBay_Sum_0.6_0.8_DNA | ecosystem: Environmental > Aquatic > Marine > Coastal | place: USA: Chesapeake...
AGCAAAGTAAAACTCTCCGCACTAGAAGCGGGAATGCCTAACTTATTGCGCTTAATCAGATAGTTAGCCAGATCGATCGCTTGTTCACAGGCTCGAATAATATTAAGCATCGATGCATCCTGGGCATCATAGTCATTGACTAAAAAATTCTCCCCACTTTCAGCATAAATACTCCGTGCTCGTTGGATACACCGTTGAATGCTTTGGACTTTTTGAACTAAGGTGTCATTCATAACCGGTAAGCTCGCTTACTTTTAAAAAATTCTTCGAGAATCTCCTTGCGTTCTTCATTCAATTTTTGGTAAGCAGAAAGAACAAGCATTTCAAATTCTCCTATCGCTTCTGGATTCCCCGTACTAATTAACCGACCAGAATTGATAATTTCATTTTGGAAAACTGTACTCACTTGCCGAATATTCACGAGATCAACTTCTCGCCCTAAACGATCGCTTAGGGCAAATTTACAGGGAGAAAAAGAGAGCATCTTTAATTCGATCGCTTGGGGGAAAGGAAATAACAGAGCGAGATCCACATCGCTATTGGGCCACTCATGGTCTGTGCCATAGCTGCCAAACAGATAAATCCCCTGAACCTCTGGATAATAGTGAAGAATTGTTGTAGTGATGTCTAGGATCACTGGATCAGATATTGGCTCAGACATGGGATGAACACTTCTCCAGAAGCGATCGTTTGATTACTTACAACGATCGTTCTTCCAGTTTATCACAGTCCATAAAGCTATAATGTACTGAGCGACGAGCCTGAAATGGAAAGTTATCTACATTACGATCGCTCAACATTGACCCCGATACCATTCCTAACCACGATTTTTAAACAAACCCCATTAAAGCCATGATTTCCATCCTGCCCCAAAGTCCCCCCCATCTTCCCGATCTCTATCCCGATTCTGACGGTAAACCTATGGCTGAGAATACTGTTCAATACGATTGGATTGTGCGCCTTGTGAGTAATCTTCGGCGGCTACTAAAAGACCAAACTGCTTTTGTTGCCGGGGATTTACTCTGGTATCCCGTACAAGTTGAAGCGCCACCAGCCCCCTCCCAAGCTCCTGATGCCATGGTAGTTTTGGGCAGACCAGCGGGCGATCGGGGTAGTTATAAGCAATGGCAAGAGGAGAATATTGCGCCTCAAGTGGTGTTTGAAATTCTATCTCCCAGCAATACGGCAAAAGAAATGCTGGCTAAGCAGCAGTTTTATAGCACCTACGGCGTGTTAGAAATGTTCTTCTATGACCCCGAATCCCAAGATTTTTGGGGCTTAGTTCGGTCTAATACCAGCCAAGGGTTTAGTCCCGTCACCCCCTTGCAACTTCCCTGGACATCTCCCACCCTCGGTCTCCGTTTTGAAATGGGAAGCAATGGACTGGAAATCTTTTACCCCAATGGAGAGCGGTTTAAAGATCCGGGTGAGTTTATGGAAGAACGGGATCGAGCACAGGCAGAACGCGATCGGGCTTTTGCTAAACTACGAGAGTTAGGAATCGATCCGACCCAGTTAGCCTGATGGAATGTTATAGTTGTGTCCTGTGAAGTCCTTAGACCTTAAGACCTTAAAAATTCAGGAAAAAGTCGATGATGGTAGCAACAACGTCTCCCCCTCCTCAACTCATCGCGGATCCGTCCCCTGAAGAAATTATCTGGGACGTAATGGCTGAACCCGACATTGAAGATGTCATCATTGAGGACGATAAACCAGTGGATAATTGGATTTCGGAAAAACAACAACGGTTATTAACAACCTCTGCCTATAGTTCCTTTAATTTCGATTTTCCTTTTATCCTCACTGCTAATGTTGGGCTATTTTATGCCGACAAACAACCTCCATTAGTCCCCGATGTAATGTTAAGTTTGAGGGTAAAGTGTCCTGAAGATTGGACACAAAAGAAAAACCGCTCCTACTTTGTCTGGAATATGAGAAAGGCTCCAGATGTGGTGATTGAAATTGTTTCTAATACGATCGGTAATGAATTAGGCTCTAAGCCGAATGATTATCTAACGGCTGGAGTAGGCTATTATGTGGTCTTTGACCCCTTTCGGTATTTAAGTCCAGATCGCTTACGAGTCTATGAAAGAAGGGGCATGAGCTATCATTTAAAACCTAATTATCTTTTAGAAGAAATTAATTTAGGATTAACATTATGGACTGGTGAATTTGAAGGGAGTTCCTATGATCACTGGTTACGGTGGTGTGATCCATCTGGAAATATTTTCTTAACCGGTGATGAAAAGTTTGAGCTTGAAAAACAGCGGGCTGAAACTGAAAGACAGCGGGCTGAATCCGAAAAACAGCGGGCTGAAGCTGAAAAACAACGGGCTGAAGCTGAAAAACAACGGGCTGAAGCTGAAAGACAGCGTGCCGATCGTTTGTCCCAACTTTTAAGGGAGCAGGGGATTGATCCCGATAGCGTCTAACCAGATACCCTTTAATGAGAACGGAATGAAAAGGGGGAAGGTTTGGATCTCAGTCCAGTCTCATGATCGCTAGATGATCGATCGTCAACCCCATCGTCAAACACAGGGGGAAGGGTTGCCTTCCCTTAGCATTGCTGCTTACATTACGGCCTATCAAGACTCCACGGCTTTAAGTGCCTGTATTCAAAGTCTCCAAAATCAGCCTTTATTACAGGGGATTTATATTCTGGATAACTCCCCCGATCCTTTACCCCTCCCCCCGTCGATCGTTCCCCTCACCCATCACTGTCAGCCTCAAAATATTGGTCTAGGCGATGGGATTGCCCTAGGAATTGACTGGGCTTTGCAACAGGGCTATCAGTTACTCTGGCTTTTTGACCAGGATAGCCAGGCCATGCCCCATTGTTTGCAGAAATTAGTAGAGGTTTATCTACAATTAAAAGCAGAGAGTATTCAACCGGGGATTATTGCACCCACAGCCCTAAGTGGCTATCCTCCTGAACCCGTTCTCGCAGCCATTCACGATCGCTATCGGTTCATCGGTCAACCGCACCAAAACGATCGGCCTTACTATCCCTGTATTGCGCCTATTACCTCTGGTTCACTCTTGAACTTAGCGGCAGCAAAAACAATTGCTCCTCCCCAAGGAGAACTTTTTATTGATGGTGTAGATATTGAGTATGGAATGCGTTTATACCTAGCTGGTTATCAAAACTGCATCGTAACAACCGCTATTCTCCAGCATCATTTTGGTTCTCCCCAAAGCATTTTCTGGTTTGGACGGCGGAAGATCTTACAAAACTACTCAGCATTACGGCATTACTATACTTGCCGGAACCATACCTATTTAGATGTCCGTTACGCCAACGGATTTTGGAAAATAGCTGCCGTTTTATTCCGCTGTAAATATCTGGTAGCCACCCTATTTTGGATAGTTTTTTTCCTGCCCGATCGTGCTGGTCTAAAAATTTGGGCCTGCTTCAAAGGAACCTGGGATGGTTTTCGGGGCCGCCTTGGTAAAACCTGGCGGTAGATCCCTGAGTGCTGTTTGGCAGATCATGAGAGACTTGTCTAAGCGGTTGGGTTTTATCCAGCCTGAAGAATTCGATATAGCGTATCCCGTTGAGCGGCTGGACGTTTCACCCGATCGATCGCTTTTTTGAGGGAATCTACGGTCTGAGTAGTTCCTCCCTGGGCTCCGGCTTTGCTGGTAATGTGCTCCTCCATCAGGGTTCCCCCCAAATCATTACAACCCCAAGTGAGGGCTTCGCTAGCCACATCTAACCCTAGCTTGACCCAACTGGGTTGATGGTTCCGAATCCAGTGCCCTAGAAAAAGACGGGCTACGGCGGTAAGTTTTAAAGCAGCGGTTCTATCCGGTTGATCCCGTCCCACCCGTCGCCGGAGAGGTGCTGGGGCAAATTGTCCCACAAAGGGCAGTAAGATAAATTCAGTAATCCGAGCGGTATATCCCTGATCCTGTGCCCGCTCCTGTACCGATCGCAGGTGGTGTAAATGGATCAGTTGATGCTCTGGGGTTTCAATATGGCCAGAGAGGAGCGTGCTAGTGGTGGGAACCCCTAGACGGTGAGCCGTTTCAATAATGTCTAACCAGGTGGCGGTGTTAATCTTTTCAGGGCAGAGAATACGCCGTACCCCATCGTCTAAGACCTCTGCTGCTGTGCCAGGCATGGATCCAAGCCCCGCATCCCGCAGGTGACCGATGACGGTTTCGTAGGAAACTCCATCTTGTCGGGCGATAAACTGCACTTCTTGAGGGGAAAAGGCATGGAGGTGCAGGCTAGGAAACTGGGTTTTGAGGGTATGGATCAAGCTACGGTAATAGGCTAAGGCTTGTCCTTGGATTTTGGCTTGGGGATTTAAGCCTCCCTGCATACAGATTTCTGTTGCCCCTAAGTTTACCGCGTCTTGGGCTTTGCTGAGGATGACTTCGTGGGTTAGCCAGTAAGCTTCTGAAGAGGTTTCATCCTCACGAAAGGCACAAAAACCACAGTGCTGCTCACAGACGTTTGTGAAGTTAATGTTGCGATTGACCACATAGGTCACCGTGTGGCCAACTAAGGTCTGCCGTAGTTGATCCGCCGCTTCACGAATAGCAGCGATCGATTCTGGCTCGGTTTGTTGCAGCAGAATCAGCGCACCCTCACGGGATAGCCCCTGGCCAGAAGCGCCCCGATCTAAAATCGGTAAAATGGGGGTGAACGATCGCTGTAATAACGGCATGCTTAGGCGCGTGTAGGACTCTACTGTTCTTGGACAAGACGCAGGTAATTTTGCTGGAGTTGAAAATGACTAGCAGCCATGCGTTCTGTTAGTTCTCGCTCCACATCACAGGTTTTTTGCCAGAACTGAGCCGATCGCCGTGCCCGCAACAACTCCCCCCAGAGCATATCAATCATGGTCTGGGTTTGGGAAGCATCTTCAGTACAATTTATCCGTAATTGCTCAAACTGCTTCGTGGCCTGGTCATGATCTTGAACATCTCGCGCCAGAACCAAGCAGTTTTCTAAGGATTCTACCGTTGCCTGCACATCAGGCTTGAGCATACTATGGGGATCGGGAGAAGAATGTAAAGTTGAGTGCATCATTGCAGTACCCTTAGAAATGAAAATGAATTAGAAATGAAAATGAATAAAGCTGCTGTAATAGACCACCCATCAGTGGTTCTCTGACAAAAATGCCAGATTCTCATATTGTGAGTTGGCTCAGGGGCAAGCAAGGTGTTCTACATCACCTACTCTCAAGATTTGCCTTTAAGAGATTCATCTTAAGGTTTTCTCTTCAGGATTCCCGCTTTGCCAAGAGTCTAATCCTTGAAGCATTTGAAGAAGAATGCCAAGTTTTGTAAACTTTCTTTACAAATTATAATCAAACTTTGTACAAACGTCATGGGTAAGCCGCGAGTTCTTTCTGGCGTACAGCCAACGGGTAATTTACATTTAGGGAATTATCTGGGTGCGATTCACAATTGGGTGGAGGGGCAGGCCCATTATGAGAATTACTTTTGTGTGGTGGATCTCCATGCCATTACCTTGCCCCATGATCCCCTGCTTCTGGCGGACAATACTTATACGATCGCAGCGCTGTACCTAGCCTGTGGCATTGATTTAGAACACTCCACGATTTTTATTCAGTCCCATATTCCCGCCCACAGCGAACTAACGTGGTTATTGAACTGTATTACGCCCCTGAATTGGCTGGAGGACATGATCCAGTTCAAAGAGAAGGCGGTGAAGCAGGGCCAAAATGTGGGGACAGGGCTGCTGGACTATCCCGTACTGATGGCAGCGGATATTTTGCTGTACGATGCGGATAAGGTTCCTGTAGGGGAAGATCAAAAGCAACATTTGGAACTCACACGGGATATTGCGGCTCGGATCAATCATCTCTTTGGTTCTGAGGATGAGCCTGTGTTGAAATTGCCGGATCCCCTGATTCGATCGGAGGGGGCACGGGTAATGAGTTTAACGGATGGCACCAAGAAGATGTCCAAATCCGATCCTTCGGAGTTAAGCCGGATTAATCTCTTGGATTCTCCCGATGAGATTCAAAAGAAAATTAAGCGTTGTAAAACGGATTCCATTCGCGGTTTGTTTTTTGATGGGACAGATCCAGACATTCCTAGTCGTCCAGAATGTCAGAATTTATTGACTTTATATCAACTCCTGTCCGGTCAAGATCGAGAAACCGTGGCTCAAACCTGTGGGGAGATGGGCTGGGGACAATTCAAGCCGCTTTTGACCGAGGTGGTCATCGATCGCCTCAAACCCATTCAGGAAAAATATCAAACTTTACGGGGAGAACCGGGCTATTTAGACTCTGTACTGCGATCGGGACGGGAAAAAGCTGCAACGATCGCAGAAACCACCCTGAAGCGCGTAAAAACGGCTATGGGCTTTGCCCTTCCTGGATAGGGAATAGGTTTAAGTGTTCTGAGCTTAATTCCGGTGATTATTGACATGGTGTAGCCGAGTTCCGGCCCACTGAAGCTTTTCCCGGAGGGTGGTGTAGTAGGAATAATTCTCCCGCAGGATCACAAATTTGGCGTAACACTCCGCCATTTTGACATCTACCCGTTGCCCTGGCCAAATGGAGGTGGCCTGGACTCCATCCATCCATAACCGGTTACTCAGATCTAAATCTGCTAAGGGCCAAATGCTAATCACACACCCCGCAGGCAAGACGATCGGACGGCTGGAGAGGCTCATGGGACAAATGGGGGTCACCACGATCGCATCGAGTCCGGGATGAACTAAGGGGCCATTGGCGGATACGGTATAGCCAGTGGAGCCGGTGGGGGTAGAGACTAATAACCCATCCCCATGATATTGATCCACAATTTCCCCATCCACTTCCATCTCTAAAATAGCAATGGCCGTGCGATCGACGGCGGCGGGTTTGACACACATTTCATTGAGGGCAAAAAAACGATCGCTTAGGGGCTCTAAATTGGTGTGGTTTCCCTCATGGAGCATGGCCTGAAGCATCATCCGTTGCTGGACGGCATAACGATCGGTGGCGATCCGCTCCCACAGTAGTTCCGTGTTGTCCAACAGTTCAGCGGGCTCCGTCAGAAAGCCGAGGTGTCCCCCCGCATTAATGGCCAAAATGGGAATCCCCTCCGGCGCTAAGTGACGAGCAGCCCCCAAGGCAGAACCATCCCCCCCTAAAACGATCGCCAGATTAATGGGTTGGGACACGGAGGCTAAAAAAACAGGGTAGGGATTATCTTTAGACCCTGAAGGGCCAATTAAAACGCGACAGCCTAACCCTTCCAATTCCTTACCACACCGTTCCGCCACTCGCTGGGAATGAGGATCGCGGGCTTTATAGGCAATAATCACTTGTTTTAAGTCCACAACCCTCCGCCTTCCCTAGCGTAGAACTTCGATTTCAGGCAAGGAACCGGGCCGAATCCAGGCAATGCGAGGAATGCGACGATCGTGGGCAAACTCTCGCACGATGGCCGGATCCGCCACCGCCTCTAAATATAATTCCACCCGCACCAACTCGGAGGATTCCCGCAGCTTTTGAGCATAGGCTAGGGCTTCCGGTTGGGCTTGTTCTGTATAGGCCACCACCAACCACTGACTGGAAGGAGTCAAGTTGGGGAGTTGTCCAAGGGCCAAAAGTACCTGTTGTAAGGGCTCCACATTCAAACAAAACCCTAGACCTGGCTGGCTCTTGCCCTGGGGATGGTAAATGCCCAGTAATTGATCATACCGGCCCCCTTGCCCCAAAACCCACTGTCCGGCTTCGCTTTGGTGAACCACTTCAAAAATTAAACCGGTGTAATAGTCAAAGGTTTGTACCAGGCTCAAATCGAGCACCACGGGCACCTGGGTTTTAATCTGAGGAAAGCGCTGGCTCAAACCCGATCGGTAGAGGTCTAAAATCCGCTGCAAGTCCTTGACCCGCCCCTGCTGACTGGCCGGAAGGTCAAACTGACCCACCTTATCTAACACCGTATCCGGGTCGCCCCGTAAATCTAAAATTGCCAGAGCCCGCTGCCGCAGTTCCGGGGATAACTCCAGTTCTTCTAAGGCAATACGATCGAGGGTGGCGATCGCCTCAATAACCGGACTGCGGACTTCTGCGGGAAAGGGATCTAATAGGGCATGGGTTAGGCTCGCTTCCCCTAAAATCAGGCACCAGGGCATTCCCCGCTCTTGGGGATCCTGTTGGGTCTTGGGCAGCAGCCCTAATTTGGCTAAACAATCGGTAATCAGCAATAGAATTTCCGCATCCGCCAGCAGATCCTCACTGCCCAAAAGTTCTACCCCCGTTTGATAAAACTCCTGGGGTTGGTTTCGTCCCCCCTGTTGGATTTGACGGAAGACATTGGCGGTGTAATAGAGCCGCAGGGGATAGGATGCGGAGGCTAACCGGGTGACCGCTGCCCGCGCAATGGAAGCCGTTACCTCTGGCCGTAAGCCTAAATCCCCATCCTCACTGGGCAACACCTGAAGCACCGCCCCCCGATCGATCGCTCCCCCCGCCATTAACGTGTCTAAGCGTTCTAGGGTGGACGTAATAATGGGATGATAGCCCCAGGCCTCAAAAACCTGACTCAGCCCCGCTTCAATCCAGGATTTTTGGGTGACATCCAACGGCAGTAAATCACGGGTTCCCCTTGGCGGTTGATACATCATTTTTTCTTCCCTCCAAATAGCCCCCCAAAGAAGCCACCACTCCCCTTCGTGTCCTTACCGGTAGAAGCATTTGGCCTTGGTTTGCCGCCAGAAGATGGGGGAGATTTGGAGTCTAAACTTTGCCCCAGACGTTCTAATTGGATCTTTCCTTTGAGGGCATTCGGATCCTGAGGATTCAACTCTAAGGCCCGTTTAATCGAGACCTTCGCCAGGGTCAGTTGATTTTGTTTGAGGTAAATCATCCCCATTAAACTATGGCACCGACTGTCTTTGGGAGCCATGTTCAACGCATCCCGCAACTCTAAAATAGCCTGAGCAAAAGCGTTCTTGTTCATATATTCTTCTGCCCGGCGCAAATAGCCTTCGACGATCGTTGGCTTGACCGTGGGGGGAGGACTGGTGGCGCTCGTAGTATTTTCAGGCTTAGGGCTAGAGGCAGTGGAGGTGGCGGTGGAAGCAGTGGTAGTCATGGTAACAGTGGCCGATCGGGTCGGGGGATCTCCCGCTTCCCGACGCATCAGATATACCAAATTGAGTTCACTCAGTTGTCCTGTGATCTGTAGGCTTTGGCGCAGATCTTCATATTGAAGCTCACTCAGTTCTGACACTGCTTTAGCGTAATCTTCCTGCAAATTATTACTTGTCCCCAATTGCCGAGCTATGTCAGAAAATCCGGCAATAGAAGTCCGTTGTTGAACGCCCTGCTTACCCTTGAGACTAATCAGCAGCAGATATTCTTTCCGTTCCCGATCTTTACAAAGGGTGTTATAGGCGGGCCCCACTAATTTTGAGAAGATTTGGGTGGCCAGTTCTTTTTCTTCCTCGCTACTCTCGATAAAGCTATCAGGATGTAACCGTTGTGCGACTTTCAGGTAACGTTTGCGGATGACCTTGGTATCGGCTTCTACGGGAACACCCAGGATGGCGTGACAATCCGTAAATTCATCGAGGAGGAACAATCCGGTTTCAATCTTGAAAGACATGAACGAGTCCTTGAGGCAACGTAGGCAATCGGAAAAAATAAAACCTGCTCTCCAGTCTACAGCATGATCTAGAAGACTTGCTGCACTTGCCTCTGGGATTCTGGGATTCTGGGAGCCTTCTGGAATCGCTGCAAACCCTTAAAACCAGTAGATTGCTGGCCTGGTGTAACATTCTAGGAATTTGCACTGCGGAGAAATTTGCCCCCTGAAACCTGTGAATTTTGGAACCTGAATTTTGAAACCTGTGAATACCCATCTGCCGCATGCTCGTCCTTATACTACCGTTGTCTTAGCCATGAGTGCAGATGGCAAAATTGCCGATCGTCAACGGCAGGCGGCCCGTTTTGGTTCTGAAATCGATCGTCTTCATCTAGAGCAACAAATTGGGGCAGCGGATGCCGTACTCTTAGGAGCCGGAACTCTGCGAGCCTATGGGACTAGCTTAGGAGTTCAAGATCCTTCACTGCTTAGCCAGCGCCAAGACAGAGGACAATCCCCTCAACCCGTTCAGATTCTCTGTTCTCGATCAGGGCAGATCGATCCCCACTGGCGCTTTTTTCAGCAAGCCTTTCCCCGTTGGCTCATTACTTGCCAGGATCCCCTAGGGTGGTGGTGGGATCCCGCTATATGCAACGCCTTTGAACGGGTTTTAGGCGGGCAGAACCTTCCCCAGGAACGGAAGAGTGATGCTGACATCTCCTGGCAATGGATCGGGGGGCTGCTAGGACAACAGGGGATTCGTTCCCTTGCGGTTTTGGGGGGTGGAACTCTCGTAGCTTCCTTATTAGCCCAACAAGCGATTGATGAACTGCATTTAACCCTTTGTCCGCTTCTGTTGGGGGGCGAGAGCGCACCAACCCCGGTGGAAGGTATGGGATGGTTACAGTCCACCGCGATACGCTTGGAATTGTTGCAGGTAGAAACGATCGGCCATGAAGTTTTTCTACGGTATAAAGTCTCTAGCTCCTGACACCGGATCTCCAGTTGCTGCTAAATCTCTCTAACAACGCTCTCCTCAGTCGTGACTGATTAGGGTAGGATAAAGGCAAATTTTGGATCTTGACAGGGGCATTGATCAATTGAGTTGATCCATTAAGTTGAGGAATTGAGTTCAGTAATTGAATGGGGTGGGTGGTGTGAAATCACTGCACTGGCCAAATACATTACTCTTAACTCTTAATTTACCTCTGAGCCCTCTTGAATGTCCACAGATGTCGTCAGTACTCCGCTCTATGTCCCCTTCTACAGATCAGTACCTCCGATTTTGGGGCGTTCGCGGTAATATCCCCACCCCAGGTCAAGACTTCCTTCGGTATGGCGGTAACACCGCCTGTGTTGAACTGTGCATTAGAGGACAGCGCTTAATTTTTGATGCGGGGACAGGGTTAAAAACCTTAGGCACTGCCCTCATCCAGGAAACCTATTCCCAAACTGACCCCCAGCCTGACTCCCAGCCTGACCCACAAGCTCATTCCCAGCCTAATCAAGGCATTTCAGAACAGAACGGTTCTCCCCTGAAACTTCATTTATTTTTTACCCATTCCTATTGGGATCGGATTCAAGGTTTTCCGTTCTTTAAGCCTGCCTTTTCCCCTAACAGCGAAATTCATATCTACGGCGCGATCGCTATGAATGGGGCATCCATTAAGCAACGATTGATGGATCAAATGACCCGACCGGGATTTCCGGTGCCCCTCCATGCCATGAAGGCGCAGTTGACTTTTTTTGATCTGGCTCCCAGTGCCATCATGACCATTCCCACCTCAGAGGGGCCTGTGGAAATTGAAACTGGCGTGATTAACTCAGCAGACTCTTCCCTAGGATATCGAGTCAGTTGGGACGATCGGGTGATTGTCTATGCTACTGATGTAGACACTCAGGCAGGGCACTTGAACGGGGTTTTACTCCACCTGGCCCAGGATGCGGATGTCTTGATTTACGATGTATCTCATCCTTACTATTGCACCCAGTCCGATCACCATAATAGCGATCGGGTGGGTTTTCAGAAAAGGCTTTGGAAAAGCGCCCTAGAACTGACAGAAGCGACCCAGGCGAAGCGTTTAATCCTCTTTCACCACGATCCCTGGTGTCAAGATCAGGATTTAGATCAAATTGAAACAGAGTTGAGGCTTCACTGCGATCGTGGCTTTCTGGCTCAGGAGGGAATGTTCCTCGATCTAAATTGTCTTGAGTTTTGAGTAACCTGTGCTGCCTTCTGTAAATTATTACCAAGTCCTAGGGGTTAAACCAAATGCCTCCGATGCCGAAATTCGGCAAGCGTACCGGAATCTGAGCAAACAGTACCATCCTGACACCAGCCGATTGCCCAATCCGATCGCACAGCAAAAGTTCCTAGAAATTCAAGCGGCCTATACGGTATTGAGTAACCCAGAGCAGCGATCGTCCTACGACTTGCAACGGCGGTATGCTCAAAATTTGCAGCGCTATCTGGCCCGAACCCAAGGAAAGTCTCCCCTGAGCCCTGGGGTAAAACCCCAACCTCGGTTAAGCTCCTCTGCCTACCTAGAACCACACGATCGTCCCCTGTCTGCCGGAGAGGTATTTGCCCTATTCATTTTGGGCTTAACCTTACTAGGATGTGTGTTGTTAGCCATTGCCCTAGGATTAGCACGGGGTCAGGTGTTGATTGATCCTCCGCCTCATCTTTAAATTTAAATTAAAAATAGATAATCTGGGTGTTGAGGTATCGGAAAAGTACTTTTTCAAGATTCAAGATCAAACAATTACCTAATGAAGCGTAGGGGAGACATGACAATAACAACAAACAAAATTGAAGAAAAGAAATGGCTCTCATTTTACCTAGAGCAAGGTTTTTAAGTATTTGAATATCAAGGACATTTATCCTTGGTCGTTAGTCTTAAATGGGGTGTGGGGTGTATGAAGGCATTCTGAGACGATCGCCGTCCCTTTGGAGGGTGTGGGTAAAAGATGTTCAAAAGATGTTCTATGATAACCATGAGGCAGCGGATGGCTGGTTGCAGTTTTCCCCCTTCTCTTGGCGGTCTGAAATTGATCATCTGCTTAGACTTCTGATTTTATCGACCTTAACCCTCCATGCCCACCCAGCATTGTCTTGACAGCGATCGCCCTACGGATCTATTGCCGGAGCGACTACCAACACACGTCGCCGTGATTATGGATGGTAATGGCCGCTGGGCTGCTAAACGGGGTTTACCTCGCATTGTTGGACACCGCAAAGGGGTGGAAACCTTAAAGTCCCTCCTACGCTGCTGCGATCGTTGGGGGATTAAAGCCCTAACCGCCTATGCTTTTTCCACGGAAAACTGGGGAAGACCCACCGCAGAGGTAGATTTTTTGATGGCACTCTTTGAGCGGGTGCTACGCCGGGAGTTAAATGAACTGCTGGAAGAGAATGTGCGGATTCGCTTTGTGGGGCAGCTTGGGGAATTACCGGAATCTTTACAGGCAGAAATTTGTCGAGCGATGACCGAGACCGAACAGAATAAAGGGATTTGTTTTAACGTCGCCACCAACTACGGCGGCAGACAGGAGATTATTCAAGCCTGTCAAGCCCTAGCCCAACAGGTCAAAGAGGGGATTTTGACACCGGCAGAGATTACGGAGGAGCGTTTTGCCCAGCATCTCTATACCCAGGATGTGGGGGATCCGGATTTGCTGATTCGTACCAGTGGAGAAATGCGAATTAGTAACTTTCTTCTCTGGCAATTAGCCTATGCGGAAATGTATGTGACCCCTACCCTCTGGCCGGATTTTGATGAGGAAGAGTTTCATCAAGCCTTAATTGCCTATCAACAGCGTCATCGGCGCTTTGGCAAATTATAGGTTGTCCTGGATACTCCTTACCCTGAATCATTTACCTTTAAATAGTTTTGATCTTTATTTCCTTATCTCTCCATGCTGACTCTGCTGCAACACTGGAAGTTAATTATTCAACGCTGGTGGTCTGAATTTACCTTACAGACTAAGTTAATGGCAGCGGCCACCCTAGTGGTTTCTCTGATTATGAGTGGGCTAACCTTTTGGGCGGTCAATAGTATTCAACAGGATGCCCGCTTTAATGATACTCGGTTTGGGCGAGATTTAGGCTTGCTTTTAGAAGCGAATGTTGCGCCGTTATTAGCGGAGGAAAAGGCTCAGGATGTTTCTGAATTTTCCTATCGATTTTATCGCAGTACTTCGAGTATTCGGTATATGCTCTATGCCAATCCCGAAGGTAAAATATTTCTGACAATCCCTTTTTCAGACTTTGAAGAGGAAACGGATTTGACGATCGATCGTCGGATTCAATTGCCTGAGGGATATATTCAAAATCCAGATTTACCCTTAGTTCGGCAACACCAAACCCCCGATGGTGAGGTTACGGATGTGTTTATTCCCCTCATTCATCGAGGGGTACATTTAGGGGTTTTGGCGATCGGTATTAATCGTAGTCCTATTGCAGTTACGTCTTCTAATTTAACGCGAGATGTAACGATCGCGGTGTTTATTTCTATTTGGGTCATGGTCATTTTAGGTGCGGTATTTAACGCTTTGACCATTACTCGACCGATTAAGGAATTACTGTTAGGGGTCAAAAATATTGCCAGTGGGAACTTTAAGCAACGGGTAAATTTACCCTTTGGGGGAGAATTAGGGGAACTGATTTATAGCTTTAATGAAATGGCGGAGCGATTGGAGCGCTATGAGGCTCAAAATATTGAAGAATTAACCGCCGAAAAAGCAAAATTAGAAACCCTCGTCTCCACGATCGCAGATGGTGCGATTTTGCTGGATAATCAGATGAAAATTGTGTTAGCAAATTCCACCGCACGGCGTATTTTCAATTGGGAAGATACAGATATTATTGGTCATAGTATTCTCAATTGTTTACCCCTAACGGTTTGTAATGAATTAAGCAGTCCTTTAGCGAGTATTGTAGAAGAGGAGCAACACCGGGAAGAACAGCTTGCCCAGGAACGTTTAGCTAATATCTCAACTAATACCTTAACTAATACGCCAACGAATGGATCGACTAATGGATCGACTAATGGAGCAGGGAATGGGTTAACGAATACATCCACTAATGGGGCAGGGAATGAGAATGGGAATGGAAATGGAAATGGAAAT
>Ga0129333_10003509_pt1 | contig 14689 bp, 8 predicted proteins | sample CPB6_08_DNA_FD_94474 | JGI IMG/M metagenome (GOLD analysis project Ga0129333, IMG submission 94474) | Freshwater to marine salinity gradient microbial communities from Chesapeake Bay, USA - CPBay_Sum_0.6_0.8_DNA | ecosystem: Environmental > Aquatic > Marine > Coastal | place: USA: Chesapeake Bay...
AGGGAGAGGGGGACTTGAACCCCCACGGGCAAATGCCCAACAGATTTTAAGTCTGGTGTGTCTACCGATTCCACCACCTCCCCTGGTGATGAGACAATCATAGCAGGTCTTGCTCAGATTGTCAATGGGTCTGGTCGGGCTCGAACCGACGACTTACAGGTTAAAAGCCCGCTACTCTACCAACTGAGTTACAGACCCACAGTGCTCCTTGAGGGGATCGAACCCACCTTAGCCGAATTATGAGTTCGGTGCATTCACCAGATTGCTAAAGGAGCTCAGCGATAAATGAAGTTATCTGATTTTAACAGTCTACCACATTTTGCTTTGAGGTCAACCAACTCGTTAATCGTAGCACATCGGAAGGTGAGTGTAGTTCCATTTTCCCCTCTGATAATGACTTTCTTATTATAGAGGTCAACGGTGATCTTGTCAAGAGCTGATTCAGAAGGATTTTGGAGATTCATAAGACTCAGACCTCAAAGCGCCACATTGCTATTATAGGGGTATGTAGGGGTTCTGTCAAGCTCAACTTTTTTTATCAAAAATTTGCCCGAATTTTTTTCCGACCATTTTGTATTTTGGAGGTCAAATTTGAAATCTATATTTTAGTTGAGATGAATAGTTGCAGCTTTAATGCTATAATCTCCTTTTGATTGGAGTTTTTGTCCCTCTTCGGTTATTTGTTGATAGTTGCCTTCACTAGATATAACTTGCACTCCAGATGAAGCTCTTATGACAAGATTTTTTGTTGCTTTTAACGTAGCACTAGATTTTCCTAGGTTTAAACTTCCACCAACTGTGCTATTCAGTGTGATGTCATTTGCTACATCTAGTTTAAAATCTCCAGCTACTCCTTTTACCTCAATATTTCCTTTATATCCCTTTACCTTTAAATCATATGCGGCCGTTGCAGTCTGACCCAAATCAATTTGCCACACAGAATCTGTTGATCTTTCTGGATGTGGTATTCCAAGAGGAGGTCCGCCACTGATTACTGTTTTTCTAGTTCCTTGGATCTTTTCAATATAATCTCCCTTTACTTTAACTTCCATGTGACCCAAAGAGTTAATACCAAATGTCCCTCTAGGATCATTCATTTCTAAAGATCTTTCAGAAGAAACTTCATCATAAATGACATTGACTTGATTTTTTCTGGCGCTAGATTTTACTGTAAAATCTCCCGAGTTTATTTCTACTTTACCACCAGCAACGCCAGTATCAACACCGTTGATGAGGTTAGTAACTGCTTTCACAGCTCCACCCATACCACCAACACCAGCATTTACTTGGACAGTTCTACCTGCATTGATAGTACACACATCTCCAGCATTTATGCTAACATTATCACCACCGAGATTTAGATTTCCTCCAGTTGCTTTAATGTTTACATTACCAAAGACTTCAATCGATAAAGGATTCTCATGTTTGTCTTTATTACCAACTTCAATATGAAACTCCTTTCCTATTTTTAATATGTACTTTCCTTCACAATATCCTTTGAAGTTTCCTGCGTTTTTATCGTCAGCAGGAGAAGCAACACTATACATTTCTATAGATCCGTCTTCGCCTACACCAAAGTGTGCTCCAGAATCACATATAATCTGATATAATACAGCTCCGTTCTCAGGATTTTTTGTTTTGATTTCTGTCACTCCATTGACTGTGCAAGCAGCAATGTGAGATTCTGGTGCTGTGGTAAATCCACACTCATTAGTGTTGTTACCTTGAGATGGAACAGAAGCAGCACCAGTGTCTAACTTTCCTTTAGTACTTGAATAAGTTTTTGGGTCAGTTTCCCAAGGTTTTACTACCATTTTTTATCTCCTATGGACAATCAACATAACTACCAGTCATCTCACCACCAGCAATATCTGTTTGAATCTTAGCAATAGTCTTATCACCAAGACATTCAATCTTGGCGATTGCTGTTGCTCCAGTACCATCACCAAATATTTCTATCTTAGGAAAACTTGTAAATATTTTTGAAGCATCTACAATCTCATAAGAAATAACTTGACCGCTTGCGTTTATTTTTGCCTTTGCTAGGGATGAGTCTCCATCTATGTATACAGTTGGAGTTGTGGTGAAATTAAATCCGACAGAAATAGGTATTATTCCAGTTAGGATACATCTGTTTCCATTATCATTTGGAACATAACCCAACCCTGGTCTAAGTATATTAATCTTTGATACATATCCTTCATCATCAAGTTCAGCAACAGCAGATGCACCAAACCCCTGACCAGATATAATAACTGTTGGTGGATCTAGATATGGATCACCAACATTGCAAACATCAATACTTAATATTTTACCACCGCTATCTACTTGTGCTGGGCAAGCAATTGGAGGAACAAATGCGGGAATAATAGTATCATCTACATTTACTGGGGGATTTGCTTTAATGTAAAACTCTTTAGATACACCAGTTCCATTCAAAGCAAATGTACATTCCTCAAGACCCTCCAAAGAAGTATCTTCAGCAATAACTAATGGCACAATCCCAGTGTTTCCATTGATAAGGAAAGATCCTATTGTTGAGTTTTGATAAAAATCTGATGGAGTTATATTTCCTCCAAATAATGTATAGTTAATAGTGGTATTGTCGGGAACATTTTTAGTAGTAATAGTAAATGTTATTGTAGATCCTTCCTCTACTATAACTTTATCTGATGTAATAATGTATGATGGGAAAGTATCTACAGGAGAGACATAAATGTTATCATCTACATCTGCTTGTCCACTTATAATAATAGGCAACCCAAATCCATCATTTGTTATTATTGACCAAGATGTAGATGCTGGTGGTGCTGCTGGTATAAAGATCACAGGAGTAGCAGCAGACAAAGAAGAAAACCCAATCTTCAAAGTGGAATCAATAATCTCACTTACTGGAAGGAATGGAGTTGGTGGTGTATCTGAAGCAACAATGATTACGTCTGCACTGTTTACCTCATAACTATTTGTTATATCTTTTAAATGAACTGTTAATGTATCTTGTACTTCTGTTATTAGATCATCAATGATATTGATGCTAAATGATCCTGTGTTACTAGAAATAGTAACTGTTCCTGTAACTGTAGTTGTACTAACTGTCAACCCAGATCCAGAAATCTGTGTAGCTGGATTGCCAGTATACATATCAAAATAATAATGTAATACAGTTCCATCTGGAATCTGAGTTGTGGAAACTGTATAAACAATAGTGTCTCCTTCAGATGCCGAAGAAACATTTGGAGCAATAACATAAGTTGGATCTGGAGCTGGTGTTGTGCCACCTGTAGAAGTTGGTGTGACACCTGTAGATGGTGAGGGTGCTGGTGTTCCACCAACAAAATCAACTCCCGTTGAAACAGGTAAAGGATTTTTTAATGCATCGGAACAATATGATGGACCTGCCATCTCTCCATCTTCAATAGCAGCGAGTAAATCATCCAAAAAGTTATTATTTTTTTTCTTTTTAGTACAACTTTCTTTTTCTTTGTTGCATCCAGACAATGATGTACATGTAATACCTAATAGATTCATAACGAATGCCAGACCCTGCCCAATAATATTCAATGGAGCTGCAATCGCTCCCAATATAGATTGTAAAGGTCCGAGAATGGATTGAACAAATCCATTCATCTCGCTTTGTAGTTGCCCAATCAAACTGTTTAGAAAGTTTTCTACTTGACAGAAAGCGGCATTGATAATGTTAAGGACATATCCCATAATCAAGTCTGTTAAGAACTGAAGAATCCTATCCAGTAAACCATCTATAGTACATCCAATCTTTTCCAGTTGTTTCTTCAACCATTCGATAATTTTTTTAAGTCCACCACTTTTTGGCGTTAGGACTGCTTTAAGTAATGCATCCACACCTTGCCTGATTAACTTAACCAACTCTCCTTTTAATCTCGATAGGAGAGACTTAACAATCTGAAAACATTTATTTACCGCTCCTTGTGCCTGATCAACATAGTTGATCAAACCGCCCGTATACTTATTGATAAGGAAAGATCCTAGTTGTCCACCAGAATCTTGAACTGCCATCATTAGTTCATTAAGAATGCGTTCAAACTTACTACTAGCACCTTGCTCGCACTTTCCACCATCAGATAAGCTGACGCAAAAATCTGTTCCGAATGGATTTGATGGACTGCGTTCCCCACATCTAGCAAGTAAAGCTTCCGCTGCTTTTGTGTTTCCACCAGCTGCTGATACAGTTCCTCCCCCATTTTGATTATCTTTTTTAGCTCCAGTATTCGGTTCGTGTAATCCTGGAATATGATCATTAGGTAGATAAGTTGTAAATGCTTTACAACCACCAGGGTTTGGATCTGTTCCTGGTTTTTGTTTAGTTGCGTTTGCAACCGTACCTATCGATCCCATAATAACTGGTTGCTGCCCTTCGGCACCATCCATAAAAAATCCCATTACCCAATCACCCAACTTCAGGTTAGCAGTTGCTCCTTGACTGTTACCTGTTCTGTATGGTGTAGTAACAGGTAGCATAGTGATTGCCCATGGCAAATCATCAACTGCAACTGCATTACAGTTTTTCAGGTGATGACCTACTATTCTAACTTTAAATCTATTAGAAGTTTTGGGGTCATTTTTTTCTACTTGACCTATCCACCAGTAGAAACCATCTCTACCTATAAAGTTACTGGGTAATGCATTCTCTAACATAATCAGTCTTCGTAAACTCTACACTCTAATGCACCAGGATTTGCATCACAATAAAGTTCAAGAGATGTTGGATCATGATCATCCTCTGGGTGACGAGAATGATATGCTTCTAAAGAAGCAAGTTCTTCTTCCGTGTGTCTCCTTGCTTGTGGAGATGTTTGGGGATCATCTAAAATTTTTTTATCTTTTTCTATATGTTGATTAATGTCCATTTTACTTTACCTTGCTTGGTTTATTTTTCATACCATAGGAATCACGCACCACTTTCAAAGAACTTACAGCTTGACGATTACCTCGTTTAAAGTTGTAAGATATATCTTGTATTAGATATACACCACTATGTTCTTCATCATATTCTTGTGTTGATCTTTGTGACTCAGCAGCTACGTTAGGTAATAGTAGATTTAGTTTGTCGCCAGCATGAATCTGAAGACTACATGGTATAGTTATATTTAACACTTGATTTGACAATAATGACATCCTTCCAATCGACTGTGCCATATAAAACTTTTTCCAATCAGGAAACTCAGTTGGTTTTCCTGAAGTGTCTTTCGTTTCTGGAGATGCAACACCAGTATCATTATAAAATGCTTCATGATCTATGATTTGTGTCATGATCCTTGTTGGATATTGGGACAGATCTTTTTGTCCTTTAGGTAGTTTTTCTGCGCTTCCCATGTGTACCATATTCTTATATGTATCACTCAAAGAATACACATATTCTTCGTAGTAACCTGTATTAACATTGAAAAATACAATCAAACTAGAGTATGTTCCCATACGCATTCTTTTGAAGATGTCCAACTCTTGATCAAATGTATACTCAAGAATCTTTAAAGAGTTATTACCTTGATCTTTATCTGTATTTGTTATACTGTATTCATAAGTTGCTACTGGTGGTTTGCCCCCATATCCATCAGATCCAGAGTCACTCAATCTATCGATAGAACTAAAGACATATCCATTATATGTTTCGAAGAAAAGATATCCAGCAGATCCTTTTAACTTTCCAGCTGCAGATCCAACTGTGCTAGGAGTGCTAGATGCACTAGTTGTTGATCCAGTAGTAGGAGGTGGACTTGCTGTTGGATTTGCTTTACTTGAAATACATTTTGATGCCAATGAATAGATGAGTTCAAACGGTCTTTTGTTTGAAGGAATAAACTTCATCTTATACTTACAAGCATCGTCAGCATCTATAGTCTTATTAGTTTTCATAATGTTTTTCATAATGTCATAGACTATTTTATGCCCATAATCTTCATATTTTTTACCTATTCTTAATGCTTCATTTGCTAGTGCTTCATATGAAACTAGTTTTAAAATATATGCTTGTATCTTTCCACTACTAATACGATTGTTTATTGAATAAACTCTAAAATCATAGGTATATTTTTTATCTGAGTCAGCAGTAGCTAATACAATTTTGATTCTTTCGTTTCCTTGTATAGGAAGATTGCCCATAATATTATTTCCGCTATCTGCAAGGACAAGATTGGCAGTCATAAACGGAGAAGTTATACTTTCAAATATACTCATCTCCATCATCAAATCAATGATGTTGAGTTCTTTGCCATCAACGCTGATGATGTCTAGTTTTTCTAAACTATAATTTAATGCTGCCATTATATTATCCTAAGTATGAAACAAGTTGGGGGGTAAGATCTCTAGCAGTTCCACGATCGAATGCTAATGCTTGAAAAGAACCTGCGCCTCCTGGTGCTGGAGGAGCAGCAGGAATAGCAGCAATCTTTCCTCTATTACCTGCTGCTCTCGCTGCTGGTTGTGCTGCTGCAGCAGGACTAGCAGAAGGTCTAGCAGGAGCAGCAGCGGCTGGTGTAGTTGCTCCTGGTTTTGTATTAGCGGGAGTTGCTGCCGCGGCTGGTGTTCCTGGCGTGGGTGGTGCTAATGGTGTGTCTGGTTGTGTTGCCCATGTTGTCCATGATTCACCGTATGCTTTAACTGCATTTTGTAAGTTAGTTAGGTTTTCTGTGAATGCTTGTACTGGATCTTTAGGTTCTGCTTGACCAGCTCCATTGTTTTCATTACCAGGATCATCTGTTTCGGCAACAGATCCTGTAGTAGGTTTACCAGAAGTAATGAAGTTTACGAATGCTTCATGCCCTTGTTTGGTTGCATTTAAATGTAAGTGTTCTGCATAACTATTATTTCCACTATCCCCCGAACCTCCTTGAACGCCAATGATAGTACCAGCAGATAACTGATCTCCCTGATTAAAAGAACCGAACTTACTTAGGTGAGAGAACTGCATCTTACCTAATGATGTCTCAACAAGAACTGTTCTTCCGTATCCACTTGTCTTATCCCATTCTTTTAACAACACCTTTCCTGCTACAGGTAAAGGAACCTTACCGTTTGGACCTGATGGCATATAGTTTGGTAAGACACCCATGCCATAATCTTTAGGAACACCAATCTTCATACCAGCATAAGTTCTATTTCTTCCCTCATCACTGTGGTGTGGATTCAAATCTTTAAATCCAAATGTTTTTCCTGGCGATAGTTGTTTGTTGCTGCCACCATTTGAAGTGATACTGATTCCAGATGCCGCCTGAATCTGTGGAGCCGCAACAGTAGGAGCACCAAATGGAGATTTAATAGAGTCTATACCCAATCTCTTCTTATCATCCGCAGTTGGTTCTGACAAATATTTGCCTTGACCTCTACCACCAAGTTTTACTATTTTTTTACTACTAAGCTCTATAGAATCCACAGGTGCCGAAAAAGTATTGGCAACTACTACATTCTTATCTGGTTTTCTAAAGAAAAGTTTGTTAGAAAACAGAAGTCCTTTTGCTCCTTCTTGAGGCACTCCATTTTCTAGTTCTTTCTGTGTAACTCTAAGTAACTTTTGTTTTTCTTGATCTATCTTATAGACTTGCCCAAACATATCATGATAGTAATCTGTCTTTCTGCCTTCTTCTGCGTCATGTACTGGTGCCAGATTACTACCTGCTCCAACTGTCAACTTTGTGCTACCTCTAGCTCCCTGTGTTTTTTGTAGTTTAGTATCTTTTATAGTCTTGGCAGCAAACTCATCACCTGTCATAGGACGTGTGCCAGGAGCAGCAGAAGGATCAGCACCCGATCCACCACCAGCACCAGCATCTCCACCAGCATCTCCACCACCAGCGCCACCATTACCTCCACCGCCACCAGTTCCTGTGGAAGAAGGTGTGGTTTTCTTTTTATCATCTTTCTTTTTGATACCCATTTTTTCTAGGGCATTGTTCATAAAGTCTTTGAAGAACTCTTTGCCAGATTTTTCTGCGCCTGGTTTTTGTCTTAGTTTTGCTCCACCAATCTTACCAAACTTAACTAGAGTTGCTGGCATACCAAATGCTCTAGCAAGAGGAGATACTGCTTGTTTAATCACAGGAGCAACAACAGCACCTATTGGACCTAAAGCTTCAATAAATCCACTGGTGACTGCTAATATTGATCCTCCAATAGCTTTCATAGGTAGAGCAGAAACCTCATTCATTCCCATGCCCTTTCCTTTACCCTGAGCATTCTTAATGTCATTTGCTGCCATACCAGCAGATAACATTGGACCTATGCCAGGTAGCATACCAGCAGCAAACCTACTAGCAAGTGGCATGACGCCGCCCTCAGCAGTCTTCTCTGGTGTCATCATATCTCTGCCCATGAGAGCAGCGTCAATACCCACAGATGCCGCTGTTCCTAACCCTGGAAGCGTCGATGCTACACCAGATGCTACTTCACCCGTTGCACCCAACCAATCGCCTTGCATCGCCCTCTGGATGCCAAATCCTAATCCTGCAACAGCACCCAGGAGAGGAATCTTTTTGATTAATGACTTACCAACACCTTTAGCAACACCTTTTGCTAAACCTTTACCAGCAACTTTACCTAATCCTTTGCCTACTAATCCAGCACCCTTACCAAATAGTTTAGATCCAAATGATCCTGCTTTGCCAACTAGTTTTGCTGCACCTTTACCACCAAGTTTTGCCGCTCCTCTAGTTGCTACTCTACCAAGACCTCTTTTACCAATAGCTTTGGCACCTTTAGCAAGATCAGCAACATCATCAGCAGCATCAATAGCATCTAGTATACCAGGACCACCGCCTTGTTCACCTCCACCACCATCAGGAACACCAGGGGCACCACCACCAGGAGTTATATTATCAAACTCATCACTACCTGGAGTATTGTCATACGTTCTTGCGGCTGCTTCCGATCCAGAACTTATCTTCCCCTGTTCTAATGTACTTTCTTTTCTAGCAATCTCTGCATCGTCATTAGCATCTCGCTGCAGATTTGTTTGTTCTCTTAATATCTGCTGAATACCTGCGAGACCACCACTAACTTTGTATGTTGCACCAACTTGGTTGTTGGAAAGACTTACTAAAGAAGCAACTCGATTGTTAATCTGTTCTAACTGTAATGTTATTTCACCAAATGCATTCACAAATCCCTTTCTGCCACCACCGCCACCTTTTTTAGTTGTGGTCTTTCCTGTGGTAGTTAAAGGAGATGACTTTTTTTTCTTACCTTCTTTCTTTAATGCTTTGGTGTATGAAAACTGGTCGGAAAATTTAGACTTGCTGCTTGATTGTTCAGCAGACATCTTCTTGATAAACGGTCCAGCCGATCTATCAAATCTTCTACCACCAAACTCATAACCTAATGCGCGTTTAAACAGACCTTTTTTTTCTTCTTCGGGAACTTCTATTCCTAGTTCTTCTGCTTTCTTTTGATTCTCTTTCTCTTGCTTTGCATTTTGGGCAGCAGTTTTCACCTTACCTACAACATAAGAGGTAAAGTCTCCAGAAAATGTCTTAGTATATCCCTGTGTTCCTGATGCCATTTAATACTTTCCCCTTGTATTATTTATTTTACAATCTACAAAGCAATTCTTTTTGACGAGTGCTTTGTATAGTCTCTTGTTTAATAACATGAGATGGTGGTGGGGCAGGGGATGAAGGTATAGGAACTATCTGAGGAGTTGAAAATGCTGTAGTAAGAATTGTGCTTGCTGTAGCAGCAGTTATTGCTTGCAAGTTTTCCTTGGTTGCTGGTGGAACCTTAGCACCTGGAGCAAGATTCATTCCTTTTGCTGCTGCCTCAAATCCTTTCTCAGTTGCACTCTTAAGTTTTTGTTGGAGAAAATATTCTTGTATTTCTGAGTAACCAGATTGCCCTGGTTTTACTTTTTCAGCAAGTTTTGGAAATAGTTTTGCCCAGTTTTGCATTGGTGTTAGTTTAGGATCTAACGCTGGTTCCTTTGGTTCTGGTGGTTTTGGTTTACGAGTAGGTACGTTGACTGATGCTGATCCAGTATTAGATGCGCGTTGTATCTCTTGCGATGCTGCGGGATGTAATCTTCTAATATTATCTTCTTCCTTATTAAGTCTTGCAGCTAGATCTTTTGCAAGTTTTTCTTGTTTCTTTCTTCTTTCCGCAGTAGCACCTTTCTTATTCCAAACTTGCCACCATGGATTACTACCAACTGCTTTATCACTTACTCCATGTGCTACCCATCTTCCATCAGATCCACGGAACACACCCAGTCTTTCTCTTTGTGCTGTTCTATTTGTTTTGTTTCTTCTTGTTTGTCTAGCAGCATCTGCTGCTCTCCAATCATTCATCTGTGGTCTACCATTACGATGTACACCACCACTTTCCATCTTCATTGGTTTACTTACTGAACCTTTTTCTTTTGCTGGATCAGATAATACTTTATTCCACTGTTGAAAAGTATCAAAAGGATTTTTCGAAACACTCCACTTATTATTTTCGTGTGGCAACACGGTGAATCCAGACTTCCCTATATGAACAGACTCTTTACCATGTGCTGTTAAACTTGTTGTCTGCCCATCATTGGTTGTAATCTTAACAGGATATCCTGAGTTTGGCCCCTTCATCATGTAAGATGTAGTGTCTTTAGTTTCACCTGTTGAGGTTCCAGATTCAGCTGATAGTTGTTTCCTGTCATTCTTTTTATATGGATTAAACCCATAAGAAACTAACATCCTTTTAATAGATCCAATATATGTTGAATGATTATTTTCACTAGACGGAGCATATTTTTGCAAAATATTTAAAAGCCCTGGTATTGGTGCTCCACCTTTAGATCCATAACCTGATCCACCAAGAGGTGTTGTTGTTGCCCACCTATCAATATGAGATTTGATTGCATCTTCTAGTGTTTTATATCGAGCCCACCATCTTCCATTAGCATAAACTTTACCAGCTGTACCGCTACCAGTTTGTCCAAATGGATTATTGTCCAATCTAACTCTTGGAGATCTCAACCAATCACCTTCAAACATTGCTTGAGCAGCAGTAAGTTCTGGAACAGGATCACTCACCTTAACTGCAATATCATATACCTTTTTAAACGCCGCATCTAAACTCTTAGGGTAATCTTCTGGTTGAACTTCTCCAGTGGGATCTGTTTCAGATGGTGCTGCACTCCCATCTCCTTTTTTGTTTTCATCTTTTTTACCATCTTCTTTATCATCTAGCAATCCTAAATCTTTAGCCATGCTAGAAAGGATTCCACCGATACCAGAATTCATATCAGTATCTTTACCCAACGCAGCATCCAAAAGTTTTGTTGGTATGCCAAGAATCTTTCCTAGTGGTCTGACAATAAATCTCAACAATGGCTTCACCAACCCTGCTAATGGTCCTAGAACAGGAAGAAAACTTGCAGCAAGACCAAAAATACCAGCACCAACTGCTTTGAATGGCAACGTCATGGCAGTTGCTAATGGTTGTGCTAATCCCAATCCCTCACCTTTAGTTATTCCACCGACGCTACCTGTCATTTCTTTTCCAGAGTTCCTATTCAAAGGAATCACTGCTTGCCCAGGTAATAGATTTCCTCTAGTAGGATTGTCATATAATCCTGGTCTCAATCCACCACCAGCTAACTTAGGTGGAGTTACTATTTCTGGTCCAGCTTCTCCAAGCATCACTGGTTGAGCACCCAAAGGGATACCACCTTTAGACATAGCTGGATATGGCGTATTTAAAAATCCACCTCCAGATAGTTTTCTTCTCCCTAGACTTCTGATTCCTCTGGGAAGATTTAGATTTCTACCTAAGAATCCACCTGCTCTAGTCTTTCTAAACTTTCTAAATGCTCTATTCTGATTGCCAAGACCTTTTCTTCTTCCTCGTAACCCAGCCATTCTTCCTTTACCACCACGAAATAATCTAACCAAATCATATGCATCATCCATCGCATCAATGACTTGGAAAGGATTGAATCCACCACCTTGATCTTGCTGCTGTTGATCATTCCCAGGAGTATCATCATATGTTTTTTGATAAGCAGCAGTTCCAGAAGAATCTTTAGTGCCCTCCAATCCAGCTTCTGCTGTTGCTTGCTTGTCCTGCTGTATAGATTCTTGTTGCAGTTGTGTTTGCCCCAACAAGATTCCTTTTATCTCATTCAATCCCTTCAAGATTGTTTGAGTTGCTTTGTAATTTTTCTCATTGATATTAACAATAGCATCAAGTCTATCGTTAGTAACCTTTAAAGATTCCGATACAGAAGATAGTCCAGCGCCAAGTGCTTTTTGTGTATCAAAAGTTTCTTTCTTTTCTTCTGGTTTTGATTCTGGTTTCACAGAATCTATAACTGTTTGTACTTGTTTCTCTGTATTATCTTCTACTTTTTTAGAGATGATTGGTTCAACTGCTTTCAATACAGGTTGAACATCTTCCGATGATTCCTTTTTAGGTTGAACACTGAAAGACTTGATGCCACCTTTCATGGTAGATCCTATCTTCTTCAGTGATTCTTCTTTCTTTGTCGTTACTTTGGCAACAGTTTGTGGTCTATCTAGAGGTACAGATTCTTTATCTTTTTGTGCTTGATTTTTTAACTCTTCTACCTTGTTTGCCTGTGGTTTAGTAAGATATTCTTCTACCAACCATTGTTGATACTTCTCTAGATTTTCGTACTCTTTTGCGCCACCAGTATTATTAAACTGTGGATATCCTCTAGAGTCTTTTTTCATATTGCTGATTAAAGTATCAGCTTCTGCATCAGACAAGTTAACAAATGATGAATAATGTGTACCATCATCCATCTTCTTACCAGTTAATCTCGCCTTTAGAAGTTTCCAAGTTCTCTCACCTACCTTGGCAGTGTACCAAGGATTCTTGGGATCTAATACTCCTTCTGGTGGTTGAGTCATTACTTGCCTTCTTTCTGCTTGAGTTCTTCAAAGTAGTTGTTTAACATAACAACATACACTTCTCTCTCCCAAGGAAGCATGTCATCAAGTTCTCTTAAAGAAAATTTATGGTGAAACATTAGATTAAAGTTTGACTTGTAAAAGTTCTCTAGAGATTCATGAAATAAACTTATCCGAAAAAATTTGATAAGCCCTCAATCGTATACTCAGACTCTTCACCTGTCTTAGGATTAACAACCTTAAATGAATGAGATAGTTTAGGCATAGTAGAGAAGAACTCTTGCACCTGTTCAAAATCTTTGGTTGTCAAACCATCAACGAACTCAATGATATCTTTTCTTGGTGTTGTCTTCGCTTCAAACACTTCGTCACTGGTATACACTTGATGTACGCTGTCAACAATAGCATCAAATACTTCAGTGGCAGACAAATCTTTACCAACAATCTGTGTACTAACAAACTGATTGATTCCTGGATATTTTAGGACCATTCCCATTCCTTCACCCAGCTCAACTTTATTACTATGACCTTCTGGTTTCTGCACCTCAACTTCATCCAGGTTTAGTTCATAATCTACTACGGTTTCATTATCATCTAGGCATGTCACCTTCATTGAAACAATCTCACCCACAGACTTAGATCTAATCTTCAGGAAGATGTATTCAATATCAAAGATAGCAAGTTCTTCGACTTTAATACCGCGAGTTAAAATACAACTCTTTAAAATATCAAGAACAGCATTCTTAATCTGCCCCTCATCTTGAGACTCAAGTGCGATCAAAAGAACTTTCTCTTCTTTAACTAAGAATGGTCTATATTTTATTGTTTTTTCTGTTGATGGTACAGTCAACTCATACGTTGGTACTGGTGGTTTTGGCAAAGACATAGTATTCTCCAAAAATTAAATTATGTTTATTTCGTAGCAGCTTTAGGAGGATCTCCAAATAATGTATTGAAGTTGGAGAACCATTTTGTGTAGTAAAAGTTAGCGGTAACTCTTACGATTTGAGATGATCCATAAGAAAGTGGCACGGCATCTATAGAATACGGAAAAGCATCTAAGCAATGAATACCAATCGAACTTCTTTGTTGTTCTCCATACGGACCTTTCTCACATTTAGTTATAACAAGTTCATCACAAACATACTCTTCTGGATATGATAGTCTAACATAATGATAACGATTGTTACCACCACCTACTGTCCCAGCATTAACTCTGTTCCACAATCCATAACTATAATATCTATTATTTCCAATCCTATCAAACTTATTTCCACTAGGACCATAATCATTAAACATTCTATCCATCCATATATGTAGGAACTTTAATGGAGTCATGTTTGCATCACAAATCCAAGTCAAACTAAGATCAGAATACATTCTGAAAGTGGGATAGTTTACCTGTGCTTCTCCCATATGTCTACCAGATATCTGTCCAGTTGATGCCTGAACACCTGGAAGAACTGCTTCTTCACACATTAAACTAATCCATTTTCCTTGGGATTTATCTTCACCGATTTGATCAGTTACATTAATACCAACAGAAGTTAAATCACCTGGAACCAAAGAAGCACCACCAAAACGAAACTTCACATCAAAGTTATTGCTGTATGCAACACCACCCTTACTAAGGATTGCTAATACGTTTGATATGCTACTTGCCATTAAACGTTCCTAAATATTTTGGAATGTATATTTATATTTATGGCGTACTCGGGATTTTATCGCCCCATAAATCCCACGAAGTATAGGGGTAACCCTATGAATATAATCTATCGTTCGTTATGGGAAAGAAAGTTCATGATATTCTGTGA
>Ga0129333_10003510_pt1 | contig 14684 bp, 14 predicted proteins | sample CPB6_08_DNA_FD_94474 | JGI IMG/M metagenome (GOLD analysis project Ga0129333, IMG submission 94474) | Freshwater to marine salinity gradient microbial communities from Chesapeake Bay, USA - CPBay_Sum_0.6_0.8_DNA | ecosystem: Environmental > Aquatic > Marine > Coastal | place: USA: Chesapeake...
GAGGCGTAAGTTTCACTGCTTGTATTAACAACACCACTTAAGGCAAATCCGTCATTATTCCAAGATGTCCAAGTAGCCGTACCCGCCGCAACGGTGCCGTTTGTATACAGATCCTTAAGTGTTCCGCTATCGTTAAAAACTGTATATGTGTTGCCTCCTGGGCTTCTACTTTTAAGCCACACACACCCGCTTTTACCGCTCAGATCAATCCCATTCGTGATTGTCTGCGTGCTGCCGTTGCCAGTGTATAAATGCGTTGAAAATAAATCTTCGATGCCCAATGGATTGGCCCATGTACCAGCCTTCTGGCGTTCCATGGCATCGTCCAGCTTCCACACGCCACTAAGCTGGTTAAACATGGGCCTACGAGGAGGCTCGCCGCCAATGTATCCGCCAGGGGCAATGGAATTCCGGGCCATAACTTTTCCTAAGTTGCAATCAATTATAGACGGCCCTTAAGGGGCCGTTTCTCAATAGATGTCCAGTGCGCTCACTGTGATTTCACAGTCACTAGCCGCCGATGCATAGGCGCGAAGCTTCTGGCCGTGCTTCAAAATCACTTTATTCGCCACAAATTCCAGTGATGCATCAGCAGGAATGGTAATGGTCTTAGCCAAATAAAAGCTAGTAGCCTCACCTTCCACTGTGCCCACTGTCGTCGATGTAGAGCCAGTGGCGGTCACGAACACGCTCACGTCAACGGCGTTAGTTCCGTCAGAATTGGCGCCAAGAATAGACAGCACCACAGAACGATCATCACTGCTATCCAACAGGCCATCGGCCCCGCTTGTCGGATTGAAGATGTCAGTGACGCTATTAGCGCTACTGAGCTTGGTGCTCTTTGCTTGAAAACGCTCGGCCATGATCGTTCGTGTGCTTTGTTTAGTATAAAAGGATTAGCCGAGTGCAACGGCCAAACCAAGACTGACACCCGCTGCAGTCGGTGCAGGCACGTTAATCACCACGTCAATTTCTTCATTGCCAGCATCATCTGCTGCAGTAATTTGTGCAATGCCACTAGGAATGAAATTGATCTTACGGCGAGTTCCGGCAGTCACGCCAGTGACGCTCACACCCACTCGCGCATTACCATCCAACGCACCAGTAATGGTCACGCGGGCTTGATCAATGGCAGTAGTGCCGCCACTGTTCACAATTTGAATGATTTGATCGGCGGTCAAATCTTGCGGCGTGCCACTAACAACCGTGCCCTTAACGCGCAATGCTGGCATGTGCTCCAGCTTCGCATTGGTAACGCTGTTATCTGGGATGGCCAGATCATTCAGCACCGTAAACGCCAAGGCGTCGGTGTCTAGCGTTGGATTTTGCGTGGTTTGCACAAATTGCTTGCCAGCGTTCGTGCTGCCACTCAACACAAAGGCAAAACTGCCAGCCTCCACTTCAGCATTGGAGTTATAGTCAGCGGCGCGAGTGAAGACAGCGCTAATGCCAACAGTGCCAGAAGTGGTCAGCTCATAGATGCCATTTTGCGACGCAGTGGCTTGGTTCTTAAACAACACCCGCGTGCCAGTGGCAGTAACACCCACGCCATCAATGGAAGGAATGCCAGTGGCTGTGTAAGTAAAGGTTTGGCCGCTAGCAGCGTATGTACCAATCTGCCCGCTAGTCGTAGCCAGCAGTACAGCCTCCTTGACGACCAAGCCCTGTGCAACGCTGTCCACATAGTCCTTAGTGGCCGCATCAGTAGATGACACAGGCGCACCAATGTTAGTCAGCTTGTAACCATTGAAATTGACATCTTGCGTAGCGCCAGCAAGAATCAAATCAGAATTGGCATTGATGCTAATGTCATTGCTTACCAAGCCGACAGTAATTTTGCTGCTGCCAGCGCGAATGCCGCGCAGTTCAGCTCGATAATTACCAGCAACCAACGTAGAAGCATTGGCAACAAGGCTCTGGCCAGCAGTAGCGACGTTGACCACGCTATTGAGGCCCTGCAGGTTACGCAGCGCCACTTGAGCAGTGTTACCGCCCGTACCACCCTGGTTAATCGACAGAGCCGTGGTCAGGCCAGACAGGCTTGTAATGTCAGTGTTGTCACCAGCTTTTGCAGCACCAAGGTTGCTTCGTGCATCCGAGGCTGTAGTGGCATTTGTGCCGCCAATGGCAATAGCCAAAGGCGATGCAGTGTTCAAATCATTAATGCTGATGCCACTAGGAACAATATCCACCGTGACAGAGTTGCTGCCATCAGCAAGCCCCAGTGACACTTTCGCGCTGCCAGCCTTAAGCGTGCGGAATCGCAAGTCCTTGGTGCCATCGCCCAGCGTATTAATGCCAGACAACACGTCATAAGTGGTGCCAGCACCAACCAAGTTGCTCGCTGTCGACACTGCAGTGGTGCGAACAGTCAGATCAACGCGATTGCTTCCTGCGTTGTCCACGCCGGAAAGAGCAATGGATGCGCCGGGGATAAAATTGATCTCGCGACGTGTGCCAATATTGGTGCCGCCAGACGAAACAACAGTGCGCTGAACAGTAGAGTCAGCAACAACTGAAAGCGTAATCGTATTGCTGCCGTCGTTATACGACGCATTGATGCCCGTGCCACCAGACACAAGCAAATTAACCATATCCTGAAGGCCTTCCTTCAGATTGGCATAACTAATGCGCTTTGTAACAGAAAGCGAGGGGTTGGTCGTATTATCTACAACGACAAACACATCGTTATTGTTGGGCGTTACAAGCTCAACAAGATCCGAAATCAATCGCGTTTGCGCCATGGATCAGGAAGCCCCGCTAACTTTAATTTCCTTGAATACTGGTATCGTAGCACTATTGCTAGACTCTCTCGTCCAAAAGAATGGCCTCAAGGTTGCAGTGGTGCCACTAAAGGTCTGAAGAAGAGCATTGTTCCTATAAAGATCTACGCTGCCGGTGAGACCATCGCGACGCAGTTCAAACACATCGTCGCTCTTCAAGTAGACAGGGCCGCCGCTCACCGTAATGTCAATACCGCTACTGGCCAGAGCATTAGCCCTTGTTGATGCCAGTTGAATCTTATCCGCGCCAGACGGAATAACGTAATAAGTAACGCCACTCTGCAATGGAGTGGGAGCACTGCCGCTATGGATGACCACTGCATCGCCCGCTGCATAACCATGGCCCGAAATGGTCAGCGTGTCGAAACCAATGTCAGTGGAAGAACTGACAGTGTTTTTCACCACTGAAGCGATGGTGCTACCAGCGCAGCACACATTCACCTTTTGACCATTGCTAGTGCTCTCTGCAAAGCTGACGGAATAGATCCCGTAGCCTGCACCATTGTCACGAATCTCGTTTGCAGATGTCCAGGTGGACACTGTCGAAATGTTTGCTGACGTGGCCAGTCCAATAGCAGTAGTGCCAACAGCATTGCCGCTGACACTCACGTCAAACAATGCAGGCTCAATCTTGAAACTGAACCTGCCGTTGCGAGGCTCCTGCGAAGGATTTTGAAAGATTTGTGTGCCAATGCAAAATGCATAGGCACGATCCTCTTGCTCCACAGGAAGACCACTGGGAGACGTGTTAATAATAGAACTGCCGTTTGCCATGCTTTTGCTCTATCGCAGCCCGTAGTTCAAGAACACTCGCGTTTCGGGCGCTGGGCTAACCACATTATACGTGTTTGTCGTAGTCGAGTTATAGACCTTCATCCATTGAGCATCTTTCTCTGCTAACGAATAGGGCAGTAATGCATCATCCACTCGACGTGCTGCAAACACAACAGCACCTTGATCAATGGGGCGTGCGCGAGATGCAATGGCCTGGTTGATCACCAAGTCGTAATAGGCAGTTCCGAACGCTCCGGCAGTAATACCAGCACCAGAGAAACCGGTGAAGACACCGCCTCCACGGGAAGTGCTAATGCGAATGGTGCTCACTCCTGGAGTGGCAACAATGTAATAAGTGGTTAGACCAATAACAAAACGGAAGCCAATTTCAAGCGTGTGCTTGCGATTGAGCGTCAGCGTGCCATCGCCAGCGATGTTTGTAATTTCATAATTCTCATTGACAATGGGGAAATCAAACTTGCTGTCATACTCAGTGGTAATTGCTTCTCGCACCAAGTCATAAATCTTGGTCAGTTCAATACGCTCCGGCTTATTGGCGGCCATGAAGAACGTGCCAAGCTTCTTGCCGGACACTGTTTGTTTGATGACAAAGTTACCTTCCAGTGTGCCCATGTCGGTGGTGTCATATTGATCCTCCACTGAAATGGGCAGCGCCTCAGGCAGTTCAGTGATCAATGTGATGACATTGCCATTTTCATCAATGCCTTGCAATATCGATTCCGTAATGCCATAGCCACCCTCACTGCCGCTAGGAAGCGTGCCATTAATATGACCCACTTCCTCATTCATCGAGCCGAACTCTGGATCACGAATGATCGCTAATTCAGTTCGATAATTGCTCATCACATCCAAAGACTTCGGAAGCCCTTGCAATGTGTTGAGAATGCGCCCAGGGGCAAAGTCCTTCGCTCTTAGAGCAAACAACGGGAAGTAATGGGCGGCCTCAGAGCCGCCCAGCACGGGACCAATGTCTCTCCCTTCGGAAAGATCGGCAGCATGCATGTCTGCCTTTTCACTTTCGCCACCATCAATTTGCAGGCTCAGCCCGTATTTAATGATGTACTGGGGTTCGACAAGGTAGCCGCTATTGCTAATTTCAATGGTGAACGGCAACGCGGGCGTGCCAAGGCTCGGTGCATTCAAGCTGTCGGGAATGAGCAGCTCATGCATCAACACCCATCGCCCACGCGGGATGCCTGAAACAGTAGTGGGAAGATCTGTTGCCTCGTCTACGACAAAGGCATAGAACCGTGCAGAACTGGCGCCATACCAGCCCCATTCCACCAGATACATGCAGTTCTTGGTGAAATCAATGGCGGCATTGCTGCTGCCCGTGCCATCAAGCTTGTCACCATTGAACAGACTGCGAGGGACGATGGTCTCTTTAGGGAGACCATCGCCCGACGAACGACGGTGGACAACACGAAAATTATCGCCACTACCATCGGCAATGGCCTGGAAGAAGAAACCATCCAGCGTGTCGCCAATGCCCCATAGCTTTTCGCATGCAGGCAACTCAGCGAGGCTCATCTGCAAACATACAGACGAGCGAATGACGCGGCCCGTTTGATAACGGAAGCGCTTCTTGGTGCTAATCCTTACGCGCTGAAAGCCACCGCCTGCCTTGGCTAGCTCAATGCGAACAGCACGTCGAGCGGCATCATGCTGAATATACCCCGTTGGCAGCGGGCTATATTCCACCAACACATCTTGAAGTTGGCTCCACTTGGCGCTTTCCAGATCATCTTCGCCAGTTTCATTCAGTCCTTGAATTTCACTGACATAGATGTCTTCACGAAGATCGTAATCATCCGTGTAGTTAAATAAACTTAGGCTCTGCTCAACTCGTGAATTGCCAAATAAATCGCCTCTAATTTCAGTGGGCTTTTCCTTATAAAAGCTTACCGGCACATCTCCGCCAAATCGCGGAAGAACAATGGGAATGCCAGATGCTCCCACCTTTTGCCCAAACGGGAAATCACCAGCCTCCTGGAGAACTGTGCCTGCGTTAGCGCCGCTGGCAACGACATACTGTCGTTGCCCCACTTCATGGGGAAGCTGGTAATAAGCCATCGTTTTAGATTAACGTTCGCCCCAAGTGATGGAGCCAGCAACGGTGTTGCCACTGTCGGCAACGGATTGAGCAGTCAGCACTAACACATCGCCGCTTTCTCCAGTGTTATTGGAAATCGGGCGAGTGAGAAATTCGCGGTTGTAGCGGAAGATCTCTTCAAGGATGATGTTTTGGCCGTCGTCGTCGCCCGTAAAGAACGTCGCAATAGGTTCGCCACCAGTGATACCAGTAGCAGTGGTGTTGTATTCAATGGCCGACAGAGCGGCAGTAGATGTAAATGCTCCAGATGCCGTGACGGGATTAATAGTGCTGCCGCTAATAATCAATGAAGTGGGGTTCTTGACAAGAGCAAACTTTGCTCGATATTGCGACGAAAGGTTGGCCATCAGCGGCACAACGCGCATGATATTTTGCTTGCTATTGCCGTCGTTATTGGTAATGTTTTCCTTGCAACGAATGGTCAGCAATGGGCGAACCACGCCGGGGTTGATGCTCGCAGCAGCGCTTTCTTCAGAGAAAATGTCATACTTGCTTGCGTCGCCACCATCGATTTCCGCCTTGGTGCCATACACCTTTAAATAGACAGCCTGCGCAAGGTTGCCCGTTTTCGTCACCTGGAAGGTCATGGGCAAATTGGGGTTGCCCAGGCTGGGGAACGGAATGCGGTCGCAAGTGTTCAGTTGGTGAATGGTCACCCAGCGTGCATTCTTCGCCGTAGCGCCTGCAGGCAGATTCTCATCCACCGGCACGTAAGCCATCAGGCGGGCGGCAGAACCGCCGTACCAGCCCATCATGATGCGGAACATCGTGACATTGGACAGGCTCAACGTGTGAACGCTGGGAGCCGTGCCATTGAGCTTGTCACCATTGAATGCACTACGCGGCACAATCTCTTCCAGTACGGAAGGATCGGACGGAAGCAGGCGATAACGATGGTCGTGATAGAGGCTGCTGGTATTGTTGATCGTATAGTCAGTGCTACCTACGGGAGCACCGTGGTTTTGAGGAGATTCTCCCGAATTGGTGCGACGAACAAAGTAAAGATCATTGCCAATAATGCGGATGATATAACCGTTAGTACCGTCAAAAATGCCAAACTCAATGGTGGCATTTGTATCTTTCAGCATGCTCACGCCGAAACTGGCGTCAGTAATCCGACCAGTCTGATACGGGAACACCAGGCGGCTCTGCATCCGAGCAACGGTGCTATTCGGAGCGTTGGTGTTAACCAGCAACTGGGCGCCGCTTTCCTGGGGAAGGTGCGTGACGCTGGAATAATCAGGAGTGCCAGTCGAATCGGCCGTCAGCTTCCATGCTTTCGGATCGATGGCAAGAATATTTGTGCTGTCCCAAAGTTGCAGACTGCTCTGCACACGAGGGTTACCAAGCAAATCATCATGCACCTCAGAAGGTGCACTTAGATTGTCAAGAATGGGAACCGGCGATTGGTCGCTCGCAATTACAACGGGCAGCGAATTGGCCATTGTGGCCTGACCCGCTTGAATCGGTTCAGTCCGGCCAACCGTAACTACCTGTTTACCTTCTTCAATGTCAGGCATTGTTCCTTAGATCGATGTAATGCGAGGCTTAACCTGCAGTGTTCCTAATACAATCGTATCCTCTTTTAACACCTTTAGAGTGCCGCCAGAGGCAACGGAACTGAACAGAGGAGAACCACCACTTGGCACCACTTCAAACACAGTGTTAGAAACAATGCTCAAAGTATTGGCGGTGTAAGTGAGATTGTAGCCAGAAACGCTAGTTGCAGACAGGCGAATAATGTCAGTGGGAGTCAAATTATGATTACCACTGGTTGTTACGCGCATGCGATAGGTGCCAAGGCCAACATCCACAACAGTGCCTTGAGTGATGGACGCAATTCCATTGCCCTCATCAACGTAGTACAGCTCTTTCAAGTCCCACAGATAGACATCGGTGATGTCAGCCGGATCCGCTGCCTGCCTACCCACGTCATAAATAAGACTGCGGTCGCTATAGCCCGTAGCAATGTTGCGCCTGAGTGCTTCAGTTTGAGTGGATGTGAGCGCCAGTTTCAAATGGCCCGTGGTGGACAGTTTTGTAATGCCAAATGTATCGATGACATTGCCACCAAACGTTTCCTTGATCTGCGCAAGAAGTTCGGAGCTGGTAAAGTTTCGCGGTGTACCAATGGGCTTTTGAAAAGCAAGATACAGCTCGTCAAAGCTGTCCCCTTCGCGAACTGTGACGTTAATGCTTTCCATTAGCCGTTAAGTAGTTTGTCGAGATTGGCAATGGCCTCACTACGAAGTGACGAAGTGGTGCGCATTGGTGCCTTCAGTTCTTCAATGCGAAGGAGAAGCTGTTGCTTCTCATTGCTCAGTCTATCAATTTGAGAATGTAGGTTCGTAAAATGCGTACTCAGAGATATGGTCTCTGCCATGCTCGCAGAGAGTTGTTTGTTCTCTTCCTCAAGCAGCGCAATCCTTTGGATGTAATCGGCAATTTCACCAGCCCTTTCCCCATCAGATTTGATGCGCTCGACAATACGCTCCTTCTCAATCACTTGAGGCTTGGATGCCGCGGCCAATTGCTGACGCACCTTGCCAAGTTCAGCAGACAAAGATGCCACTTGAGCTTGCGCTGCCGCTGCATTTCCTTCAGCCTGGCTTAATTGGCGCAAGAAGGTTGCATTTTGCCCTTCAAGCTCGGCCACTGTTCTCTTCAGCTCCTCTGCTTCATTGCGAAGCATCGTCGCCTCAATTAAATCTCCTTTACGCACACCGCCAACACGCCGGCCATCTCCACGAACCAGGCCACGCACTTCATCAAGATTCATCTCCTCGACAGGCGCCACCCTCCATCGCTCCACGTAAGACAGGCGACGCATGTCTCCAATGGCACGCCAATCAACGGCATAGGGCACGCCCGCTGGGCACGGAGGCAGCTCAATATCTACAAGGCCATCAACAATCTTGAACACCAAATCGCCAGCAGGGGCGCCAATAAAGGCGCCCCCGGCCTTGATGAACAAGCGACCCTCTAGGGGCCCCTCAGGGCCGTCTAGCCTGCCGACAATACGTGTCATGCTCACACCTCGCGATAGGTGACGAAGGCTTGATAGTCGATACCACTACTAACAACAGTGCGGAGCGCTTCGCCTGCAGTGGTAGAAACAATGCCCATGGGATTGGACAGGACAAACTGACCAGACGATGGGATGAGGAATGGAGGAGTGAGAGTGATGCCTGAGGCTCCGCTACGGAATTGAACAGTGCCACCACTGGTGGCCGTGATGGCTACGTTCAACACGCGCAGTGTCTTGCTTGCCACGCCCGAAACAAGAATTTCTCCACTAGTGCTTGCCACCCATGCGCTCTTAATGCCAGAAGGCAGAATGTCATGCTGCAAGATATAGGGAGTGGCTTCCGCTCCATCGCCTGCTGCCTGCACATAGGCAGAGTTGCCAGCGGCATCAAGACCAAACAGTGCCATGATTAGAAAAGCAAGAACAACAGACGCTGGTTTAATTTAGAGGAGCCATCAGGAAGTCGCACAGTGTCAGGCGACGTAAAATCAAATCTCAATGGCGATGCAACAAATCGCTGGCTATAAGACCATGGCGATTGCCGTCTATTTACCCCGATTGTAGCAATCCTAATCTGATAAGACGATCTTATGTCATAATCGTCTGCGTCAATTTTCGCGTAGTCGGCAGTGGTATAACCCAACTGGATCCATTGATCATCCTCTTCGCGATATAGCTCTACCACGAATTGCTTGATCAGCGGATTGTTTCGCGGCTCTTGCCAACATATTGCTGGGTTGATGGCATTCAAAACGGAATAGCCGCTGTATTGCGGCCATTTCCATGTCACATCAATTTGCGCCATTAAGTGGTCCTCAATACAACACTGCCAGCGCTAACCACTGGCGTAACAACCAGCCCTGCAATTGAAGTGGTTTCAGAGGAAAGCATCGTGAAATCATCAACAATCGCATACTTCTCTTCATAGTAAGAAGACGCCAGCACCGTCACAATGTTGTCATCTTCGGCCAGTCCAACCACGCGATATTTGCGTGGCGTTGCTCCTGCTTCGCGAATAATCCATGCCGCCGGCAGTTCGGGCTCTTCATTGAACGATGGTGAAAAGCTGATGTTTGCAGTTGATCCTGGGCTGCTCGTGACAGTAGCGGTCAGATCGAGGCCGTCTCCAGTGCGAATGATGATTTCGTAAGTCTTATTCGCCTCTAGTGCCACTTCCCTGTCCAGCACCACCGCACTTGTACCAGCAGCGGCCAGCATGCCAGCGTAAATACCAACGCTCTTATAAGGATCGGCAATCTCAATAATTTCTCCCGGCATCAAGAAAAAGCCTTCCGCTGCCACCTTGAATGTGACAGTTTCCGTTTCATTGAGATTGGTGATTAGCGCCCAGCGCCCGACGCGCTGGGCTTGCCCTTGAGAAGTGCAACCAAGTGCCCTTACTTCCAGTTCGCGATAGCCATAGCGATCAATGCCATCTCGATCCTCCACGTATTCAATCTTCCCTCGATACCGGTCATCTTTGTCGTTCCATGACACAAGCGCAACGGTTTTGCGGGCTTTGAGCCCCGTGCCCTCATAGACAAATGCTGGTTTGGTTAGTTCTCCGCTTTCTGCCACCTCCACGATGACATTAGCCGGAGAGAATTGCTTCACAACAGAAGCTGGCCGATCTTGCGTGGCAACAATCAGTCCTTGCGCGTAATAAATCATTCCGCGAAATGCTGCCGCCAGCGAATTCAACACTTCATACGCTTCGCCGCGATTGTTGATATAGCCGTTGAAAGTGAAACGCTTCTCGGTGCCACCCCTTCCATTGGGCACCATTTCATCGCAATATTTTGCAATGGGGAGAAGAGAATAAATATCAATGTCTTCCTTCTCAATGAAATCACCACACCCATATCGAGGGTTAGTCAACAAGTCGTAAAACACCCAGACGGGATTATTGTTTAGCTCGGTCTTAAAGCTGCCATTCCACACTCCTGAATAAGTGTTAGATGCCGCGTCGTAAATTGTTGGCACTTGTATTTCAAGGCCAAGCAATTCAGCGGAAATACTCGGCACATTATCGAAGAACTCTGCCGACACATTGAAACCCATCAAGGCGGAATTGGGATAGCGCAATGTATTTTGAACAATTCCAACAATTGCCTTGAAATAGAGATCGTTATTGTTCTTTAGATCGGTGGGGTCATTAGTGTTGCGCCTCACTTTTACTGTCCATGGCCCTGTGCCAGAAAGGCCGAATGTGTATTCAGTGTCATACGGTCCTCGTGACTTTCCTGCAATTTGCCTGTCTACATTTGCGAGAACGGAACCAACTGCGTCAATAATTTGAATATTGAAACTCACATCGCTTCCCTTTACGTCGCCATCATCTTCTGCGCGAAATAGAGATGCCACTCCCATGCGCACAACAAGCTTGTTCAACGCGGAACTGGTGGTAGTAGCAGACACCGAACCCACTCGTTTTTGCACTTTCGTGCCGATTGTTTGCTCGATGCGCACGTCATCAAACCCAGGCAATGATGCCTGTGCTTGCGTGCCAGTTGCAAAGACAATATTTACATCTTCAAAGTTTTTGCTGCCGTCTTGATTGACAAGTGGCGTGTCGTTAAGAAATATTCTTTGCCCTCGTTGATCAGCCGAAAAATCAGCAGGGAACCCTTGAATTTTGCCTTCGCTAAACAATGCAAGCACACTGGCTTTTGCCTTGCTTCGTAGTGTGTCGGGATCTTCGGTGGGCATCTCGCCACCGCCTTTTCCACCACCGCCGGCACCGCTAATGGACCACTGCTGAATATCGCCCGTAAAGCTATTTTCCATGGTCACACGGGAATGTCTTCTGTACTGATAGAAGAAGAAATGGTAAGGGGCGCGACTGCTAAGTATCTCCCGTAAAGCAATGGGATGGGATAGCCCTGAGTGGTCAGCTCCACTGCTCGGTCAAACATGAAACTATCCTTTTTGGCAGAATCCGAATTGGGCGTTTTCACGGGAGGAGTGAGCAGGCCAGCAATGCCGGTGAGCACTAGGCTCGTGCCAAGAGAAAACAAGATGGTGCCAACAGTGGTAAATTTTGCCGCTGCTCCGGCGGCAACTGCGGTGCCAACCCCAGGAATAAATGCCAATCCAATTAAGGCTGCTCCCAGTAGTATCTGTCCAATTGACATGCCCTTGCCTCCCGATCCAGTAATGACAGGAGCAATAATGAGTTGTTTGCAACTCATCATCACGCCGTCATAATCCATCCCTTTCGGGTCTTGGTCGACAAGCTTAAAACCAACGCCATTCTCATGAGCGCCGCAAAGATATTCCTTGAATCCGTCAAGCTGATTGGCCAGCGCAGAAATAACATCACGAGGATTGCGCACCATAAAGCTATAGGACCGGCCAAATCGACGACCAAGCTCGCCCAGGAGCTTCACTTCTACCATGCGCCGCTTCATGCTGGTACGTCCCTATGCCTCAGCGTCTTAGCTGTTACTTTAGCCCAATATCCTCCATAAACACTTTTTTCTGACACCCTATCCATCAAGTGGTGGTAGAAACAATTATCCTGCCCCGTCATAACTCCAACGTGATTTGGCGATGGCGCCCCTACTTGCATAAGCAATACGTCTCCTTTGCGCTCCGGCCTCTCGATTTCATAAAAGCCTTGTTGAGAATAGTTGTCAACAAACATTGTCCATCCTTTGTTTTCCCATTCCAACTCCTCTCCTCGTTCAAAGTCGCTCAGCTCAATACCAAATTCCTTCCCATAGAAATCTTTCACCATGGCATAGCAATCATGAATGCCATAAATCCATTGGCGCCCCTCATAGGGGGCGCCGCCAGTTGGATCGGCATAAAAGAAATCACCCGATGGAAGGTGAAAGACAATCCAGGGCATGCCGCCTTGCTTGCACGCCGCGATATCGGGGCGTGAAAAACCTCTAACGCCATCAATGTGAGAGTGGTAAACGGCTTCAATTTCTCCCAGCTCCGACGCCTTCACGTAGTCTTCTGCTGAGATGGTGAAATAATCAGTAGGCGATGGGGAAGAGTTGTCGCAGGGCATAATTTGCCCGTTCACGACAAAGCCGCAACATTCACTAGGCGATGCTTTTCGCGCCTCGCCTGCAATTGCTTGCTTAATGGAAAGAGGAATCATCGTGTGAGATTGGCTCCTGGGAATCCACCAAATGGTAAATTGCCACCAGGGAAACGTAGGCGGCAGCTTTGCAGGCGCTTACCGCAACGGTCTCGCTTGTTCACTTCATCACCTGACGGCAAAGCTGCATAGGCGGCGTTGAGCGCCGCCTGAGCAGCGTTGAATTGCGACAGCGCCGTGTTGTACTGGCTCACTGCGTTGTTGTATGCATTCGTTTTATTTGTGCATTGCGTATTGTCGTAGTCCAATGTGCTCAAGCTTCGCATTGGAGCAAAGCCTGCACTTGCATATCTTCCGAGCGAATAAGTGGTAGATCCAGCGCTTACTGCTCGTGCGCCATTAACAAAAAAGATTGGTTCACCATTCTGATCCTTGATAGCAAATGTAGAGTTGCTAAAAGGCAGCTCAATAGAGTATTCAGTGTCTTCGCCTGAATAATATTTGATGACAGTGTATGCAGTGCCAGTGCCATTATTGTCTCCGCCAGGGCCGCGCCCAGTATTTTGTTTATAGCCGGGACGGTATTCGGGAGAATCGTTGGTTGTACTTACAACACTTCCATTCCACATTGAAATGATTGCATTGCCATCGCCATCTTGGATGACAAAAGTATAATCCTTTGCGCCGCCCTCCTTAAAAACAAAAGCGGTTTCTAGTGATTCAGCGCCTTCTCCACTACATGCGGATTCCTTTTCTCCAAACAGCCTATTCTTTCTCGCCTCTGCATTTGCGAGATTCGTTTTTGCGGCATTAAATGCGTTGAACGCTGCAATGTAAGCGCTACCCGCTGTAGAAATGCTCCCCCCAATTGAAATGGGTTGGTCAAATTCATTAGCAATAGCAGGTCCGTTATACCCGCACTCCGCACCACGATATTTCCAAAGGCAATAGTTCTGCGTGATAATCCTGCGTGGTAATTGCAAGCCTTCTAAATCAATTTTGCTGGCAAGTTGCCACGTAATTGTGATGCTGCTTTCTGCAATTTTGCGCTCTACGTAAAATATGTCGTCGGGGAATTCTTGCGATGGATCGGGCGCACTCCCGCCGTCGAGATATTTAAGAAGAGTGCGGCGCCTAATTACCTTTGCTCCCACCAAATCATCGAGCGTATTGACAACGGAAGCCAATGTCCCCAAGACATTGGCCACTGTCAATTCAGGCGTTGGAATTTGTCCTTTAGTGCTGCGCTCAAAGCCCGCCGCTTCAATGGGAAGCGGCTCATAAGTAATGCCTTTCCACTTGATTTTTGTATTATCCGGCATAACATTTGCCGTGAAATAGTATTTATCTTCCGCACTGCCAGTGATGGTGGACAGATCAAGCTCAAACAGCTCAATGATGGCGTCATGCCATGTTTGCGATACATCAGCTTCGATGGTCATTGTCAATCCCTAGAGTCGTACACGCGCTTGCAAGAAAAGGAAACGATATTCACATCAGGCGCAATGCTCTCCCATGCCCATTCATTTGGATCGAGTCTATATTTATAAACGGCATCATCCTGGAAAAATTGCGAATAGAAGAAATCGCCAGACAATGCAGCAAGGTCATCGTCTAATGCGGCAGCCTGTGCGTCCGTGATTGGCACTGTTCTAATGTCATAGCTCCTAATGTCAGTATTGGCGCCATCAGGCACCACTTGCTCGTAGCCGTCGCCAAATTGCACGCGCCTGACGCGCGTGCCTCTACGTGCCGTCAGGCCGTATTCAACTTCAAGGGTGAGAGTGGGTTGTGCCATGGTGATCAGCGTGCGCCGTAGATGAGGCCGCCGGGGCGGGTTTCTTTCAGGATGACATTACGAACAGCCCCTTCGATTTCGCGGCCCAGTGCTTGACCGCCGCGACCACTCAC
>Ga0129333_10003511_pt1 | contig 14683 bp, 22 predicted proteins | sample CPB6_08_DNA_FD_94474 | JGI IMG/M metagenome (GOLD analysis project Ga0129333, IMG submission 94474) | Freshwater to marine salinity gradient microbial communities from Chesapeake Bay, USA - CPBay_Sum_0.6_0.8_DNA | ecosystem: Environmental > Aquatic > Marine > Coastal | place: USA: Chesapeake...
ATTATTAACACGAATATCTTTAGCAATCATTTGCTCAGCGTATTTTACATAATCAGAACCTTTCTTCCAATAGTAAATACCAACGGTAGCGTGTTCAGAGATAGGTTTCTTCTCAGCAACCTCTTCCACGTATCCATCTTCACCAAGTTTAGCATAAGACCACTTAGGATGAGTTGCAGGGAACGTAACGATACCACCATCAACCTCACCGTTTTGGAATGCATAGAGAGTTTCGTTACTGTCCCATTCAACAAACTGATCTGAGTTTGCCATTACAAGCGGTTCATCATTATTGATAAACTCTTTTGCAAGAAGAGTAGTACAACATGCACCTTCAGTTAGTCCATCAACTTGGACAATGTTGCAACCAGGAGCAATCAGAGGAAGAAGATAGTTCAAATTATACTTTTCATAATGTTCTTTCTGAACAATAAATGTATAGTTTGCTTTGATGTTCAGGTTCTCAACAACTACCTGAATCATTGGTTTACCTTTAACTTCAATCAAAGGTTTAGGGAAGGTGTATCCCTGACTAGCAAATCTGCTACCAGCACCTGCCATAGGAATAAGAACGTTCATAGTTTTGCTCTCCCATGCCACTTTTTGTTTTGTACCATTCAGAATTTTTTTAATGCGATCAATTTTTGCCTGATTGAGATCCTTACGATCTTCTACAGGAACAAGATGTGCTTTGCTGTCAAGAGCACCTTGACGACCAATATGACTATCTTCGACAATTACAGTATCGGCAGGAAGTGCTCCAAGAGCAGTCATACACTTCCAATACATTGCTGGGAATGGTTTGTTGCGAACAACGTCTTCATTAGAGACGTACATATCCACAAATTCCAAAAGACCAAGACGCAAGAGAATAATCTTTACAGTATTACGAATACTGTTAGATGCAACAGCAATCTTATATCCTGCATTTACAAGTTGTTGGAAATATCCCATCAACTCATAATCCTTTGCAACGCAGTCATTAAAGATTTTAAGTGTTGCTTCTTGCTTATCTCTCCAAATCTTATCATAAAGATCTACAGGAAGACCTTTATTTTTAGTTAAAAGTTCTAGTTTTGCTTTGGTAGGAAGACCGTCATAAATGCTGACATGTTCTTCTCTACTGATAGCATACTCATCTCCAAGTGCTTGGTTTAATGCTTCATAATGATAATCTTTACTGTCGATTAGGACTCCATCCAAATCAAAGATAACAAGTTTGGTCATTATTTTTTATCTCTCCAAAGAACATAGTGCCAGGGGTTTTTGGTGATGGGGAGATTATGCCTTTTTTGTGCATTAAATCCAATCAAACATTCAGGATTAATCTCTGCACCCATCTCACATATTTCAACAAAGTTGTCATATACGTCAAGATATTTATCCATCAACTCGGAAGACCCAAATGCAAAATGATCATTAATACCATGATCAACATGTGCCCATTCATTCAATACATTCACAGTATTCAAATCATATTTTGAGATAGGACCAATAGGATTATGGAAGTATTCGTCAGTTCTTAAACGAACAACACAATCATACTTAAATCCATTTTGTTCCTCATGTTTTTTCTTGAGATTATTTGCTTCACTCAAACTATAAAACATCGAGATAATATTATTAACTGGATGTGGAAATCTGGGATCTGGATAAATGTCCTCCGCCTCAAACTCTTTTGGTTCTTCAAATACTAATTCTTTTGGTTGCCACTTTTCTGCCATAAAATCTTTGAGATCTGCTTCCCATCGTCCACGATCTTTATATTGGTCCCAAAAATAAGTTCCAACCCATGCCTCATCATACCAAATATGAGCAAACACATCAATCTCACAATCTGGGTTAGCATCCCAAAAAGTTTGACGATGATTCTCATAGCATTCTTTCAGGTGCCTTGGTTGACCCGAATATAACATTGCAATTTTAGACATGATACTTACTATTATCTTTTGCTAGATGAACAATTTTTGGTTCAAAGGTACATGCTTTAGCAAACACTTCTGGGTATGCAAGACTTGGAGAAGCAACAAATACTTGTTCACGATTCTCAATATAAAATTTATTAAGATGACTTTCATCATGCCAAGTAGCAATGATGTTTCTTTGATAGTCTTCATCAATTCTACGATCTAGTTCTTGAATCATATCAAGAACGTGTGGCAACTTACCACCCCAAAGACACCCCTGAACATAAACTGATAGGTCATCTTCTTCAGATACACATGCATTTGATAGTGGAGTAACATCAAATGCTCCAGGAAGTTCAGTATGTGGAACCATTTTTAAATAATGACATGGATGATGAACTCCAATATAATTTTTAGAATCATCAAAAAGATCTTCTGGAGAAACAGTATCAACTACTCTCATATCGGCATCCAAGAAAATCAACCAATCACAGTCTTGAATATCATCAAAACATTTTTGAATCATTTTAAAACGATACAAAGTGATGAATGGCCATTCTAAATGCTCTTGTTGATATACAAGAGCATTATCTGGAGATTCTGGAATCTCACCGTCAGTAAAGATTATATACTTTTTTTCAATGTTTGGCAATAAAAATTGTTCGCAACTTTCGTACCAAGCAGGGAGGAAGTTAAGATACTTTTCAGTACCAATAAAAATAACAGCGACTTTCATTAAATTACAATCCAATCAGGGCAATAAAGATCTTTTGTATCTAGGTGTTGATTATCTGGTCCAAACCACTTTTTAGGAGCAATAACTTTTTCACTGTTTGCTAACCATGCACCCCACCAAGAGAATGATGAGTTTGCAATAATATGTGCTTTACACAAAGTCATAAGACACAGATCTATATAACTGACATTTTCCTCCGCAATTAAAAACCTATCATCTTCAAATAACTTTTGCTCATTACACCATTTTGGATCATCTGAAAATACAATTACATTTCTATCATTATCAAAATGAGATAATGCTTCTTCATAATATTCTAATCCAAGATTATTATGATGATGAGATAGTTGCAGATAATCTGTTCTTCTGATATGAAGAGATACTGGTTCTTCAACAGAATTCATCATAGACCTAGAAGGTCTCAGATACTGTGGTTTAAATGTAAAGTCTTCTTTAATTTCATCCTCAATATGTTTGAAGTATTTTTCACTTTGAAAGTATCCCTCTAGGTTAACCCATCTAGGACAGTTATTGAATAGTTCTTCATCAAAAGCAAAACTACTTTCTACTACAGTAGGTCTCCTTCCACAAACATGTTGAACATTTAAATTTTCCATATTGTCAAAGACAAATGGATACAATAACTGATGATCTGCCCATTCATTAAATCCTGTTGGATCATCTGACGGAGGAGGAATCATCCAATTATATCCATTCTTAGCAGCAATACCTCTTAGAGAAGCATACTGGAACATTTGATTACCAAGTCTTCCCAGTTTTCCTAGATTATTAAATCCGATCATAATTCTCCTTAAACCACGAATAAGTTTGTTGCAAACCAGTTTTAAGATCAACTTTAGGTTCCCAACCTAAAGATTTTAATTTATCAACATTCATAACTTTTCTTGGTGTTCCATTTGGTTTAGACGTGTCCCAAACAATCCTTCCTTTGTATTCAACCACATTGGCAATCATCTCGGTCAATTCTTTAATTGATATATCGACACCAGTTCCAATGTTAATAATTTCAGAGTCACTATATTGATTCATACAAGTATAACATGCTTCTGCCATATCATCAATATAAAGAAATTCTCTCAAAGGAGTTCCATCTCCCCAACAAACAAACTCTGCATCATTATTAAGTTTTGCCTCATGCATTCTCTTCATAATCCCAGGAATCACATGACTAGATTCTGGATTAAAATTATCATTCACACCATACAAGTTAGTTGGTTGCAATGCAATTGCATCAAATCCATACTGCTGTCTATATGATTGGCACATTTTAATGCCAGCAATTTTAGCAACTGCATAGGCATCATTGGTTGGTTCCAAAGGTCCAGTCATTAATTGATCTTCAGTAATAGGAATATTTGGATGCTTTGGATAAATGCAAGAGGATCCCAAAAATACTAACTTTTTAACACCATAATCATATGAAGAATTGATGATATTTGATTGAATCATCAAATTATCATAAATGAATTCTGCGGGGTATGTTTTATTTGCCATGATGCCACCAACTTTGGCAGCAGCAATAAAAACATATTCTGGTTCCATTAAACAAAAATACTTATAAGTATCTTCTTGATTAGTAAAGTCTACATCATCACGAGTACCTTCAATAATATTATTATACCCTTTGCTTTTTAAATTTCTAACAATTGCCGATCCAACCAATCCGCGAGCACCAGCAACTAAAACTCTGGAATTACTGTCCATAGATACACATATCCTCAACTAATTCATTAAAAGAGATCTTAGGTTCCCACCCAAGTTTTTCTTTTGCCTTAGTGGCATTTCCCAACAAAGATTCAACTTCAGCGGGACGATAATATTTAGAGTCAACTTTAATGACCACTCTACCAGTATTTCTTATCAATACCAACTTCATCTTCACCAGTACCTTCCCAAGTAAGATTCATACCAAAATACAATGCTGCTTTCTCTGCAAACTCTTTAACGGAATATTGCTCTCCCGTTGCAATTACAAAATCATCTGCTTCTTCCTGTTGCAACATTAACCACATTGCCTCAGCATAATCTTTTGCATGACCCCAATCCCGTTTTGCATTTAGATTACCAAGATACAAAACATCTTGAAGTCCCGCACTAATTTTAGACAAACCTCTGGTAATCTTTCTAGTAACAAAAGTCTCACCTCTGCGAGGAGATTCGTGATTAAATAAAATACCTGTGCAAGCGTACATGCCATAAGATTCCCTATAATTTTTGGTAATCCAATAAGCGTATAACTTTGCTACACCATATGGTGATCGTGGATAAAAAGGTGTCGTTTCTTTTTGTGGAACTTCCTGAACTAATCCATACAGTTCGCTTGTAGATGCTTGATATATTTTACATGTCTTTTCCATACCAAGAATTCTAACTGCTTCAAGAATGCGAAGAGTTCCAAGTCCATCAACATTACCAGTATACTCTGGCATCTCAAAAGATACTTTTACATGACTCTGTGCAGCAAGATTATAAATCTCATCTGGTTTTGTTTGCTGAATGATGTGTATAATATTTGCAGAATCAGTTAAATCCCCATAATGCAATTTAAGTTGAGGGTGATTAAAAATATGATCAATTCTATAGGTATTAATTAAAGATGCTCTACGGACAACTCCATGAACCATGTAGCCTTTTTCTATCAATAGTTCAGCAAGATAAGATCCATCTTGTCCTGTAATACCAGTAATAAGTGCTGTCTTCATAAACTAGATACTGTATCAGTGCAGTATAGCACAATCAAACAAAAACATCAATAATAAATATTGTTATTAGATTCGTCAACTTAATGGAAAGGACTGCTCAGATAAAAAAATATGACGGACATTATTTTTATAAGTCCTTTAATTTTATGCCAGAAGAATCTTTGCCAGAACTATACTCTTCTGCCATAAAATGGTTGGATATTACTAGAAAGAGCACTCTTGAAGAAATATTTCCACCAGAGGCATCACAGAATTTATTGAATATTACACTACAACCTTCATGTTTAGATGAACAAATTTGGATAACGTTTTATTCTGAAGCAAAAAAACATATTGCACAATACTGTAAAGTAGCAAACATTGATTTAAATCAAATCAGATTGCACTCATCTTGGATAACTAGACTTCATAACTTAGATTTTCCAAGTGTACATTCAAAAAATGCACTAAAGAAAAGATTAAGTTTACATAATACATTTGGGAATATGCATTCCCATAAAAACAATCCAATTGGTATGGTATTTTATTTAAAAAATCCAGATCCAAAATATGGAACAATCGTCAAAGTTTCAGATAAAAAAATATTTAATAACAATGGTGAAGAAAATAGTATTATGATATTTGATCCAAGACTATATCATACTGCGTTATATCCACCAATAAAAGAATCAGAAGTTTATCCAAGAGTTACTATTGTTTTAGATTGCGAAGATATTATCTAAGGTAATACCCAATCTGGAACACCAAATGGATAGTTAATATACCTATCAAAAACAATATTATACTTCAAAGAATCCAATCCGACTGGGAATTTATTAGAGCATTGATGGGTTCCACCATCAAAAACAACTAAAGAATTTTCTTCTCCAGGAATAGATTTAATAGTTTTTCCAAATTTAATATCAGTACCAAATTTTGGATCTGGATTTTTCAAGTAATAAATGGATCTTACAAGATGTTTTTTTAACCAATCATCATCTACAATACGAAACCCTTCCCTAAATGTAGTAAGTGATAGATCTAGACTTAATTGTTGAAGAACAGATCTTTCTGCCCAACAAGAATGAGGAACAACTACAGATTCATCAACTCCCACATTATTAAAATATTCCAAAACATATTTTTTTATTTTCAAACAAAAAATATTCCAACACCTTTTGTCATATGGAAAATATGAGCTAACAGATAGTGCTAATCCATGACAATCAATTATACACTTAGTAACTTCTATTTTGTCCGAATGGAGTAAATTTTTTTCAAAATGAATGTCACACTCCTTTTTAAGTTCTTGAACCAATTCATCAGAAAATACATTTTTGACAACATGAATGTATTCAGTGTTAATAATTCTTTCTGGCATAATTTGGAGAGTGTAGTGGGGTTTGTTTTATAAAGTTATCGCATTTTTTAGGGCACATAGAACAAACTGGTTCAGCAGTTCTAGTAAAAAATTCTAATATATCTATCTCAGAATCTGTTGGTGTTAATGGGGTATACTTTAAGTAAGGATCCCACTTAGAAGATAACTTATCACCATACTTATATTTTTGCAATGGAAGATATGCAAGTGCAGCACATTTGTATATATTTCCATCATACAATTGAAAGTTTTCTTGTCCACCTGGACAATTATTCCAACTCTCAATATAATCATCACTTTCAATTGGTTCTATATCTGAACCATATCCAACATAAGTCTTTAACCAATAATTAGATGCATCATGTATTCTATAATTAATTCCAGATAATTTTATAGATTCAATTGCTTTATCAAACAGTCTAATATAATTTGGTTCTGCTGAGTGTTTAGTTATAGTAAGAGTGCAATTAGTATCTAACAAAGATTTTGATAACCCATCTACTCTATCAAATAACAATCCGTTAGAAACTAATTCATATTCTTGATCTTTTTGTATATTCCAAACTTCCTTTGTCATGTAGATGATATCTACAATCTGTTTATTAAGTAGAGGTTCTCCACCCAACATTGATAATTCTTTTGGATATATTTTTTTATTCCACAATAGATACCATTCCCTTAGGATATCTATTGTAATATTTTGTTTATATCCATCATTAGTATAATGACCACACCCATCACATGTAAAGTTGCAAGAATGTGTTACATGCCATTCTAGGTGTGGTATTTTTATCATCTTTGTGAAGGTCTGTAGTGATTCATTCCAATGTCACTAGCGTACCATCCAGTTGCAATATATTTTGATTCATTAGGCGGATTTCCTCTATGAAGATGGGTAAATGACCCAGGCCAAATTGCAACCCTACCCATTTTTGGTTTGATCTTTAAATGTTGATATAAAAACTCCGTTTCTCCAGAGTCATCAATATCATTAAAATAAACAGTCCAAGCTAAAGTCCTAGAAGCAACTTCCCAAGTAGTATCTTCGCAATGAAAGTTGTGATATCCTTCAGTTGGATCTGTTTTTTGAATCAATACATTACTACTGTAGTAATTAAAATTAGACAAATAGGTATACTTTTCTAGATACTTTGATAAGCAATAATCAACTCCTTGTTGAATGTAATTAGCTTCTGCTGGAGAAAATGCATGTAAAACTACTTGCTTATCTTGGACGTATGCATAATTTCTATTTGCAATGAATGATGTTGTATTAAAATAATTTTTGATCCACTCACAAAAATCTTGATCAAATACTCCATCCCAAATACCAACAAAATTTTCTAATTTGGTAAGAGTTACTTCTTTTACAATATCTCCTGACATTTTTATTAGTAAATAAAAGGATTTACTTTAAGTTTAGTTGTAAAGTAATAAACCAACCACACGGAAGGGGTTTGTTTTTGCCACCACTTATTTAAAAAATAAGAAATTATGACGCGCCACCTAGTTTTGACTGAACTAGGAAACAGGCGGGAGAGATTCCCATCCGCACCAGTCGGCATATTTAAAGTCCAATCCGACGAGGACATAAGGGGTCAGATTGACTCCACCACTTGGTTTTAAGAAACCAAGAAAAGTTGGGCTAACTTTGATATTTCAGTGATACCAAAGAATGCACACAAGAATAGTACATCCCAAAGTTTAAGTTTAATAGCAAAAGGAATTGTGAGGAGTCCTCCAATAACTTTAATTACCAAACCATATTTAAATTCTCCCCATAACATGACTTGATATCCAATTATGAGGAGCATGTTTCCAATCCACCTAAGTAAATCAGATTTAGACATAAGGGGTTGCTCCCGACCAGGGCACTTTTAGAGTCATTCCGAGACTAGGCAACTTCAACAGATTCAAGATCTTGAGCGACGTATTCCATAAGCATTTCATAGTCATCCAAAGGATCCCCTGAAAAAACTACTCCTTCATTCTCATAATAACGACGAACTTTTTTAAAAAGTTTTGGGTTCTTTACATCAAGGTAAAAATCGCCGTTTGCTGCGCCACGAAGGGTTTGAACGTCTTTCTTAAATTTTGCTGTGAGAGTCATTGTTTTGAATGTTGACCTATGTATTATACAGGTTTGACAGAGAATCTGTCAAGTGCTCCTTGCGTGGATCGAACACGCCTCAGGCGAATTATGAGTTCGCTGCATTCACCAGATTGCTAAAGGAGCAGATGGGGATAGTCGGACTCCACCCAATTTGGGCAAAGTCCTCAGACCCTGCCTAACTATCCCCTTACGACTCTACGGAAGATACCCGTAGTAGAAGTTGGCGTCTACTTAGTTAATCGCTAAGGACTACCAATAGGACTGCTGAGAATTGAACTCAGTTCACACCGTTATAAGCAGTGGGCCTTAACCAATAGGCGACAGTCCCTCAAGACAGTGGTATATTACCTTCCACTGAACAGGTTGTCAAGAAGCGTCGTTATGCTCTGTGTGTATTCGTATTAATTCTTCATCTGCTGGCATAATTACAGCATCTCCATACTCACTAGTAATAATAAATGATTTTTTATCATTTTCAACTGCACTCATAAGATTATCAAAATCATTTTGAAATTCTTCCACAGTATACCTTTTAAGAGATTCTAATGCTTTTTCTATTGACATAAAATTACTCATTTTAATTTTGGACCATACATCCAAGTAACTAAAGATACTCTTCTACCACGAGTAACTGGAGTTACTCTATGAGGAACTCTAGAATCAAATACTATAACTGACCCCTTTTCTTTTGGAGCAACTACAAAATTACCATGATAATCAATAAATTCTAAATCACCACCATCATATTCTGATGGATCACTTACAAGAACACTTGCACTTAACTTTCTAGTAAAGTCTCCTCGTGAGGATGTACCATAATCACTGTGCCAACCATAATGACCATCTTTATTATAAACAGATATTTGCATACTCTCTAAAAGATTTAAATCATATTCCCAATACTTCCTGTTAGCAATACCAATATAATAAGATATTATACTACATGCCCAATGAGATTCATACCACCAATTAATTTTTGAATTTCTTATTTTATAATCAACCTTACCATATTTTTCTCCTCCAACTCCACCATCTTCAAATGGAACTTTAAATTCTTCCATTTCCTTAAGTTCTTTTACCATTAAATCAACTAATTCTGATGGTAAAACTTCTCTATAAAAAAGAACTGGAGATTCTGCTACAACGTGTTCAACCATAAATCAAAACTATAAATGTTTAAAGTCGGGGTGATAGGATTTGAACCTACGGCATCCGCCTCCCAAAGACGGCGCTCTACCAAACTGAGCTACACCCCGTTGATTGGGACTTAATTATTATAAGTCCACTAAATCATATTGTCAAGCACTCAACACTTCCTCTCTTATATATGATGCAATCAAGACTCCTCTTCGATTTGAGGAGCGATTATATGCATAATGTGCCGATAACTTTTCATCAAATAGATTAAGATCTCCATTTTGTAGAATTCTCTCTTCATTATTAACAACCAATCCAGAAAGAGCACCATTTGGAATATCAAGACTGAAATGATATTTAATCACACTAGAGTGCCAATAATGAGAATCAATCCTCTCATCTCCATCGGAGTGTGGTTCTAATTCTACTCCTGGTTCAAGAATAGAAAATACTGCAAGAACAGGTTTAATATTCTGACTCAATAAAATATCAACTGTACTAGAATTTTGAACTTCTGGTGGGGTTCTTGTTATTTTTTGCCTATTAAAAATTAATGGGCATACCTTCCAGGGAAATTCTGGAGTGCATGTAGGAACAAATCCAAAAAAATTACCATCCAACGAAGTAAGATTATATGTGTGAGAATAATCTATGAAATAATTATTATCTCTAAAATTAATATAATCTGTTTTTATTCTATCAAAATTTAAATGGAATACAGACGTATCCACTTTACTCAACTCAGGACTAACAAACATTTCACATTAACAATATTTTGAATATTTATTACCTACATTCCACCACCATTTCTAAACCCATACAAATACCCTACAATAAGCCCACACATAAACACAATAAAAATCAAAATTTGTTTACCAAGAAAATCAATTAATTCCTGCCATTCCATAATCATCATCATCTTCATACGTGCAGGGTTCTTCAAAAAGTTCATCCATTTTTTGTTTCAAAACCATATCTTGTAATTCCTTTAAATCTTCGTCAGTTAATATTGTCATTTGTCTTTGAGCATTTCTTCTATTCGTTTACGCATGTTTGTACTATCTTGCTTCATATAATCACGAATAGAATAACCACGTTGATTTCTCAAAATACATGTACCTTGGTAGAACATCGTTGCTGCAAATACTAACAACAACACAATACCAATTATTTCAGGGTAATGTTGAGCCATGGTAGTACAGGTGGAATAACGCCTATAAGTCTCAGCAATCCTTCAGCAAATAAAGCAAGGACAACCCAACCAACGCACATACTAATAATGGAAGCATTCCGATTGTGCCTTCGTATAGCAGCATCAATCATCTCCTGACACTCTCTATGAGTTACTAGATGTTCTGGATTTATTTTAGTCATTCTGTGGGCCACGGAATTCGTCTTTCTCTAGTTCTGTTAATCTCTTTTCCCATGTTATCCCACTTGTTGAACCTTTGCATGGATTTATGCAGGTTTCATCACCAAAGTTATTACATACAAGACCTGCGAGATCATGTGGGTCACCTTCTTTTCCAGTACCAGACCAATAGTGCTGCCCATTCAACCAAATGGCACCACACTTAGGACATTCTTTCCTATCAATAGACAGGTCAGACAGTTCTTTATTATTCATTAGGATAATCCTTTAGAAATTTTTCGTAGCTCTTTGTGTCTTTAATTAGCTGACGCTTTAATTTCCATCCTAAAACTTTCATTTGCATCCGAATAAAAAAATGACGCAATTCAAGATCCAGATATGTAAAAACTCTCATGGTCCCTTCAAGTCCTGCATAGGCAACCATAAGTCCAAGGATTATTACTGTTACATAAAATCCAATTAAAGGAGTTGTTGTAGATGGGTCCATTAAGGCACAGTGCTACGTGTACTTACAAATTGTATATAGGTAATACAGTATTGTCAACGTCTCATCAGTATATCCTGATACTAAGTTTGATAACAATATAAAAAAAAGATTAATTTATGATACCAATTTACCAATGGTAGGAAACCACAAGTAATCTAAGGTTGACTGATTTAAAGTCTCCAATGCCTGTTGTGGGGTTTCTACCAAAGGGTAACCAGCAAGATTAAAACCAGTATTTAATAAAATTCCATATTGATTTTTTGATTTAATACTCACCAATAATTCATACAAACTATGATTTTTATTAATAGTTTGCACTCTACAAGAACCATCAACATGAACAACTCCTCTCAAAAGATCTTTATAATTATCTCTAACTTGAAATGAATTGGTCATAAATTCATTTCCTTTCAACCCTAACATGTCAAAATAAATGTTGGCATCTTCTTCTAAAATCATCGCAGCAAAAGGACGATACCATTCTCTATTTTTAATTTTATTGACAATATCTTTTGCATTGGGATTTGTAGCATCAAACAAAATAGATCTATTTCCTAATGCACGTTGACCTGCTTCAGCATATCCTTGGTATACTGCAACAGATTTTTGTTCCAATAAAAGATCCGCAACTTCTGATACACTAATAGATTTACTATCAATATCATCTAGTGGATAAAGGTGCCCATGGAAAAATGTATCTTTTAATCCATAATTAGAGTGATCATCCATTTGCTGTTTATAGATTAAAATTGCAGCACCAATACTATTTCCAGTATCATCCGCAATTGGTTCAAAAAAGAACTTTACGTTTGACATTTGTTGGACATAATATGAATTAGCAACAATGTTCAATCCATAACCACCAGTAACAACTACATTATTAATGCCAGTTTTATTAACATAATATTGAATAAATTTTGCTATTCTTTCTTGGGTTTGATTTTGAACATGTTTTGCATAATCTGCATATAGTTCATAATCATGTTCTGGAACTTTTTTTATTGTAAGATCTTCAAAATCTCTAAATGAAACTGGACATACAGCAACGTCATCATTTTTGTTTTGAATAAAATAAGAGTCCTGAGGAATCAAATGTATATCAGAATCAAAAGTATCTAAAAATAAATCTGGAAACTCTTTGGGATTCCCATAGGAAGAGAGTCCCATTGTCTTACCATTTTCTAATGGATCTTGTCCTATTAAAGTAGTTGCAGATTCATATACCTTTGTAGCATTGTAAGAACTCCTACAAACGTGTTTACAACATGTTTGATTTTCATCAAGTTCTTTTAAAGTTTCTTCAACTTTTAAAGTTTCAGTAGTTCCTAAATTAAAAGCCCAATAGTTTTTATAAATTTCAACCAAAGTATATTTGTTTTTTCTAGCGAACAAAACTGTCTCAGATTCGCGCATACACTTATTAATAATTGAACCATTACGGTCAATTACAAACACCAATGCTTCATCAAAATTACTATTTTCAAAAGCAAGAGCAGCATGTTGTACATGATGTGCTTGGGAAAGATCTATAACTTCACATCTAAACAATCTTTCTAATAAAAGATTTATAGAAAATAATTCTTTAAAATCTGGAGATGCTATTACACAAAGATCTACTGGACCTTTGATATGTTTATGCGCCTCAATAATAGAAAGATATGGTGCAGATTCTTTTTTAACTCCACACAATCTTTCCTCTTTAAAAAAGAATTCTATTTTACCACCATTTAAAACACAAACAGATGCATCATGACTTGGACTAACGCTTACAATTCTCATATGTTAGTTTTTAAAACGGAAGGGGTGGGATTTGAACCCACGGATGCTTGCACATCGCTGGTTTTCAAGACCAGTGCCATAAACCACTCGACCACCCTTCCAGTATTTGATTTTTTATAGTATAATCTATCTATGTTATTTTGTCAATCATGAACATAGATGAATATCTATTAAGTCTTGGATATGAAGATAATGATATTTTATATGAACCAGGAAAAAAATTATCCATTAAAATTCCATTTGATTTTAATGGTAAAAGAATTATTATATGTCCATATGTGATTCCATATTATAGTAAAAAAAGTTATCTAGCAGCAGAATATAATTACTCAGTATACTACGATTCTCCAGAGATTACAAAAAATAAAATCTTAAATTTAATTCAAAATATAAAATACCCAGAACCAGGAAGAGTTGGTGATGTGGGATGGGAAGCTCAATACCTAGTAGATCCAAGAGAATTTACCGCAGAAGAGAGAGCACGTATTAGTGTGTCAAGTTTTAAAAAATTTAGATCTTTTATTTTGAAAGGAGAATGGTTGGATGGTATTAAAGCACAACCAGGAGATATTATTGCATCAAGACCAATAGGTATTAAATTTGATATGGGGTTTAATGAAGAATCTGAAAAAGAAGGAACTCTCCAAAGAAGTATACTTTCAAAAAAAGTATTCAAATTTGGAGAGTTAAAAGAAGACGGAATGCAATATGCATTCATAGGTGAAGATTTAGATATGCACCCTATCTAATCTCAAAGTCCAATTTACGGATTTTTCTTTGTCTTCTATTCTCTTGCCAGGATATATCATCTGAAGATAAAACTCCAACATTTTTATTTGGGGTCTTATTATTTTCAATAATAACAACTTGACTAAGATCATTTGCAAAAATAGTATCATTCTTAATAGATGTCATATTAGGACATCCACATGATACAGTTCTTGCCACATGAGCTTGCAGTTCTTTATTGCAAGATTTACAACGTATTAACATTTTATCAAACCATATATTAAATATGTATGGGCGATACTGGAATCGAACCAGTGACTTACCACTTGTAAGGAGGCCA
>Ga0129333_10003512_pt1 | contig 14682 bp, 17 predicted proteins | sample CPB6_08_DNA_FD_94474 | JGI IMG/M metagenome (GOLD analysis project Ga0129333, IMG submission 94474) | Freshwater to marine salinity gradient microbial communities from Chesapeake Bay, USA - CPBay_Sum_0.6_0.8_DNA | ecosystem: Environmental > Aquatic > Marine > Coastal | place: USA: Chesapeake...
ATCGCGATAGAGCAGCACCGAAGTTCCCTTGAGCGCGTAGCCATACTTATGCGTGTCCGCGGAGATGGTGGTGACACCAGGGACGCGGAAATCCCACGGCGTTACGTCGTACCCCAACTCCTCGGCCCACGGCAGGAGAAGGCCGCCGAGGCAGCCGTCGACGTGCAGACCGACGCCGTGCTCCTGCGCGAGAGCACCGATCTCCTCGATGGGATCAATCAGGCCGTGGGCGTAGTCGCCAGCGCTGCCGACCAGTGCGATCGTGTCGCCGTCGATCGCGTCAGCCATCGCCCGGACATCGGCGGTGCAGGCATCGGTGAGCGGGATATCGCGAACCTCGATCCCGAGCCAGTGGGCACCTTTGCGCAGCGCGACATGAGCCGTGACGGGGAGCACGATGTTGGGGGTGCGCACGCCACGTGCCTCGCGGGCATCCTCGCGATACGAGTACAGCGCGTGGACCAGGCTGTCGCTACCTCCCGACGTCACGACACCGACGGGCTGTGGAGCGTGGAGAAGGTCCGCGACCATCGCGATGATCTCGCCCTCGAACTTCGTGGCTGAGGGATACATGTCGCGCTGCAGGACGTTGGCGTGCGCGAACTGCTCGAAGACCTCAGCGAGGAACCGGTAGTGCTCGTGATCACCGCTGTAGAGACTGCCCGACACGCGGCCGGCGTCCCCCACGGCATCCTCTGCCTTGGCCATGCTGGCGATGTCGGTGAGGACGTCGTCGCGATTCACGCCTTCAGCAGGGATCTCGCGATGAGTCGGCATCGTGCGGCGGTAAGGAAACAGGTCGTCGAGCATGCGCTCCGCGTCGGAGCGCGAGTCCTCCCCCATCAGTCCATCCCCTTCGACCGACGACCGACCGCCCGCTCAGCCTCGCGCTTTGCCTCGCGCTCGGCAATGGCCTGGCGCTTGTCCTGGCCCTTACGACCCGTGGCGAGGGCGATCTCGACCTTGGCGAAGCCATCCTTGAAGTAGAGCGCCAGGGGGACGAGCGTGAAGCCCTTCGCCTTGACCTTGGCCTGCATCTTGCGGATCTCATCCCGTCTCAGCAGGAGTTTGCGCGCCCTGCGTGGCTCATGATTGGTCCAGGTGCCCAGATCGTATTCGGGGATGTGCACGCCACGCAGCCACACTTCACCGTTGTCGATGGTGGCATAGCCGTCGGTGAGCGTCGCCCGGCCCGCGCGCAGCGACTTGACCTCTGTGCCGGTCAGCACCAGGCCGGCCTCGATCGTCGACTCGACCTGGTAGTCGTGGCGTGCCTTGCGGTTCTGGGCGACGAGCTTGCGGCCCTGCTCCCTGGCCATGACTACACGCGCAGGTACTTGCGCAGGGTGAGGAACGCGGCGAGCGAAGCCAAGGCGATGCCGGTGATGTAGAGGAGCGGCGCGATGGCGGCCACGGCATCCCAGCCGACGAACGCCGTGAACTGGAACGCCGGCGCGAGGACACGATCGACGACGAAGGCCTTAACGAGGATCAGGCCCCCGGTGGCGAGCGTGGCACCGATCGCCGCGGCGATCGCAGCCTCCAGCAGGAACGGGAGCTGAATGTAGAAGTTTGACGCCCCGACTAGGCGCATGATGCCCGTCTCGCGACGGCGACTGAACGCCGCGATGCGCATGGTGTTGACGATGAGCAGCACAGTGACCACGAGCATGGCGATCGCGATCACCAGGGCAATCGCCTGTAGGCCGCCCAAGAGCTGGAAGAAGCGCTCGAGGAACTGACGCTGGTCATTGACCCGCTCGACACCTGGTCGACCTTCGAACGCCGACGCGACGATGTCGTACTTCGTCGGATCTGACAGCTTCACTCGGAAGGACTCCGGCAGCGCTTCGACAGTGACGCTGTCGACGATCGGCGAGTTGCGGTACTGCACCACGAAGCGGTCGAAGGCTTCCTGCTGAGTCTCGAAGTAGATCTCCTGCACGAGAGGCCGGAGCGACTCCAGGTCCGCCTCGATCTGCGCCTTTTGCGTCTCCGTGACCTTCCCGCCTGCGCACGAGGCGGTTTCGGAGTTGTCGTTGCAGAGGAAGATGGACACCTCGACCTTGTCGAACCAGAAGTCCTTCATGGTGTCGACCTGGGCGCGGACGAGCAGGGCGACGCCGAAGAGCGCGAGTGAGACGCCGACAGTGATGACGACCGCGATGGTCATGGTGAGGTTGCGTCGGAGGCCGTTGCCGACCTCTCCGAGGACGAATCGTGCGCGCATGCCTACCTCGAGTACCCGTAGACGCCGCGTGACTGATCTCGCACCAGATGGCCGCCCTCGAGTTCGACGACGCGCTTGCGCATCTGGTCGACGATGGCCGCGTCGTGCGTTGCCATGACGACCGTCGTCCCCGTGCGGTTGATGCGCTCGAGCAGTTTCATGATGCCCTCGGAGGTCGCCGGGTCGAGGTTGCCTGTCGGCTCATCGGCGATGAGGATCGCGGGCTTGTTGACGAAGGCACGCGCGACCGCGACGCGCTGCTGCTCGCCGCCCGAGAGCTCATCGGGCATGCGCTGCTCCTTGCCCTCGAGGCCGACGAGCTCGAGCACCTCGGGGACGATCCGCTGGACTTGGCTGCGGGACTTGCCGATGACCTCGAGAGCGAAGGCGACGTTGTCGAAGACCGTCTTGTTGGGTAGAAGGCGGAAGTCCTGGAAGACCGTGCCGATGCGGCGACGCAGTTGCGGGACCTTCCAATTGGAGAGCCGGCCGAGATCCTTGCCGGCGACCCACACCCGACCCTCGGTCGGGCTCTCCTCCTTGAGGACCAGGCGGAGGAAGGTCGACTTGCCGGAGCCGGAGGCGCCCACGAGGAAGACGAACTCCCCCTTCTCGACCTCCAGCGACACGTCCTCGAGAGCAGGCCGGGTCTGGCTGGGGTAGAGCTTGCTCACGCGCTCGAACAGGATCACCCGACGAGTGTAGGCGGTGCTGGGGCCGGTCCCCCAATCCCCGGGGATATCGCGGCGAGCCGCACCCCGAGGGTCAGTTGGGCGTGATCGTGACGCGCTGGGCGCGCAGGGCCATGATCAGCGCGATGATCCAGCCGATGATGGTCCAGCCGAGAAGCAGGTTGACCCAGAAGACGGCCCAGTGCGGCACGTCGCGCACGGCGGCGATGCACCACGGGAGCATGTAGCCGGCGGTGAGGATCGCCACGACGACGGACACGACCTTGGTCGTGGTCCAGGAGCGGGACTCGGGCTCGACGGTGTAGGCCATGCCCGAAGGCTACCTCAGGCGCGGACTTCCTGGGTGCGACGCCAGCGGATCCCGGTCTCGACGAAGTCGTCGATCTCGCCATCGAGCACGGCGGCCGTGTTGCCCGTCTCGTACTCGGTCCGCAGGTCCTTGACCATCTGGTAAGGATGCAGCACATAGGAGCGCATCTGCGTCCCCCACGATCCAGCCGAATCGCTCTTCAGCGCATCCATCTTCTCGCGCTCCTCGCGGCGGCGGACCTCCAGCAATCGGGACTGCAGCACCCTCAGGGCTGCGGCACGGTTCTGGATCTGCGACTTCTCGTTCTGGCAGGAGACCACGATGCCGGTGGGGATGTGCGTGATGCGCACGGCGGAGTCGGTGGTGTTGACGCTCTGACCCCCGGGCCCGCTGGAGCGGAAGACATCGATCCGGATGTCCGACTCCGGGATGTCGATGTGGTCGGTCTGCTCGGTGACGGGAAGGACCTCGACCGCGGCAAAGGAGGTCTGCCGCCGGCCCTGGTTGTCGAAGGGGGAAATCCGCACAAGGCGATGGGTGCCCTGCTCGATCGACAGGGTGCCGTAGGCGTAGGGCGCCTTGACCGCGAACGTCGCGGACTTGATGCCCGCTTCTTCGGCGTACGACGTGTCGTAGACCTCGACCGGCCAGCCGTGACGCTCGCAGTAGCGCAGGTAGAGCCGCAGCAGCATCTCCGCCCAGTCCGCCGCGTCGACGCCTCCGGCTTCGGAGCGGATCGTCACCAGCGCTTCGCGGACGTCGTACTCGCCCGACAGCAGGGTGCGCACCTCCATCTCGGCGATATCGCGGCGCAGGCCGTCGAGTTCGCGCTCGGCCTCGGCCCACGAGTCCGCGTCATCCTCGCTCTCCGCAAGTTCGACGAGGACGACGAGGTCGTCGAGACGGCGGCGAAGGCCCTCGATGCGGCGGATGTCGCCCTGGACGAGGGAGAGTTGCGACGTGACCTCCTGCGCTCGCGCCTGGTCATCCCAGAGGTCCGGGGCGGATGCTGCCGCCTCGAGTTCATCCGCCTTCAGCTTGAGCGAGGGGACGTCGAGGACCTGCTCGATGCCGGCGAGCGTTTGCTCCAGGCTTGCGAGCGTGTCTGAGACGTCAGGGATGGCCACGAGGGGCAAGCCTACGAGGTGCCTCAGTCGTCCTCGCGGTGCGCTGCCTCCGGGCTGAACGCCGGGAGACACACGGCGATGTAGTCAGCCCCTTCGGCGGTCCGATAGCGGATCCGCTCACCAGCCCGTGTGATCACTGCCTGGCCACCGACGACGCGGAGTTCGCCGTCTGGGGTGTCGACGAGCAGCACACCCGAGAGAACGACGGTCAATTCGTCGAAGTCCGGCTGTTGGAATGGCTCTGCCCATCCCCCGGGCGCGTGCATGCGCGCGATTGATACGGCGGTCTCACCATTGACAACCCGGCCGACGTACTCGTCGATGACCTTGCCACCCGGCACGGGGATCTGGACCGGTGCTGTAATGAGCTCAGCCATGTGACTCCTTCATTGATGATCTAGCCGGACGGACGATAGCCGAGAACAGCACCGGCCTCGACGTTGAGGTCATAGGCACCGCCCGGAGTCAGCCATCCCGAAAACGGAGGGCGTACCCGATCAGTCATGGAAACGACGACGACGTCATCGCGAAGCCACACTCCGGTGAGCCGACCATCGCCGGGATCGCGGCGCACGTGGCGCTCCACTGCCGCACGGACCCCTGCACCGTCGAGCCTGATGCGTGCGGATGCACCCTCGGCGTAGTAGGTGCCGAGATCGATCGCCTGAGCCCCCGCGAGTGCTGCGCCGTCCGCCTGCGACTGCAATGCCCGTCTGGCGAGGAAGACCATCGACGCGTCAACGACCACCGCGAGGGCCAGGATGCAGATCACGATGAAGCCCAGACTGAGGACGAGGATGCTGCCCTCGTCGCGTGGCCACCGCTTCACGGCGCATCCCGGAAGTCATCGATCACAGCGACGTGGACGGCACTCACCGGCACCGCGCCCACCGTGGAATCAGCGAGGGAATCCGGCAGGAACGGCAGGCGCACGCGCGTGCTGACGCTCACTCGGATGGTGCTGCCCGGAGCGAGGCACGTCCCCTCGCACTCGACGACGAGTTCGTTGCCCTTGACGGGGACACCCTGATCATCGAGCGCGAGCCTGGTGGCGATACGCGCGGCTGCACGCGCCTCGGCGACGGTGTCTGCCTGCGTGAATGCGCGCGCCGACTCGCGTGCGGCCTGAGTGACGGCGTACGCCGCGGATTGCACGCTCATCACCGCGATCACCGCGTAGACGATCGGGACGATGACGAGAACCACAAGAACGACGAACTCGACGACGGCCGCGCCGTCATCCCTTCTCCAGGCACCTCGGATCCGCGACGTCATAGACGCTCCGCCATGGCATGGCCCTCGACAGTGAGAGCCGTGGGACCGAGTGTGCCCAGCAGTGGCAGCCTCGCAGTAATGCGGACCTGGACCACCTCGACGCCCTCGATGCGGGTGCGTGCGGCCACGACGTCCTGCGCCGCGCTGCCTCCCAATGCGCTGGCAAGCACATCGCGCGTCCGAGACTCGGCGATGCGCAGTCCTGAACCAGCCAGTGCGCCCGCGCGAGCGCCCTCGGCAGCTGCCGCCGTGAGGGTGGAGCGGACGTGCAGTGCCAGGGTCACCTGGAGGACCGCAAGGGCGACGAGGAGGAGGAGCGGCGTGACAAGGGCAAACTCCACGACGGCGCTCCCGCGGTCCTCTCGCAGGCGTGCACCTGCCCGCTTCGGGAGTCTCACGGTCCCGAGACGCTATTGATCGCGCGGTCGAGGACGCTGGTGAGCGCATCGTCCGCGACGAGCCATAGAGCGGTGACGAGACCCGCGGTCATGACGGCGACGAGGACCCAGCCGGGCACATCGCCTCGATCGCTAGACGTGATGCGGGCGATCAGGCGGACGAGGGTGGTGCGGATTGCTGACATGTGATTCTCCTTGTGGTGAGTGGTTAGGAAACGGTGAGCTGTAGTCCATGAATCCCGGGGTAGAGCGCGATGATCACGACGATCGGGAGGATGAAGAAGACGACGGGGACGAGCATGAGCACTTCCTTCTTGCCCGCCTTCTCCAGTAGGCGCCGACGGCCGCTCGCCCGGGCGTCCGCCGCTTGCGCACGCAGCACGTCGGCCATCGGCGTACCGCGCTCGGTCGCCACAGCGATGCCATCGGCGAAGCGTGACGCCTCGAGGCTCGGGACGGCCTCGGCCATCTCGCGCAAGGCAGTCGGGAAGGGAGCACCGCCTCGCACCCGGCGCACGGCGAGGCTGAATTCACCGGCGAGGTCACCGCGCACGGTCGTCGCCACGCGATCGAGGGCTGCGAGGGGACCCTCCCCTGCGGCCACGGCGAAGGCGACGAGTTCGGCGACGGTGGGGAGCTGGTCGGACATCCGTGTGGCCCTGCTCCGCGTGACGCGCGCGAGTTGACGATCGTGGGCGAGCCAGCCGCCGACCGCGCCGACCACGGCCAGTGCGACGATCGCACCACCGGAAACAGTGCCGCTGCGCAGAGCCAACAGCAGCGCGATGACGGCACCGACGCCCACGCCCCCGGCACACCAGACGAGGCGCTCCAGGCGATACGCGTCGGCATCACCCTCGCGTCCCGCACGGCGCAAGCGCGCGGTCAGATCGGAGCCGTCCCGGCTCACCATGCGCAGGAAGGGCGAGCCGAGGATCTGGCGGAGTGCGTGGAGTGGCCCCTGCTCGGTGACCTGTCGGTGTGCACCTCGCAGTCGATCCACGAGCCGTAGCGGGCGATGCGCGAGGATCCCTGCCCCGACGAGCGCGACGGCACAGCCCACGGCCAGGCCGATCAGGGCCCCCACTGCGCTCATGCCAGGACCCTTGGCTCGTCAGGGAGCTTGCCAATCGCGGTCATGACGCGATACGCGACGACCGACAGCGCGGCTGACCCGAGGATGATGATCGCGCCCATCGCGGTGGAGTACGCGGCGACGGTCTCGGGCCGAGTGCATAGGAGCAGGAGAGTGATCCATGGTGCGGCGACAGCGACGCGCGCCGCATTGACGGTCCAGCTCTGTCGGGCCTCGATCTCACCGCGGGCGCGCGCGTCCTGGCGAAGGAAGTCGCTGAGAGTTCCCAGCACTCGACCCAGGTCACTGCCACCGACCTCACGAGCAATGCCGAGCGACACGATGACGCGGTCCGCCACGGGGTCTCCCAACGACTGCTTCAGCCCATCCAGGGCGAGGGCGAAGGACCCACTCGCGCGGTAGTCGGCAGCAAAGGATCGGAATGCCGGGCGGAGGGCCTCTGGTCCGCGTACCCCCAGATCGATCACCGCCTCGGGGAGGGACATTCCCGCACGCACGGCTGAGCCGAGCATGTCCACCGCGTCGGGCCACGCGGACCGCAGCGCGATACCCCGTGTCCGCGCCTTCCTCCGCAGCACAGCAAGCGGGAGGTAGCCGAAGACGACCGCGGCGAGCAGGCCGAGGATGAGCACTCCGGAGATCGCCACGACGAGGAGACCCGACAGGGCCGCCAAGGAAACGCAGGCTCCGACGATCGCGCTCGGCCCGACGCGTTCCAGCCCTGCCCGATCGATCGTCCGTCGGAGCCACGACGTGTGCGACTGTCGTTGGGCACGGGGAGCCATGAGGCCGAGCAGGATGAGCAGCAGCCCGATTCCCGCACCGAGTCCGATCACTGCGCCGGTCATGCTGCGGCCCTCGCCGGCTGGAGGATGCGAGCGATATCGAAGCCGGCGGCGGCAAATCGATCCTCGTGCGGCGGGAAGCCGGTCCCGCGGACAAGGCTGCCACCACGACGCGTGAAGATGTCCGCGATCTCCACGACGCCTCCTTCGACTCGGCCGGGCAGCGCGGCGATCTCCCGGACCTGACGCCGGCCATCCCGCGTCACCGCTGTGTGCACGACGATGTCGACGCATCCGGCGACTGTGGGTACGACGAAGTCCGCCGAGATGTTCTGCCCCGCGAGTAGCGGCAGGGTGCAGAGCTTCGTCACTGCTTCACGCGCTGAATTGGCGTGGAGGGTTGCCGCAGCCGGGAGGCCGCTGTTCATCGCGATGAGCAGGTCCAGAGCCTCTGCCTGGCGGACCTCGCCGACGATCAGCCGAGACGGCCGCATGCGCAGGGCTTCTTTGACCAGCCTGCGCAGCGGGATCTCACCCGTGCCCTCGAGGCTGGCATCCCTGGTCTGCATGGGGACCCAGTCCGCGTGGTGCGGCAGATGGATCTCGAAGACCTCCTCGCAACTGACGATGCGCTCGCTGGACGGGACGCAGCCGAGCAGACTGTTGAGCAGTGTCGTCTTGCCCGCCTGGGTACCACCGGCCACGACGACGTTGAGGCCGCTGACCACGCACGCCTCGAGGAAGTCCGCGGCCCCGGTGGAGAGGGTTCCGCCCGGGACAAGCTCGTGCACATTGACCGGGCGATGCACAAAACGCCGGATGTTGACGGCCCAGTGTTCGCGCGTGATGTCAGGGATAGCGACATGCAGGCGACTGCCATCAGGAAGCATCGCGTCGACAAAGGGCGTGCTCAAGTCGATACGCCGGCCGGACCACTGGAGCATGCGCTCGACAAGGCTGCGCACCTGTGCGTCGGTGAGCACGGTGGTCGTGAGCTCGCTGCGCCCGCCACGAGCAATGAAGACTCGACCGGGAGCGTTGATCCACACCTCTTCGACATCGGGGTCATCGAAATAGCGCTGCAGCGGCCCGAAGCCAGCGACATCGTCGAGGACGCGCCTCGACACGGCGGACCACTCCGCATCGGGTGTCGCGGGGGTCGCAGACTCGGTGACGAGCCGCTGGACAGCAGAGTGCACGAGGCCCTCGACCGCGGCTCGGTCGCGCAGCGGATCCAGTCCACTCCGCCTGACGGCATCACGGACCTCGGTCTCCAGGGCTTCCTGGGTAGACGGAGACATCATGCGCTTCCCCTTCGTCATCAATCGCTGCCGAACTCCGGCAAACGCTGGTGTCGACGAAGGTAGGAGGACCCAAATGCGGCAACCACATGACAACGCGCACGTGTCATGCGCGGTAGCGCATCACCCGATTTCGTGAGGGGATTGACGGAGCCGACACGCGCAATCGCTCACCGAGCGTGCGCGTTGGCCGCAGGTGGCCTGATGTCAGTCGATGATGTCGACGACAAGCGGCAGGCGGTGGTACGGCGTACCCGGTGGCGACACGACCACCGCGGGGTGTGGGTCGTTGAGGATCGCCAGTGCGGGCGCGATCCTGGACTCCTCATCGGTGTGCAGGCGCAGGAGGGCCTGTCCCTGCGCCACCTCGTCACCGGGCTTGGCAAGGACTTCGATTCCGGCGGCTGCCGAGACCGGGTCGTCCTTGGTGGCTCGGCCCGCGCCCAGCCTCCAGGCGGCGCGCCCGATGGCGAGGGCATCGCACTCAGTGACCACTCCCGACTGCTCCGCAGTGAGCGTCTCGATGACCGCTGCGCGAGGCAGCGGGGCATCAGGGTCGCCTCCCTGGGCCATGATCATGCGACGCCAGTGATCCATAGCTGTGCCACTGGCGATCGCCTCGGCGGGATCGGCGTCGATGCCGACGAGTTCGAGCATGTGGCGAGCGAGGAGGAGCGTGAGCTCGACGACATCCTCCGGTCCACCACCGGCCAAGACCTCAACGGACTCCGCGACCTCGAGCGCGTTGCCCGCGGCCACTCCGAGGGGGACGTCCATGGCCGTCACGAGCGCGCGCGTGCGCACTCCCTCGTCTCTGCCCAGGGTGACCATCGTCCGCGCGAGTTCGACCGCTCGGGCGGTGTCGGACATGAATGCTCCGGAACCGGTCTTCACGTCGAGGACCAGGGCCGACGTACCTTCGGCGATCTTCTTGCTCATGATCGACGAGGCAATGAGCGGAATGATGTCGACGGTGGAGGTGACGTCGCGCAGGGCGTAGAGCTTGCGATCGGCTGGAGCAAGCCCGGAACCCGCCGCACAGATCACGCCGCCGACGTCATCCAGGATCGCCAGCATCTCGGCGTTGGACAGGTGCGCGCGCCAGCCGGGGATCGCCTCGAGTTTGTCCAGCGTGCCGCCGGTGTGACCGAGGCCGCGGCCCGAGAGTTGCGGCACCGCAGCACCGCACGCGGCCACGATCGGCACGAGTGGAAGCGTGATCTTGTCGCCGACCCCGCCGGTCGAGTGCTTGTCGACCGTCGGACGGGTGAGAGAGCTGAAGTCCATCCGCTCCCCTGAGCTGATCATGGCCTGCGTCCAGCGCACAAGTTCGGGCTCGCTCAGACCACGGAAGTAGATAGCCATGGCCATGGCCGACATCTGCTCGTCATGGACGGAGCCGCGCGTGTAGGCGTCGATCAGCCAGTCGATCTGCTCACCAGTCAGGGTTCCGCCATCACGCTTCGTGCGGATGAGGTCGACCGCGGTGAACGGATCGTCTGCGCTCACGGTCGATCCTCGCGGCGCGCCACCAGATCCTCCGGACCGAAGGCCTGAGGCAGCACGTCGCGCATGGGAAGGACGCCCTCGGGGGTCGCGAGCAGGCAGTCGGCACCCCCGTGCTCCCAGAGCAGTTGGCGGCATCGGCCGCACGGCATCAGGGGATCACCGTGCTGATCTACGCAGGCGACCGCGACGAGCCGACCCCCACCGGTGGCGTGAAGCTCCGACACCATCCCGCATTCGGCACACAGTCCCACCCCATAGGCGGCGTTCTCGACATTGCATCCGGTCACGATGCGTCCGTCATCGACGAGCCCTGCGACGCCCACCTTGAAGCGCGAGTACGGCGCGTATGCGCGACCCATGATGTCGATCGCAGAGGTGCGGAGCGCAGTCCAATCGATGTCCATGGCGCCCACCCTAGGTCGATTTGCGGAAGGGAATGCCGTCCGCCGCCGGGGCTCTGACCTTGCCGACCAGCCCGACGACTGCGATGAGCGTGACGAGATAGGGCGCCATGAGAAGGAACTGGCTGGGGATGGGAGAGCCGATGATGGACAGGACGTTCTGCAAGTTGTAGGCGAAACCGAAGAGCAGGGCCGCACCCAGGGAGCCCAGCGGCGTCCAGCGGCCGAAGATGACGGCGGCGAGTGCGATGAAGCCATTTCCCGCGGTCATCTCGCGCCCGAATGCTCCGACCGAGCCGAGCGTGAAGAACGCCCCGCCGAGGCCGGCAACCGCTGCTCCCAGGACGACCGTGCGGAATCGCACGGAGTTGACGCGGATGCCCACGGAGTCGGCGGCATCGGGATGCTCGCCCACGGCGCGCACGCGCAACCCCCATCGGGTCGAGAAGAGACCCACCTGCACGAGGATGACGGTGATGTACATCAGATAGACGATGAGGTTCTGCTCGAACATCACCGGGCCGACGACGGGTATCTCCGACAGCACCGGAATGGTGATGTTGGGCAGTCGAGGGGGGTTGTTCCACCTGTCAGGGTCCTCCGAGAGGAAACGGCTGTAGAGGAATCCGGTCAGGCCGATGACGAGCACGTTGAGTACGACGCCGACGACGACCTGGTCCACGAAGTAGCGCGTGGCGAAGACGGCCAGAAGCACTCCGATGAGCGCACCCGCGAGAGGTGCGGCGACAAGGCCGAGATAGACGTTGACGGTGAGTGAGCCGATGACCGCACCCATGAAGGCACCCGCGAGCAATTGGCCCTCGATGTTGATGTTGATGACACCGGAGCGCTCGCACAGCACGCCCGCCATCGCACCGAAGACAAGGGGCACAGCGAGGAGCAGGGAGCCCTGGAGCAATCCAGTGACGGGGAGGCGCTCATCGGCCGCGACCCACGACAGGAACGACATAACGAGGGCAGCGCCCATGACGAAGGAGGGCCAGAGCACGCTTCGGCGACGCATGTGGAGCGGCCAGGCCACGGCGGCCGCGATGATCGCGATCACGGCGAAGGCACCGGCTGCAGCACGCGAGTTGACCGCCCAATCGGGAATCTCAAAGAACTGCTCACCGAGGTTGAAGATGAAGGTCGTCACCTGATCGGCCGGTGCAAGCCAGGTGAAGAGTCCGCCGAGGACGACCGCGATCGCGATCATGATCAGCGGGCGGCGCGGAGAGACCGGCGCGATGGCGGGCGCCTCGGGGATCGGGGTCATGACAGCGCTCATCCGTTCCATCCCTTCGCGAGGGACATCGCTTCGGATGAGCCACCCCGGATCCGGAAGACCGCCCGCACGAGAGCCGGCGCCGCAATGAAGAGGACGATGAGCGCCTGGAGCACGAGCACGATGTCGATGGGCGTCCCCGTCTGGGCCTGCATCGTGAGGCCTCCGGCTCGCAGGCCACCGAAGAGCAGCCCGGCCCAGAGCACGCCGAAGGGCGACGCGCGGCCGAGCAGGGCCACCGTGATGGCATCGAAGCCGATGGCGCCGACTACCCCGGCCGTAACCACCTTGTCCGTGCCATTGACGTTCATGGTCACCGCGAGTCCAGCCATCGCACCGCCGAGCAGCATCGCGATGATCCAGGTGCGGCCGACGTTCATGCCGGCTGTGCGCGCGGCGGATGCATTCGCCCCCACCGTGTTGATGCGGAAGCCAAGCGTGGTGCGGTTGAGAACCCACCACATGACGACGACCGCGACGAGCGCGGCAAGGAATCCGCCATGGATGCGGAGGCTGGATCCGAAGAGATTCGGGAAGACCGCCGTGTCCGAGAGGATGGGGCTGATCGGGTCGTTGCGCCCCTCGCGCTGGAACCAGTCCTGGTTGAGGACCCAGCTGAGCAGATAGAGAGCGATGTAGTTGAGCATGATCGTCGTAATGACCTCATGCGCGCCGGTGCGCGCCTTGAGGAAGCCGGCGATACCAGCCCAGAATGCTCCGAACGCCATCGCGACGATGATCGATGCCGCCAGGTGCAGTCCAGCCGGCAGCGCCAGGGCGAACCCGACGTAGCCTCCGCCGATGGCCGCGAACGTCATCTGTCCCTGAGCACCGATGTTGAACAGTCCCGCGCGGAAGGGGATCGCGACGGCCAAGCCCGCGACGATGAGGGGCGAAGCGATGGTGATGCTCTCGGACAGGGGGTAGAAGGCCCGAGCCAGGTCACCTTCGCTGAGCGCGCTCAGGTTGACGATCGCGCCCTGGAAGAGCGCGGAGTACGCCGAGGAGAGCGTCTGCCAGATGGCCTGGAAGGTATCTGCCGGTCGATCGAAGAAGTAGTACGCGGCCGCAAGGACCTCAGGTGAGGAGACGACGATGAGCACCCCGCCGATGAGCAAGGCGAGCACGACCGCCAGGAACGACACCAGCAGGTTCATGCCGAGGACGGAGCGGCGGATCTCGGCGGACGTGCCCGGCGGCGGCTCTGCCGGAGGGTGAAGGGTGTCTCGCGTGCGGCTGTCCAGGATGGGACTCGGGCTTTCGCTGCGGTCTTCGCTCACGCCGGCACCACCCCCGCCATAAGCATGCCGAGGTCATCGCGTGGAGTGTCCCTCCCGACAATTCCTGCAACTCGGCCCTGGTACATCACAAGGATCCTGTCCGCCAGCGCATAGACCTCATCGAGTTCGGTCGAGACGATGAGGACGGCCACACCGGAGTCCCGCACCTCGATCAGTCGTCGATGGACGAATTCGATCGAGCCGACATCGAGACCGCGGGTCGGCTGGGCCGCGATGAGGACCGTGAGATCGCGGGAGAGCTCGCGAGCGAGGACGACCTTTTGCTTATTGCCGCCGGACAGCGTTCCCGCGGTGACGTAGGCATCGCGGGCGCGTACGTCGAACTGCTGGAGCAACTCACGGGCACCGGCATCGATGCGCGCGTAGTCGACGACGCCGTACCGGCTCCAGCGCGAGGTGGAGATCGTGTCAAGGACGAGGTTCTGGGCGAGACTGAAGGTGGACACCAGTCCGTCCTCTTCACGGTCCTCGGGGACGTAGCCGACACCGAGTCCAAGCATGCGGCGGGTCTCTGGGTGCGAGGTGACCGTGCCCCCCACCTCGATCTCGCCCACCACACGGTCCTGGAGTCCCATGAGCGCTTCGACCAACTCCGTCTGGCCGTTGCCCTGGACTCCTGCCACACACAGGATCTCACCGGCTCGGACGTCGAAGGACACGTCATCGACGACCGCGCGATCCGAGGCGTCGTAGACGGTGAGACCGCGTACCTGCAGAGTTGGGGCCTCCGGCGCTGACGTGCCTCGATCGACGGTGAGGCTCACCTCGCGTCCGACCATGAGCGCAGCGAGTTCGGTCTCCGATGTGCTCGGAGGGATCGCGGTCGCTACGACGCGCCCCCGGCGGATAACGGTGATGACGTCCGCTGCCTCGCGCACCTCGCGCAACTTGTGCGTGATCAGGACGATGCTCTTGCCTGAGTCGCGCAGCCCCCGGATGATGGTGAGCAACTCATCCGTCTCCTGTGGCGTC
>Ga0129333_10003513_pt1 | contig 14680 bp, 25 predicted proteins | sample CPB6_08_DNA_FD_94474 | JGI IMG/M metagenome (GOLD analysis project Ga0129333, IMG submission 94474) | Freshwater to marine salinity gradient microbial communities from Chesapeake Bay, USA - CPBay_Sum_0.6_0.8_DNA | ecosystem: Environmental > Aquatic > Marine > Coastal | place: USA: Chesapeake...
CGACGGCACTACGGGCAACGTTACCGGTAAGCTCACGATTAGATAAACGCTGAACGACACTAATAAAACCATCCCAAGATAGACCAGAACCGTCCTCATTTGTTTTCTCCGGTATTTGTTTAAGACCAAACGTAACCATAGGGTCCAACGCTAGTCGACACCCTGCAAAAAATTCGTCATTTTTAGCATTCATTTGGACTTCAATAATTGCTTCTTTGTCCAAACGACTATTATGTGTTTCTAGAGCAGAAATAACATTTTGGCAAGGATCGCTCACTATAGACTCCTATTGATAATTAATGCTTTATTTTAGCATCAAGTGTTTAATAGGTCAAGTAGTTTGATGTTCGAAATGGTTTGCCAATTTCAGCATTTGGCAATTGTGAAAGGGATTTTCTTTTAATCCGTTTAATAATTGGATGATTATGGTTGTGATCGAATGCTTCCATATATCTGTAGAAGCTGGTCCTTGTGTGTCTTCTATACTTATTTGAATCTAAATATTTGGCTGCGGCACCAAAATCTGAGCCAAATCTGTCGTATAATTCGCAGGCAATATTGTAGCTAAACGCACCAAGTTCGTCAGTATCTCCATAATATTCTTGCTTGCGACGGTCTCGAGCGTAATAGGCAAAGCTTTGATATCCGGGAATAGCTTTGAATTTTCTACTACGATATTGTCTAGTATGGATAATTTCGTGTAACATAGTGTCAGCAAACAACAAACAAAGTCTTTGCCAACGATGACGGCTTAATTTAAGACGCTGTTGATCCGGGTTGTAACTGAAAATTATTTCAATATATCTGGGTTTATCAGCTTTATCCTTGGTGCTGTCATATGTGCCACCGACGTACACATAGCCTTTATCATTTTTTGAGTCTCGATCTAATCGAACTTTTACTGGTAAGAATTTTTTAATATGTTTTGCTAATACGCTGTGTAGGTCTTCAACAGCTAGATTACGATCAACAACCTTGCTCTGTATGGAATTAAGCAGTCCATACAGGGTAGTTCTAGTTAAAAGACTCCAATTAAATGGTTTTCTTTCCATTTCGGCTCCTTAGCAAATATATTTATAGTTTACTATAGGAGCCAATTATATACGTATATTACGAGCGTTTTTCCACAATCTCATCAACCAAGCCAAAATCTAGGGCTTCTTGGGCGCTCATAAAGTTGTCTCGTTCCATAGCTGCATAAAATTGGTCGTAAGTTTTACCTTTAGAATTGTGCTTGACGTAAATTTGAGTTAGATTCTGTTTCATTTTTAGAATCTCTCGTACTTGGATTTCCATGTCTGTAGCTTGTCCGCCAGCACCTCCACTAGGCTGATGAATCATATGTCTAGCATTTGGAAGCATACGCCTCTTACCTGGAGCACCAGCAGTGGCCAAAAGACTGCCCATAGAGCAGGCCTGTCCTAAAACAATAGTAGCCACGTCTGGTTTGATAAACTGCATTGTATCATAGATTGCCATACCAGCAGTAACAACACCCCCAGGGCTGTTGATAAAAAACTGAATATCTTCGTTACCTTGACTTTCTAGAAATAGTAGCTGTGCTACGATAAGACTGGCGCTGTGTTCGTTAACGTCAGTGTCTAGCATAACAATACGATCTTTAAGTAGACGACTGTAAATGTCGTAGCTACGTTCTCCACGAGCTTCTTGCTCGATTACCATAGGCACTAAATTAGGCATTTTCTTCCTTTACAAATTTGTAGTTATACATTTTATAGTAGTGTAAATCATCAATTCTATCTTCTACTAGTCTTGTGTCAAATATCACTTTTTGGTGTTCTTTGAGATAGTTATCAAAGATTTCTAGCAAGGGATTGTCTTTAGTTAGACTAAGACCATACAACCAATTGTTGTCATCATTAAACCAGTAGCGCACAATTTTATTTTTTCTCTGTCCACTGAAAGATGTTCTGAGAAAAGTCAGCTGTTTCAAGAACAATGTTTGACGAGCATTGCCTAGATCACTGAGTTTAGAAGTATCGAATGTCTTTTTAAATTCATCATAGACTAAGTCTTCTTCATAGAAGTAGGGCAGCTTATAGTAGATGCCGCAGTCTTGATCTCGACAACTTCTAATACTATTTTCCAGTAGATTAATCAAACGACGACGATAATCACTTAATGGCCTATTATTACTTAACGCACGCCAAAAGAATTTTTTAGTGTAATATTCTTTGATGTTTTTAGCTAAGGCTCGATCTTGATCCGTAATTTCTGCCACAGTGGTAGTATCATTCATATCTCTATAGCCTTGGCCTAATTCTAGTAGACGCTTGACTACACAGGATAGAACTAAGGGATCTTCTTTATACTCGGTGACACGTTCAGCCATCTGAAAAGGAAGACTTGACCCATCGATAAATGGATCACCTTGTCTTGCTATAATTTGTGAGATGATATTCATTCGTGTTCAGTTTGAAGTGGTTTGGGAGAAATAAGTCCAGCTACCATTTGAAATTTTTCAAAGGCATGTTTTGCCGCCGGCGAACGTTCTAGCTCGCTGTCGGGCAAGATAGTTTCTAACCAGTAGTAGGGCATACGACGAGGATGAGAGCCAAATTGACGAGGCTGATGTAATTTACCAGACTCCCACAGCTCAATACTTACTGAACGAAAACGATCCTCGTCTTCGGGAGGATAGTTACGCCATTCTGGATTACTCAATCCATAACTGTCATGATAACCGGCCCAAATACCTGCCCACTGTTTAGCATCTCGCGGATCAAAATCTGTACGAGAAATAATTACCAATACGTCGTCGATATCTACAACACCGTCGACGATATCTCGTACACATCGACTATAGCTTAAACCTACTTTCATTTTTATCTGCCTTGTTTAAAATTTCTAATTACTGGACCTTCAGAAGTAAAACTCATACGTCCTAGTCTTCCTTCATAGATATTACCGTTCCAGCGCATTTCTAATTTTAACTGTTTTTCCAAACTAACGTTAAGATATTGGTGTTCTTTAAATGAAAGAATATCCGCAACCATTTTACGTCCATTGTCCTCGCAGAGGATTTCACAGTCGTCACCGACTACTCGTCTCATAATACGAATCTCACTTGTTTAATTGAGTCCCACCTAAAGCTACGCCAACCGTTGGCTTGTAAATCGTATACCGTGATAGCTTCGTCACTTTTCTTTTTTTCTTTCTTTGGTTCTGAACTTTTATTTTCCACTTCAGGTATTAGCTTTGAATTAGTTGTACATTCCATAATTCGTTCACTACCGTCAACCTTAGTGAAAGTCACAGTTACAGGACCAAATTCTAAATGAGATTTAAGCCATTTTTTAAATAGCTTAAACTCTTTTTCACTCAACTTTGGCCCCTCTGGCTTCAAGTTCATGTTTAAGTCGTTCATTTTCTTTTTCCAATTCTTCAACTCGATTTGCTAATACATGGAATAGTTCGCTCATATTTTGAGCAGTACTACGCAAAATTTCTGGGATATCTGGTTCCATTTAAATCTCCAATACAATGTTAGGGTTCCAACCTGTTTGTTCATAACCGTCATAGCCTCTCGGATTACAAACAATGCGAGTTTCGCCTATCACATAGTCAAACGGATGATGAGTATGTCCATGTGTCCACAATTTAATTTGTGGATGATCTAAAATAAAATTACTTAGATCACTGCGATAGGCACCATTCATTAAATAATCATTTTTATAGTTTTCGTGAACACTGAGATTGCTAGGAGAATGATGACCCACAACTACAAACTTGTCATTGGGCTTATCTGCTATAGTTTTCTCAATAAAATTTAAAGTATCTCTGTGACGATAAACTGTATCTGCTGGCTTTAAAGCAGTATATCCTTCGTATTCTTTACGGATTAAACGGAAGTCGTTCATCATATCTCGTACAGAATGTAAGGTTAAGGGATCAGAACGATTCATGTCAGTCCATAATGTACCACCCACAAAGATAATATCGTCAATCTTTTTATAACCATTTTCTAAGAAATAGATATTAGGATACTTAGCACACTCATTACTAAGGGTAGTCAATGTCTGATGCCATTTACCGTGATAGAATTCATGATTACCGGCAACGTAAATAACATGAGGAAATTGAAAACTTACACGCTTTAAAAAATCTCTAAATCGGAGAGCAGTCTGTTGCCTACGGCCCAAGTCAGCAAGATTAACATTGCTATACATGCCATAGTCCATGTGCGGATGGTCGTGTAGATCCTGGGCAACCATAATGTCACCGCTTAGAATTAAGATATCACATCCCTCATCGTTCTTAATATTAATGTCAGAAAACTCTAAATGAAGGTCACTGACAAGTTTAATTTTCATTTTTACCTTTCAATAAACTAGCCACACGGTCTCGCCATTGGAACGCATCTTCTTCGTAGTCAAATCGAGGACTGAGTTCGATATTTTCATCTAAATCTTCAACCCAAACATAAATTTGATTGTAATCGTCACAGATTAGTCTCATTAAATCTCTCCTTTATTCGAGCTTGTCTTTCAGCTTCGTGTTCGTCGCAGAGAGTTTTGATCCATCCACCGTCTCGCCTCTTACCGGGTTTACCACATTCTTCGCAAGAGTGGTCCGCCCAGGCTTCTGCCATACGAACCATGCCCGAAACTTCATCGTCTCCACCGTCGTAGTAAAAACGTAGTCCGCCAAACTTTTCTTTGATCTGTGCCACAACAACATCTGGACAACCTTCGCCTCGCTGATATTTTTCCAGCTGATTCTGTTTCCATTCTACATGACTATTAATTCTCTCACACAGTGATTCAAGAATAGGCCACCAGCCTGGACCTACTTCAAATCCGCCATACGGTTGGCTAAACAATTTAGGGAAACGTTCTTTCATTCGACTGGCAAACGCATCATATTCTTTTTCATTATACATTATTGTACCGCTTTCACATAATTAAGACGGGTAACGTCTGTGTCTTTAAATTTCCAATGTTTGGAATGATCTTTAACTTTGGCTTTAACAACTACACAAGCACCAAGATTAAGGTCTGTCTTACTAAACCAAGTGACCATTTTATTATCAATTATAGCAGTTATATTATAAGCGTCAAAGTTATTTGAGTGTTTTGACTCTAAAATTTCGCAGTCTTTGTCAAAAATATTAGTACTAACGTTGGCAACATAGCCAGCATCTACAGTTCGAACACGTTTTTCTATACTGTTTCTAGCCACATCACGTTTTTGAACGCTGGGCAAGCAGGCCACATAGCCTACCTTGTTCATTGCTACTATTTCGGAACTAAGAATAGCATTAACTTCGGTAAGGAAATCATTGTCGCCTTTGACAGCGGCAAACATCAGTCGTTTATAATACTTGCGAATTTCCGCAGCCTGCTCACGATCCTCGTCAGTGATTTGAAGTTTCACGGGCATCATGCGAGGATCTTGCTCGCTCCCCCAATTGATAGCACCGAGGCTGTAGAGAATATGCGTCTTGTTAGGCTGTTTCCAAAAACGGATACTGCCGTTGTCTTCATAAACCGCAGTCATTTCTTTCAGATAGTCTTTATTCCAACGCTGGGCCGCACAAGCCAGTTCCAGAACTTCTTGCGTATTAAACTCTTTAGCCACGGTATCCGCTCCGTTAGTGTTTACGATAAGCATATTTTAGCGGAAAATTTGGTTACTGTCAAGTGAATTTAGATGCTTATTAACCTTTTTGGCTAACCGTTTTAGTAGAGGATTGTTGCCAAAATAGTCAACATAGGCTTTTAAATTTGGACTAATAAGATTTCCGTTGATTTTCATTTTACTAAGCAACGTCATTTTGGTCATATAGCGTTTTGCTCTATCCGCAGGCATGGCACGTAGTAGTTCAATGGCTATGCTTAGGCTGTAAGCATCTAATTCATCTGGATCTGCTAAGTATCTTGAAAATGGTTCGTAAGCATGATCACTATAAGTTTTATAGTTTCGTTTTCTGCTTTGCTGTTGGTGCCGTAATTCATGTACTACAGCATCAAAAATTTGAATAAGAAATTCTGATATTTGTTGACTATGAAATAAGTCGTTGCTATCAAAAGAATGATGGATAAGAACTTCTATCGGAGTTTCGGAATTACTGTCATCCTCTGGATCGTAAAAAGCATTTACATAAAATGCGTTATTCTCTAGATCTTTATCTCGTTTAGTTTTAATTTTTAAGTCTAAGTCGACTTGTTTGAATTCTTTTCTAATTGAATTTATAAGCTTTCTAAATGTAATTGCTTGATCGTTGGTCTTTAGAACGTTGTTACAAACTAAATTTACACGTTCTAAGACCGAATTCATTGTTACATCCTATAAGTTATCCTACCTTTGGTAAGATCGTATGGGCTTATTTCAATTTTTACTGGATCTCCTAAGATCACTTTGATTTTGTTTTGTTTGAGTCTACCGCCCATATAACAAAGTACAACTTGTTCCATATTGTCTACCTTAACTCTAAACGTAGAGTTAGGTAACACTTCAGATACTTTACCTGTAAGTTCTAATAATTCTGAATTTTTAGCCATGTTTCGAAATAACCAATGCCCCTTCTTCGAGTGTAATATTTAGTGTGTCACCTTCTTTCCAACCTACTTGTTCAAGAAGCTCAGGTGGAAACTTCAGCATGACATTATCCGGATCTCCCGGAATATCCTCAAAAATTTCTTCTGCGTTAAAAATCATTCGATCTGGACGTTCCATTTTATTTCTCCGCGTTTGTAGCAAAAAATTTTCTAACTAATTTTCCTCCCAAGTCAATTTCGCCTGGGTTGAATGCTTGGTCATATTTTGATGTATCGTGATGATGATTGTTATGTAATCCTTCGCCGCCTAGATACAAAGCAACAAGTTGATTATTATAAGTTTTATCTGGTGTTTCAAAGCTTCTGTAACTCTTAGGTAATTTCCAGTGACCGAACCAGTTTAGAATCGCGCCGCTAATAATTCCGTGTCCGACCGGTGCTAGTACGAAAAATACACATAGTTTCCAATCTATTAAAAAACTTCCTAAAATTAGTAAAGCCCAAATGTTATAATAATGTTTGTCTACAAATTTAATTGACTCGTCTCTTAATAGATCTTTGGGTATAGTTCTAACTTGTCTTTCAGATAACCACCATTTGGCAGGTTTTATTTGCCATCCTACAGTTGAAAGTAAAATACTTTCATATGGACTATGAATGTCACGTTCCGTTTCTGTATATTTATGATGGTGCCTATGATGGGATGCCCATGTTATCGGACTTCCTTCCCCACCTAAAATAGAAAACCATAACAAAAATTGGTGTTTCATAGGTGTTGTAGTAAAACTTTTGTGAGCAAAGTACCTATGTAATGCTATTTGATTACCTAAAAAACCGACCCAACGGCTCCATAGATATGATGCTAGTAGTAAAAGCCATGCTCCGTATTCAATCGCATAGTAAATAGAAACAATAACCGAAGCTGCTCCTAGAAAATAAAGTATTCTATATTTGTAAATTTGATGGCTGAACTTTTTAAGATCCATAATTAATCCTGGTTGTCATTGTATTTAACAACGAGCCAACCAAGATCGTATAAATCTTTTTCAATTTCATCAGTGACTACACTTTCACTAACAAATTTATCTACAATAGCTAATCTTGCCTTTTGTTCTTCGGTAAATTCTTCGTTCTCTTCGGCAGGTGCAAACACACCAATGTCACGAATGCCGCTACAATACCAATCTATATAGTCACCTTCTTGTCGCATATGGGCAATAATGCCCCCGGCATAACGCCAAGAGCATGACCACTTTTGCTCTTTAAGAATGGGCCACATGTCTCTTTTAATGAAATCATTATTACACATTGCTGCATAAAGATTTTGAGCATAGCTTTCACTTGCTCTGACCTTAGCACACATCCAATCGGATGTACGTAGATCCCATTCAAGGTTATCTTTTTGCCATTCTGGATCTGCTTCTTGAGCGTCTTCCTTCTCATCCCAAGATTCATAATACTCAACCATAGCACGAGTATCTTCGTCGTTCTCAGGAGTCTTACCCTTTTCGGCTTGCCGCTCAAGGTATTTTTCCTTTTGGAAAGTGTTTCGTTCGGGGCTTTTAGATAGTGTCATGATGTTATTATATATTTACTTTTTTGGTCTGTCAACAAGCATTGGCTTAAATACAGAGATGAAATTTACAGAAATACCCTTCGAAAAGGTTGTTCGATTTGGACAACGAACAATGTTAGATCGCCCGTTGTTTTCCGTTAGTTGGATACTCGGGCGTTTTTGTAATTATAAGTGTAGCTACTGCTGGCCTTACGCTCGATCCGATACTCCTGATCATAGACCAATCGAAGTATACAAAACTGTAGTTGATAGAATCAAAACACAGGCTAGAGACAACGGATTTAATCAATTTCATTGGAGTTTTAGTGGCGGCGAACCTACTGCTTATCGTGGACTACTAGACTTAATGAGGCATTTAGATGACGGCGTAGAGACTCCGTATCAAAGTGTACATATGACTACTAATCTTAGTCCGGGAGAAGCATGGTGGCGTAGTTGGTCGTCTACTGTATCTATGTTTGCTCGTAAAAGTATTACTGCTAGTTTCCACGCAGAACATGCTAGAGAAAAAGATTTTATAGAAAAGATCCACAGGCTTCAGTATAATAGTGTTTATGTTACAGTAAATCAAGTTATGGTTCCGGAAAAGTTTTGGGAATACTACGAAAGATGCGAACGCCTTCATAGGCACGGAATTAATGTAACACTAAAACCTCAAAGTGATCCCACTGCTAGTTACGTAGTCAACGGTTATACAGACGAAATGATAGAAATAATGAGAACTGGATTCCCGCAAGAAGCTAATGGTGAAGAAATTTATCAGATAGCTATGTACGATAAAGAAGGCAGGGAATATTTGTTTGACCAAGCAGAAAGATTTAATGCGTTTGGATTTAATAAATTCAAAGGGTGGATGTGTAATAGTGGTTATCAAAGTGTGATAATTAGGGGTGACGAAGTTAAACGTAGCTATAGTTGTCACGACGCACCTTTAGGAAATCTAGAAAATTTTAATCTATTTAAAGGACCTGTAAGCTGTATAACTCCCAGTTGTGTTAGTAGTGCCGATAGCAAAATACCTAAGATAAAAAATGTATAAATTAGAAAATATAAAAAGCATTCATTTAGAAATTACTACTAAATGCCAAGCAAAATGTCCAATGTGCCCTAGGAGAATACAGGGTAGTAGACTAATGCCTTTTTTTGAATTAACAGAAATTACGTTGGAAGAATATAAACAGTGGATACCTGTTAGTGTTTTAGAAAACTTAGATACATTATTACTCTGCGGTAATCTAGGTGATGCTATTGTAGCCACTGATACATTAGAAATAATTCAATATTCAAGAACTATTAATCCAGAAATGAAGATTAGCTTTCACACTAACGGTAGTGCTAGAACCCCCCAATGGTGGGAAGAACTAGCCAAGACAAAAACATCTGTGACCTTTGGTATTGATGGATTAAAAGATACACATGCTCTTTATAGGGTGTCTACAGATTTTGATAAAATAATTGAAAATGCTACTGCTTTTATAAAAAGCGGCGGACATGCCGTATGGAGTATGTTAGTCTTTGAACATAATGAACATCAAATTGACGCTTGTAGAAAACTAAGTGAACAATTAGGTTTTACTGAATTTAATCTTAAGCACACTACAAGATTTAAGAATGATTTTTTAAATGTACTTGATGAACAAGGAAAAACAATCCATACCATTAGACCTTCTAAAAAAAGTAAAGAAATGTTTATAAAAATAGAAGAAGCAACTAAAATAGGAAAACCTAAGATCCATTGTAAGTCAGTTGAATGGAAGCAAATTTATATTAGTGCTACTGGTAATGTAGCTCCATGCTGTTGGTTAGATCTTGAGTGGAGAACACCAAACGATCCAGGAAGAAATAATTACTTAGATATTATAGGTCAATTTCCAAATTTAAAAAATCAGAGTCTAGAGTCAATTTTTAACAATGGGTATTTTGATAAAATTAAAGACACATGGGACCACGATCCTTTAAATGAATGTGCTAGACAATGCGGAGTATTTGATCGCCTGCGCGAACAATATGAAAAAGTATGAAAGTAGACATAGACCATATATTATTTTGGATGGATGCTATAAGGTCCAGTGACGATTCGTACAGGACATTAGAAGCATTTTGGAAGGGACAAATTAAAAGTAAGTTATGGCTTATAGATAATCTTAAGCCTTTTGTAACTAAATCTAGTAGTGTTGAAATACACGGCGGATGGGTAGGTGTTTTAGCAAGTCTTTTATTTCTTTCTGATATACCTATAACAAAAATAACCAGCATAGATATAGACCCAAGTTGCGAAAAAACTGCTGTTCTTATGAACAGATTAGAAAATATTAATGCTAAATTTACTGCGGTCACTGCTGATATGTTAGAGTATTCAACTAATAGTGATATAGTTATCAATACTAGTTGCGAACATATTAGTCAAGAAGATTATGAAACTTGGCTTAGTCATATTCCTGAAAATACGCTACTAGTTTTACAAAGCAATAATTACTGTATAAATGAACATATTCGAATTGCTGAAACATTAGAAAATTTTGTTCAGCAATCTAATTTAAATGTAGCATGGAAGGGACAGTTAGAACTTCCATTATACACAAGATTCATGTTGGTAGGATATAAGAATGGCCACAGGAATAGTTAAATGGTATAACGACGCAAAACAGTTTGGGTTTGCTGTAGACTTAGAATCTAAAGAATTAATTTTATTAACAAAATTAAATATTATTAATGATCCCCAAGTAGTTTTTGAATTTGAGATGATTGAATATGATATTTGTAAAGAAGAAGATAAAAATATCGGATTGAATATTAAAACAATAAGGAAACAAGACATGAGCTTTTATGATCACGAATTTGTACTACTAGATGATGAAAGAATACATCTATCAAAATATATAGGCAAAGTGCTACTGGTTGTAAACACTGCTAGTCATTGCGGGTTGACTCCGCAATATAATGATTTAGAAGAATTATATACTACTTACAAAGATCAAGGTTTTCTGGTACTAGCCTTTCCAAGTAGCAATTTTGCCAATCAAGAGTTTGATAGCAATGATAAAATTAAAGATTTTTGCGACAATGAATATGGAATAACATTTCCTGTGTTTACTAAAACTCATGTTGTTCCCTTTACTAGTACTCGCCCGGGTCTAAGAGAAAAAAATAAAAATAATCCAAGTAATTCATTTTTTAATATGCTAGGAGAAAAAACTGGCCATCAACCTCAATGGAACTTTCACAAATATCTAATTAATAGAACTGGTACAGAAGTTATAAGTTTTAATTATGATATTAATCCTTTGTCTGAACAAATTAAAACAAATATTGAAAGAATGTTAAAAGAATGAATTATACATTATACTTAGATAAACCTAAAATTATTGTCTACCATGATGTGTTGTCTCATGAATTTTGTGATCAAGTGATAGCCAAACATCAAGCTGACACAATGAATCCTAACTCTGGCTATCAAAGTAGAAAAGAATCGTATTATCAAGTAACAGAAACTGTGGAGAATAGGGGTATTAGTAAAGGAATGAATCCTTACCATTACGATATATTTGCTTCGGCAATCGTTAAGTATGCTGAAATACCTTTTGCTCATATAGAAGCAATAGATATTTACAACTACGAAGTTGGTCAATTTTTAGCTTATCATCACGATTATCCATATGATCCTCGACAAATTAACTATTACAAATACGGCGGTGATAGAGTAGGTACAGGTATATTTTTCCTTAATGATGATTTTGACGGAGGGAACGTTCACTTTCCTAGGCTTAATATAAATGTAATTCCTAGAAAGGGAAGTTTCTTGTATTTTAAACAGTCGTATGACGAAGCATACAATTGGGATACTATTCATGCCAGTTATAAAATAAAATCTGGATGTAAATGGATAGCTAGTTGCTTTTTTGGTGATAGACCTAGAGTAGGTTATAACACTAGACCTGGAAGATTAACATGAATATAAACAGTTGGAAACCTTATTTTAAATTTGATGATAGGGGAGAATTTAGATGTATGGCTCAACAAACATATGAGCCGTTGATTAATCCCGAAGGAAATGTTTTTTGTGCCAACTATGATCATCTGAACAAATATCAGCGATTACAAGGTCAACGCCCATTGTATACTGAAGAATCTGTAGACAGTTTTTGGAAAAAAGAATTAGAACATATTTTAATGTGTAAAGATAAAAGTTACGCTCCTGAAATTTTAGATATTGATCAAACAAATAAACGTTTATTTTTTAAGTGGTACGGCAAAAGCTGTAATGAAATTATTTTTGGAGGGGACAATCTCGATGATATTTGTCCAGATTGGCGTCAACAATTATTAGATATTATGATCGATTTGTATCAAAATAATGTCTACAAGTTGACAATGTATAGCCATTGTCATATGATAGACAATAATGGACAAATGAAAACATTCGACTGGTATGGATGTATATCTAAAGATAATCCAATTATAGAAGCTAAGTTAATAGAATCTATAGTTCATGGTACAGCCTTACATAGAATTAAGGAAGTACAGACACAAGATGGAAATTATGATTTATCTAAAATGTTTAAGCGTAGTTTAGGAAAATATGTAACTTGGGGTAATCAAGGACTAGAATACATTTACAGAAAAATGTTTAATGAGGAACCTGATCGTGCCTAAAAGACTAACGTCTACTAAAGATATTATAGATTGGAATTCAGTGTTGATGTCCATAAAACCTAAGACAGGCGATTTTAATACACCTGGTACAGTTGTAGAAAGATCAAGTGGAGAATTAGATAATAAAACAGATCCAACAAGTGTTAAGCTTAAAGAGTCATACAATAATATTATGGATACTTGGACAAATGCTAATTACGACCTTAAACATATACAATGGTATGATTATTATCCGGGTCATCATTTTTCTGTTGACATTCAAACTAAATTTAGTGATTTAGTTAAAGCTGAACCAAAAAGAGTTTTTGTCAGTGAGGTGTGGCCAGGTCGCTGTGTTCCCTACCATTGGGATGTAGAAGATAAAGAAGATGAATGGCTGAAAGAGGGCAGACTAGTAAGGTATGTTTGCTTTATGGATAAACCTAAGTTTGGACATGTACTAATATTAGAAGATCAATGCTTTTATAATATTGCTCAGCATGAAGTTTATCAATGGGACAGTTATAAAAGTTATCATGCCGGCACTAACTGTGGTTCAGAGCCTTATTATCTTTTTCACTTTTTAGGCGTAGAAAAATGTTAAAATATTTTGGAAATTGCGCCAGCCTGTTTGACTGGGATTCTATAATAAAAGATTTAGAACAACAGACTCCCGCTTATATTGGACCCAGTCATAAAGAAGGTGATAACATTGTTGGATTAGACAGTGTCACTACGTTATGGAAAAATTCTGGATATCGTAATTGGTATGAGGGAGGAACTGTAGGATGGGATATGTTTCTTTCTGGTATTAATTTTGATGAATCAATAGCTGTAAAATTTGGGGAGTTCGTTGGAGTAGAAAATTATACTAGTTGTTGGATCAGTAGAATACATCAGGGAATGTTTGCTCCCCAGCATTGGGATGTAAATGATAACGAAAAAGAATTATCTGCCCAACCTGATAGAATACGATTTCATTGTCACATTGACAAACCGAGATGGGGACATGTCTTAATTGTGGATGACCAGTGTTTTTATAATCAAACACAAGGAGATATATGGCAATGGAGTTCTAGAAAATTATGGCATGCTGGATCAAATTGCGGTCTTGTGCCAAAGTATCTATTTAATTTTTGGTAATATTATGGAAGAAGATAACCCTATTTTAACTGAACCTTTTTATTTAAAAAAGTTTATGCAAATTCAAAGAGAAAATGTTATATTACATGACAGTCTTAACATGATTTTTAAAGATGAAGAATTACGCAAAGCTGTAGAAAGTAGGATAGGTAAGTTTGTTTTTAAAATACTTGAAAAAACTCCTACATGAATCTTTTATCAGAGTATAGATCTATACATATAGAGCTGACTGATAAATGTCAAGCTAGTTGTCCTATGTGTGCTAGAAATCATAATGGTGGTCAAGAACGTCCATTTGTGGGTCAGCACGAAATATTCTTAGAACAATTTCAGCAGTGGTTTACAGTTGATGATCTTAAAAATATACAGCATATATATGCTTGTGGAAATTACGGAGATCCTATAATTGCTAGAGACTGTTTAGAAATTTGCCGGTACATAAAAGAATCTAACAAAGATATTCATCTTGGCATACACACTAATGGTAGTGCTAGATCTATTACTTGGTGGAAAGAACTTGGCCAATTATTGTCTAATAGTTCTCACGAAGTTGTTTTTGGAATAGACGGCTACGCAGACAGTCATGTTCTCTACAGAAAAGGAACTGACTGGTATAAAATAATTGAAAATGCTAAGGCATTTATGTCTGTTGGAGGTAGAGCTTCGATAGATACATTGATATTTGAGCACAATGAAGCTGAAATGGATCAGTTTAGAAGTGAGATGTTTGCCTTAGGATTTGATAAAATTAATCTGAAAACAACTTCTCGGTTTTACGAGATGACAGAGTTCCCTGTTCAAGATAAAG
>Ga0129333_10003514_pt1 | contig 14680 bp, 8 predicted proteins | sample CPB6_08_DNA_FD_94474 | JGI IMG/M metagenome (GOLD analysis project Ga0129333, IMG submission 94474) | Freshwater to marine salinity gradient microbial communities from Chesapeake Bay, USA - CPBay_Sum_0.6_0.8_DNA | ecosystem: Environmental > Aquatic > Marine > Coastal | place: USA: Chesapeake Bay...
AATTCCAACTGCTCTAATCTTTAGAATTTCATTATCAATTTTTATAAAGTCTGCAGCAACAAAATCTGTAGAATCATTAACTTCAATTCTAACATCTTTAAGTGCTACATTAGTGGCGAGTGTAGTTGTTGAAGCAGTAGAAGCAATTGGAGTTTGAACAATATTATCTAAGCAAATGAAAGACTTATTATTTTGATATGTTGATGTTAATTTATGAACCGTTCCAATGCCAGCAGAGGTTAGTGTCAAAACATTTGGATTGAAGCTCAAAGATTCTTCTACGGTTGCTGCTACTTGAATAGATCTCTCATTAATTTTCACAACAAATAATTTTGATGGCAGTTTGTTAGTTACTCCGATTCCTGAAATAGTGGTAGTTGCAATTCCTATAGGAGATCCAAAAGTGGAATCATAAGAAATCTCCTCACCAGTATTAAAGTAGTGTAAATTGAAGTCAAATTGATTGTCGGATAAATTAACAACTCCAGTAACAGAACCATCAAAAACTTTTTCAAATATTGGATTGTTGTCGTATAGTAGATCAAAATCTTTCTTAATTTCTCTTTCTGTGCCAAAGTATTCGCCCTCAGAAGAAATTATTGATGTATTACCAATTTCAATAGTTTCACTATCAAGTAATGGATTTCTTAATGCCTGCGAAATTGTAAAAACTCTAACCTCAAGAGATGTATTCTCTATTGGAGTTGCATAAAGAGAAACAGTTGAACCTACTATAGTAGATCCAAAAGAACATAAATTATCTCCACTCTGGAGTATTCCATACTCAGCGATATAAGTTTCACTTCCATCATTTAAAAGATTAATTTCCGATGTTTGATATCTATTACCAATAGTGTCTGCAATTGAAACTATATGATAAGATGCTGCATAAGAACTAGAATATGATGAAATTGTAGTTATTCCCGGAACTGAAGTAGATCCTATTCCAATAAAGGATGAGAATACCTTTGAATTATCTAATACAGATTCTGAGGATGCTGTTCCCGAGGAAGAAAGTGATATTGAAGTTGTTGTAACCTTGATTGTTGAAGATATTGAAACATTAGCAGTTAAATCAACAACAACCTTTTGTGATGGAACGTCATAATATACATTATAATTTCCTGTATTTAAAATTGATGCTGAATTGTTGTTAGATAGGTGACCATAATCCAAAATTGTAGCATTATAACTATTGTCCCATAGAACAGTTAGTTCATTACATTCAACTAAATTTTCATCATCCGACTTAAGTGAAATAAGTATTTTCGAAGATCTATTAGTAGTTGAAATTCCAGCAATAGAAACTGTAGTGGTTCCTATGCCTGCTGATACTTGTTTTGTATTGGATACTATAGAAGCAATATTTCCTACATTTTGTGTGGAAATACCCACAGAATCGTTAAGTAAATTGAAATATACAAGTGATACATCAAAATCATTTACTTCAAAGTTTACAGGATAAAATTCTAAACTTCCAATATCACCCAATATTGAAAAATCAAAACTTCCAAGTTTATAGAAAGAATCTATAGTTCCATATTCGTTTATATAACCAAAATTTCCATCATTGATTAATGATACAATAGAAAATTGTCTGTCTACTGTAAATCTTTTATCTCTAACATATGCAAAATACTTTCTGTAGTTTGATGATGAAACATCAAACGTATTGACGACACTATAGGGGGTCTTTCTTGGACTATTATCAAATTGTGGACTTATATCATCTATTAGAAGAACTCTATTTCCTATCGACTCTATGTAATCTTGAATTTCAATATTTTCGAATGTTACTTCATCGGAAACTGTAATATTTGATAGTAAGAATGTATTTTCAGAAACAATATCAAAATAGTTATAGCAATTTAAATCAATATATTCAATAAAATCTGAAACTACAGATACATCAGATAGTAATGGAGAATCTGGAATGACTCTATTCTCATCTCCAAGTTCAGATTCTATTAATAAATCTCCAAATTTTTTAAATCCAGCAATATGATTTAATTTACTTACAGAATTTTCCCACTCAGAATATTGCTTTTTAGTTTTTAATGAATATGAGAAATATTGATAATAATCATTATCTGGAGTTTTTTGGAAGGAATTATTTAAGAAACCACTCTCATTTTGCCACTTTTCATTTACTACTGCAGATGAACCAACTACATACGTAGCATCAAAACTATTAACTCCAGTTATAGTTGCTATTGAAAATGTTGAATTTCCTTGAATAATTTCATTTTTCTTGAAATTATCAGTTGTAGATACTGTCAAAATCTCATTTATCGGATCCCAACCTTCAACAATACCACTAGCAGATGGAGTTGTTACAGTTTCACCAAAAATATAAGAGTTCTTTTTCAATTTTATATCGAAAACTGGGAAATATTTTTCAGGTATTACGACTGCAGATTGAGAAAACTCATCATTAAAAGTTCCAGGAACTTCACCATTATTCAGAAAATCTTTAATGTTAAATGTGATTGATCCCGTTCCACCATAATTTTCGTCAATATCATTTATCGTGAATAATTGATAATCATACTCTTTTGAATCATATCCCTTACCAGTTTGAATGAATTCAAATTCACCCAAAGATGTTAATGTTCCTATACCAACGCTTACATTTTCTATTAAAATTTTATCTCCAACTTCAAATGGGAATGGATTTGAGTTAAGAGAAAATCCTACATTTAAAAATACAGTGACGTCTTTATTTGACGGGTTATAAGAAATATCTCTAATACTTACCCCATTTGTATTACTTATTGGGACTATTCTTGGCGTTTTATTGTATAATCCATTACTGTTTTTTAGAATACTGACATGAGAATCGCCAAGATCATATTCAAGAATAACTTCTTCTGCTAATAATCCTGTTAATCCATCAAAAACAATTAATTTTGGTGGTAGTATATAATTTTTTCCTTGAGAGACTATTTCAATTTTATCAAATGAACTAAAAGGTTCTAATTTTAGTAATTCTGGAAGTTTTGCTGTAGGTCTTAAACTATTATCACAATAAAAATCAGATCCTATATTTTCAATTGCTATCTTATTAACTTTACCAATTGACTTACTAGAACTGAATAAAATTGGAGTGATTTTAGTTTCATCATTTTTTGATGAAACTGAAGATATTCCTGGTAAAACCTTGTATCCTAAACCGTGATCTTTTATGTTTATTTTTGATATTTTTCCAAAATCGGAAGTTGAATTCAAATAATATTTTATCGAAGAATTATTTTGATTATATACAAATGGATTTGAAATTTGTTTAGATGAAATGCTAAAACTTGTTCTTGCCGATCCAACAGTTCCCGCAATACCAATAATATTATATGAATCATTATACTTATTGTTTATAATTGACAATTGGTTGTATCCAACTACTTCATTATCAATAACTAATTCTTGCTTTTCGGATGGAATGATGTTCGCATTATCAATATCAAATTTGTAATAAACAGTATCTGGCCACAGATCGTTTACTCCGAATGTTACATTAGATGTGCTTGTTACCCCAACAGTTCCGAATCCAGAAATGTTATAATCTTTAAATCCTTCAGTGCTTTCTAATAAGTCCGAAAAATTCTCATCCTTATAGAAATTTAATTTAAATGCCGAATATAATTGACCATTTCTAGCAAACGATAGTGAACTATCTGAAAGATCAAAAGTTACTGTTTGATTTCTTTCAACTTCAATTTTTGGATTTATTGAATATAAGTCACCTCCAACAGCAGAAGTTATATTAATTAAATTTGGTATGAAAGAAATAGAATCTGAGTAATTTTGCGAAAGACCAATATTATCAACGTCTGACACAAAAACATAATAAATTTTATCACTAATAAAATCACTAGGAGTTGAAGATTTATGTATTACCTTTTGTCCACTATAGTATCCGTGATTTTCAATATTAATTAAATTATTTTCAACTGAAACGTTGGAGGATGTGAAAGATTTTTTATTAAATACGATTCTTCTATTTGGTGTGTTATAGTAAGCCTTATAAGTTACTCCCACACCAGAAAGTATTTCTAGTCTAATAGAATCGAATCTATTTAAATTATGTCTTTCAGTTAGAATTACATCTATAACATTATTTGAAATATTTCCTTTGTTTTTGGCATCACTGTTTGCGGTAAAACTATGAACATTTCCAGTCCCTAAATCTGTAAAATATAATAATCCAACACCCAAATTTGAATTTCCATATAATCCAGTTAATGTGGATATTCCGACTGGAACGGTTGATATACCAATAAAGTCTGGATTGAAAACGGTCGTATATACTGAAGTTTTGTCTGCAAGTTGACTAATAGAAATTCCATCAGTTGAAATTGATATTGGATTTGATCCTTCAGGAGAATAAACTAACCTGGTTCCATTTGATAATCCATGATTTGGCAGGTATATTTGCTGAGTTCTTACAAAAACCTGAGTAGCACCGACGCCAGGGTTTGAAAAAGTTATAGTTCTTCCATATTCTTGATTGTATGAGAAAGATATTCCCAATCCCAGAGATTCATTTGGGTTAAAGTAAATATTTCTAGGAATCCTATAGTCTCTATCTTGGATAAGAGAACCATTAAATTCAAATTTTGTGGATTCTTCAAACAATACTGTTCCACTATTAAAACTATTATTAAGTCCACCGGATCCATTATAATTTCTCAATACCCACAATCTAGATTGTGAGTTATCAACTCTTAATACTTTTATTTTTTCTATATCAGCAATATTAAAAATATCATTTTCCTTGATATTTGGAAAATCTAGGTTTCCAACAACATTAATAAAAGTTTGCAATCCTGTGTTAGAAACGGTATCCAAATCTGAAGATAGGACCAATTGATTTCTTTTCACTGAAATCAATTTACTGATAAGATCATCCTTTTCACCATTTAAATAATCTTTCATTCCGGAAATTAGAATATTATTTCCACCAACTAATTTGTGAGTAACAGATGTTATTCCTAATACAACTCCAAGAGAATTGGATTTATTTGGTAAGAAATAAAAGTCTAAGTTATCAAGAGTGCTATCAGCATTAAGTTTTACTTCAAGAACTTCTCTTCCTTCAACTTCGGAAACTAATGCTAAAGCTGCTTTAGATGTAATTCTATCATTGTTTTCGAATATTATTTGATCTCCTACACTATAGTTGTCTCCAGAGGAAAGTATATCTACACCCTCTACCACACCTGTTTTAGTAGAAACAATCTTTGAAAGATTTCCTTTTTTTAAATTGGAATCTAAAAATTCATATCTACTGTTTGATTTTTGTAAATTATATGGATATGTATTTCTAATCCAATCTGTTGAATTAATGTCAATAGAATTCTGATTTGAATTAAAATCAAAATTAAACTCAATTGGTCTAGAACGGTAGAAATTTCCTATAACATATGGAAATTGTGGTTTTCTGTAATTTGAAAAATCATTAAAAACCGATTCTTCTATAGTGCAGAAATAAGCATATACTCCATTTGGATATTCTGGAGTAACGCAAAATCTTCCATTATTCCTATCCAAAACTACATCAGAATTTGATGCAACATCCAATGTGTCTTCTGCACCAATGTATTCGTGGTCTTCTACGAAAAATCCACTTGGGAAGTTAGGTCTATCTGGTGATTGTATTTTTCTATAACCAGAAATCATCCTTTTAACTCTTCCAGTCCCATCTTTAAATTCATATCCATAAGGACCATAAATTGGATTTCCATCATAAGCCCATCCAATTATTGGTGAGTGAATGTTAGAGTCAACTTCTTGTCCATTGATTCTAACTAAATCTCTAGAATATGAAATTTGATCTCCTTCAATTTTTTTAGTTATTAATATTTCTCTTAGTTTTCTCGGTGGATATAGATGGGAGTATTTTAACCCTAACAAACCCTTAGATAAAAATGAATCACTAGAATCTGTTAAATTTCCAGATTGAACTTTATTCAAGGATGATAAGTATCTCTCAACCTCGTTTATTGTCCATTCTTGTAGGTTAATACTTAGATTTGCACCACTTCCTGTAGATTTTACTATTATTGAAGTTGATGATTGAGAATATCCACTTCCTGTGCTTAAAACTAAAACATCAATAATTTTATTGTTTTGAAGTATAGGTATCAACTTCGCAAAGTTTCCATCACCAATAACTTGAATGTCTGGAATAGAATAATAATCTCTTCCGGGGTTATTGACTATAACCTTTACAATTTTACCATTAACAATAATTGGACTTAACTGAGCAGAATTTCCAGTTACTAGTTGATATTCTGGGAGTTTCTTATAATTTACAATTTCTTTGGATCCATATTTTGTGCCATTTTTATATACGTATACCGATTCTATTCCACCCCTGAATATTGGATCTATATTTGCTTCTTGGTTATTTTGTGTTTTTCCTGTAATTTTTACAGTTATTGGTTCATATTGGAAAACATGAGTGCCAACACCAATACTATTGAGACTTACTGCATATGAGTTTAAACTAGTTGATAAGAAAAATGAAAAATTATCAATTACATTAATAAAATAACTTATATTAGTGCTAAGACCTGAAATAGAAGATCCTAAATTTTTGTATACTATTTTCTCGTTATTTGAAAATTTATGTAAATCTGGGCAAGTTATAACATTTGAAAATGTATTAATTCCTATTGGATCTACTAAAACTTTTTTATTTGAATAGTTTGTTCCGGAAGAAATTACTTCTATAGAATTTATTTTATTTTTTAATTCTAAAGATCTTAGAGAATTTGTGCCAAATCCAAAATCATTGAATGTTACTTGATTTAACTTTCTGAGAGAATCTATTTTATTAGAATATAGTCTCAAAGACTGTGGACTTATTACCCCAACATAGTATTTTGCACTTTCTTCCAATCCATCTATAGAAGATGCTCCTGCATTAATTTCATAGAATACTTCCTCACCATCATAAAAATTATGAGATGTGCTAAAACCTATTGTTCCTGTCGCTAAATTTATTAATCCTGAAGTTTCGGAAGAATCAAAATTTACAGAATATTCATATGATTCTAAAAATACTTTAGCATCAGCACCAGTTCCATTTCCTCCAGATATTTGAATTGTTGGAGTTTCCAAATAATTAAATACATTTTCTAATACTCTAAAATCAGACAGTCCGCCATTAATTATTGGATAAGCCTGGCATCCAGACCCAACACTATCTGTTATAACAAGTGGGGGTGTATTTATTACATCATAATTAATTCCAGATGAGATTGGAGTAATGGATTGTATTTTATTATAATAAAATTTATCAGTTGATTTATAATTAGTCAGCTCTGTTCCATTTATAAAAATTCCAATTTGACCAGTTTTTGTCTCATATAAATTTTCATCCTTTACTGGTTTTTGTATCTTTCTTACAATCGGAATATAATCAAGAATACGTTCGGCAAAAACTTCCCCATCCAGTTCTAAGATTGATCTTGGTAAGAATTTGCCGATCCTATGACCTTTATCAAAAAATGGACCTTCATTAGAATCTTCAATAATTTTTAAATCAAAATAATTTTCGGTATTGATATTTGATCTTGATACAGTGATTTTAATTTGTGTATCATTTATTTTTTTAACATAATATGGAGTATTTTGCTGCAAATTCAATCCAGCTCCAAATGAATCGGATCCAACTGAATAGAAAATTTCATCTCCAGTTATAAATGGGTGTGGATTTTGTGGTCCAAAATCTAAGACCTTATCTTTCAATTCCGAGTTTACTGGATTGTCAACTTCAATGATTCTAGAATCGAATATTAAATTAACTAAAGAACTTTTTGGATTGACAGAATCATTATTATAATTTGGTATGGAATTAGTTGCAACATAAATTTCATCATTATTTTTTCCATAATATACATTCTGAACGTCTGAACTGTAGATATTACTATCAGTTGTTGCCAAAGAATCTACAAAGTATTTGAAACTTTTAATGTTTCTCCTTACTTTATATGTTAGATTTAAATTTAGAGGAGGTTCACCTTCTTCTGGATCATATGAAAATATAAATGTATTATCACCATTAACCGTTATTGGAAGATTTATATCATATGTGGTTGGAGTTGATGAAATTACAGTTATCAAATCTCCAGTTTTTAAAATATTTTCATCGTATAATTCTACGTTATAGGTGTATGTGCCAGAAGAGACATTACTTAATGTAATAGATTTTACATCATATAATACTGGAAGATTGAAAATCCAATTATTTGCTAAAAAGTTATCTTTCTCAGATTTTCCTAAAGTTTTAAATTGAACTGAAGAATTTTCAATTAAATTAAAAGTTTCCCCAATTTCAATGTCACTTAAAACGCCAGTTATTCTGAATAATACTTCAATTTCGTTATCATCATCATCGAAATATGATGACCTACAAAACTTATTATAATATACTTCCGTTCCGGGGTTTAAAACTGCTGGTAAAGGAGTTGTTGTTAAAAATTGATTATTATTTGTTCCACCATAAAAAGTAGTATAACTTATATTTTCGTCTAGTTTAATAAGGAGTTCTGAAGCTTTTTTGGGGAATCCAACGGTTGAATCCACACAAATATTAAAATCTCCAAGATTTACTGTCTTTGTAATGCTTGTTTTTGGTCCAATTATAAATGAACCAAATGTGGTCCCTCTAACAGTGATATCTTTGTCGTAATCAAAATCAACACTAAGAATATAAAAACTTTTTCCGTCTCTTTCTACTAATTGAACTCTATTTACAACAGCCGAAGCAACATCTGATATTTCTGTTTTGTCTTGATAAATTGTTCTTCCTTCTAACTTTGTAATGTCTCCTGATACCTGTTCTACTACAAAATTCTTGGATATTCTGTATTCTGAGTTTGATGGAATAAGAAGAAAATCTTGGGGTTTTATTATTTCAACTTTTTCTCCATACAAAGCTTTGAATAAAATTCTAAAAGACTCATCAGTTCCCTTAGTTGTATAGAAATCTTTTATTTGCTTTATAAACAAATTTTGATCTAGATCTTTATACAAAGATTCACTTTCAAATCCTGGAGCAAACTGAACTTTGATTTTCTTAAAAAACTCTAAAAGAATTGAGTTTGATAGGTTTTTAATTGGTGAGTTGGATGCATGAGATTCTACTTGTGAAGATACAAATTCAAGATAATCATCTTTAGTATCTTCCCTAAAACTTGTTATTCCACTAAAACCTCTATAACATGATTTTAGAGTATGTGTTTGAGTGTCGACATTGTATTTTTTTGATTTATATAAGATTATTTCATTATCAATTTGAATAATTCCATAATTATTTGGTAGTTTAAATCCACCAGTTATTCTAATATCAGTTTCAAAAAAAGACAGTTCTTGGTCTAATAATATCTCTTCATCAAGATTTGAGATATTATCTATTTTTATATACTGATCTATGTTTTGCAAAACATCAAGAGTTAATCCTCTACCTTCTAAAGAATTGTAGTATTCTTTAAAAAATTCTTCTACAAGAGGAAAAGATTCTTTTATAAATCCTGGAAGTAGATTCTCAAGTACTGTGGAAAGTTTAATTCTTGTGTTCTGCATTTTAATTTCTTATTAAATCTTCATCTAAATAACTTGAATTCTTGATAAAGCTAGTTCCGGAAGTGTCAGAACCAGATATAATTCTGTCCTCAAACATTATTATCTTTGCATTATTTGAGTCGAGTTGTAAATATAAATCAGTTAAACCTATAATATCATTTGAATCCGGAAGTGCCGATATTTCTATTATGTTGTCTCCTCTGAATATTTTTGTTCCTGTTATATTTAATGGATTTAAAATTATCTCACCCTTAATATAATCAATAGTTCCTGCTGATTGTTTAACAATTACTGGACTTCCATTCGATTCCAATCTGAATATAAAAATTGTACCTTTTTTCAGATCTGTGTCTGGAAGGTCTGCCAAATATACAGTTTCAGTGATGCCGTCAATATTAAATCCTGAAGATCTTATGTTATATCCATTTTGGTTTTTAATATAAAATTGATTTCCAAAACAAATTTCATATTCAGCAAATATATTCAAGGATGCCCTGAGATCTCTCCTTATTCTAACTGAAGTTATATTTGATGTTATAGATCTGTCACTATTATCAATCAATCTAGTGATATTACTATATCTAAATCTTGATCCATATTTATTTAATTCTGATGATTTTGAATAATTTTCAATATTCTTTAAAATCTTTGTCAAAACATCATTTGGTTTACTTGTGAAATTTGTATCATAATAAACATCACTCTCAATCTCAATATAAAGATATTTTAAATCTATAATTTCAGGTCTAATTCCAGCAACAGTATAAGATTTTATTTTCTTTTTTAATGATTCTTTTGCTGTATTTGATAGAAAAATATTATTCTTTGGTTTTAGTGCAATAAAAACTTTTCCGAAGACTGGTGGGTCCAAATCTTCTCCACCATAAACAGATAATGTTTCTATTTCTGGGTATAACTTAGGAACTAAAGCTCTAAAATCATTAGCAGTAACTGCTCTGTTTTGTGCAGAGTAGTTCTGAGGTGCAAAAGTTCTTATGGAATTTACATTTTCAATTTCTCTACCACCTGAAGATGGATTGTTTGCTGTAATCAAGGATATTCCATTTGTAATTTCATTGTCTTCGTTTGAGTTAAAGAATAGAATTCCGTTAAAAGTAAATGCGGAAATTCTATCAGCAACACTTCCACTTGTAATTAAATAGGATGCTTTAATAACGTTATCAGTTTCTAATTTCTTACCAAAAACACCATCTCCAAATAATAATTCATATTTTTCATCAGGAACTTCTTGTAGAAAGAAAACTCTTGAATTTTCGTCAATTGAAAATAAAGTGTCTGAGAATTTAAATTCAGATTCAAATGTGTCATTAATACCATTTTTCACCTTTACAGTGATTGTATTATAATCAATATTTGGATTATCTAAAATATATCTCTGTGGTGGATTAGGTGTAAATGGATTTACGGTGAATTCTTGCTCTACGTAACTTCCCTCAAATATGGGAACATTATTAAATGTTGCAATATTATTAACAACTGGAACAGTAATATCACTTAAGGTTGAAAATGTATAAGTTTCCGAACCAAAAGATTGTGAAGAACTACAAACTATACCTTTTTTTAAGGTAACTGTCCTTGCTCTAGATTGATCATCACTGGTATTAACAGAATTACCGACAGATAAATCTACAAAAAAGTTAATAGTTGTTGTCGATGCTGTTTTTGACCTAGGAAGGTAACCGATATTTCTTGCAAGAGATACGACATTTTCTCTTAGCGTCGCACTATCAATGAACACCTCATTGCTAATCATATTAGCATTATATGAGGAGATGTATGTATTGTATGCAAGAATATCAATTATCTGTGATAGACTAGAACCTTCAAAGTCATAATCAGTAAAATTACTGTTAGTTCTTAAATAATCTTTGATTGAGGTTTTAATCTGGTCAAAATCTAAATTTGTGAAGTTTACTAATGCCATTTATCTCGTTGGCTGTAATGCGAATGATAATTTCTGAGGAGGAACATCAATTCCTACAATGTTATAAACTATAGAAACATTAAAGTTATTATCGTCATAATCTGGATCTACATTTACTTCAATCAATTCAACTCTTGGTTCATATCTTCTTATAGTAAATTCAATTTCACTTTTAATACTATTTGCACTTATGGGATCTATGTTTTCAAATAATGATTTTGAAATTTTAGATCCCAGATTTGCATTAAATAACCTTTCACCTGGAGAGGTTAAAACAAGATTTCTAATTGCTCTCGCAATAGTGGTTTCATTCTTCAATGTCAAAATATCAAAATTCACAGGATTAACTTTAAAAGTTAGACTTACGTCTTTAAATTCCTTACTAATCCTTTCTACTGGCATTAAATTATGTCACATAGTAATTGTATTTATCAGCATTTTGAACCAAATGTTGGCTCTGTTCCATACTCCCAATCATCATAATCTTCGTCGTTTCTTATTGTTGAGTGAATGTCATTCTGATATTTGAAATCATGCTTTTTAATTGATTCTTCAATTTGTGAATCATGATTGATTGATACATCTGACATTTTTATTCTCCTGATTTTGATTAAATCAGAACTTTTTACGGGGTTTCTATCCCGTGATCAATATAAAATCCTCTTCTAAGGTAATCTTCATCATTCACAAACGTTAGATTTTCAATATTTTCTACTTCTTGGTCTCTCCAAACAGGAATTGCAACAGAATTTCCATATCTAAAGTCTGGATTTCTTCTAAAATGCACCTCAATAAGATGATTTCCGATAAATTCGCAGTTAATATACTCATAATCCCCGACCAAATTGTTCAAAATTTTCGGAAATTTTATTTCTTTATCTATTTTAGTCCATCTTTTCCACTTATATAGGGGACTGGATGAATCTTTTTCACCCAAAACTACTAACTCTGAAGTTTTATTTCTAAAATCAACGCTGATGTGCTCTCCTTTAAATATTTCACACCAGAATTCGGAAGGATGAAAGTGATCTGTAGAGTATTCAATCCATTCTATACGAGAAAATCGTCCCATACCAAGTAAATTAATACAAGGTCGGACGATATAATGATCTGAACACGGGACAGATGCTCCTACAGGCCCGCACAGGTATCCCAGAGAGTGCGATAAAAAGAGTTTGTTATAAACCCATAGATCCTTTATGTGAATTGATTTCCATTCTTCTGTTGGGTCGAAGTGGTACATGGACCAATCCCTGAGACTAGTTTTCGGTGAAGGGTATAATTTTTCTGAATACGAATGTCAGAATTCTTAAAAGTCCAACATTCTCCAGTATCATCCAAAAATACAACCCACTCAAGGTCATGTTCTTGTGAACGGTCAATTAAAAAAAATGCCCAACCATTACCCTTTGGAGTAATGACTGGGATCGTGGGATTTAATTGTAGCATTTATAATTTACTCGATTGTAATTTCCCCTGCTGCCAGAGCAGCTTCTGCTGCTGCAATTGCTGCCATTCTTTCATGAATTGCTTCTCTTTCAAGTCTAGCAGCACGAGCAGTGGGAGATTCTTCTTCAGTAATCTCTGGTTTATCTGGATGATCTTGTTGATTTGTGGGTAAACCAGCAACCCATCCATAAACTCTAGGTTCTACTGTAAGTTCCTCTTCGTTCATTTTCCTTGTCCACGATAGCGTTTTTTTGCAGAATTACGACTGCTTGCTGAATATTTAGTATGCTTACCAGAACCTTGACGACTTTTCTTTGGCTTTGGTTCAATTAGAATGTTCTTTGATTTTGCTGCCATGGTTAAATTTCCTCCAATTCAATTTCTTTAGGATCATATTTACCACTCTCATAGAATTCTTGAGAGAGATTTTCCAAAGCCTCAGCACATTCTTCATATGAGAGGTTTTGGAAAATTTTACGCCCTTTGTATAAGACGTTAAACATATATCAGATAACTCGTGTTTTCTCGTGCCCCACACGAATGCGAGGATCACACCAGATTTCGAAACCTGCTTCTTTTGCATCAAGGCAGAATGAAACATCCTCACCACACATATCCTGAACTGCACCAGATTCAAAGACTTGCATCTTAGGAGCAAACCAAGGATATTCGAGATTCTCAAAGACTCCCTTCTTAATCAGAACCCATCCAAAACCAGTGTAATCAACTGTGAAGGGCTTTCTACGCTTTGAAATGCTCTCGACGGTTTCGTGATTCATTACGCCACCGTTCTTACGGAACTCTTCTTCCTCTAACCAGTGTGCAACAGAGGTTGTGTGACCATCTTCAGTTGCATACCAACCAGCTGCGACTTCATGCTCAGCACCTTCTGCGGGAAGTGCAAGATCGCACAATTGCCAGAACGTGTCTGTGTTGAAGACGATATCGCTATCGATCCAGAGTTGGTAATCATACTGTAGTTTACCATCCCAAGGTTCTTGCTTTGGACCTCTGAGAACATTTGCTCCAAGGCACTTGCATCGTGCAAAGTTTACCATTGAAGAATAATCTTGAGAGATCTGAATACTCATTCCGTTTTGAACCATATCAAAACAGAGTTGTACAAAATTCTTAAGGAATGTAAAGGAACAACCTCTTCCGGGTAGACAGAATACAATTGTCTTTCCCCTCATCCGTTGTTTAATTGCATCATAATCCCATTCTTGTGCATTAGCAGGCACCGGTGCCTTTGCTTTAACAGTGAATCCTTTTGCCATAAGTTTGAATAACTTTCAGTTCAATTCTATCAGTCTATATATGGTCTTGTCAATGCGAGGAGTTTAAAATTGCCTCTTTGTTTATTGTGAGTTCCTCATAAGAAAAATCTTCTTTTTTTAATCTCACATCAATTAACTCAACCATTCTGTGCAACATCTCCCAGGTCTCCTCAAATTTCTCCTTTGAGAGGCTGTGATAGATGCACTGGTCCTTTGCGTATATGTGATAAATCTTGTCGGTCATAAAAATTTTTCCGAAATTTTTTGATAACTTTTATTTTGTCACCGCATTATATATCACAACAATCAGAAATCCCAGCGGCACTCCGAGTATCGTAAAGCACTGCCGTGGATACCTTATTAACCATCCCGCAAAGACTACCTTCCAGAAATTCCAATAGGGTTTATTTTTAGATCTCAT
>Ga0129333_10003517_pt1 | contig 14674 bp, 20 predicted proteins | sample CPB6_08_DNA_FD_94474 | JGI IMG/M metagenome (GOLD analysis project Ga0129333, IMG submission 94474) | Freshwater to marine salinity gradient microbial communities from Chesapeake Bay, USA - CPBay_Sum_0.6_0.8_DNA | ecosystem: Environmental > Aquatic > Marine > Coastal | place: USA: Chesapeake...
GTCATAATGTGTTCATCATAAAAAATCGCTGGTGTGTTTCGTGTTCGTGTTTCGTTTCCGATCGGAATGCCTTTGTCGCGTAGTGCTTCGCGTCGATGGTGGTTTCTTATTGCGTTTCGTTTTCTTACATACTGTTGGCCGCGTTTACTATTACAGGACTTACAGGATGGGACCATGTCATCATGTGACCCCCCGCGATCCAGTTCGACTAGGTGGTCGGCTTCGGTCGCAGGCTTTCCGCACCAGTGACAGGGCGGACTGTCTGCTAGTAGCTGTGCGCGTTTCTTTTTGTATTCGCTAGATGCGTAAGGGTTTGATGTCATCGGGGGACTGCCGCTGTCGCGCTTCGCTTGACCTGGCGCGGCGCGTTCGCGCCTTGCCCTCGATCTAAATGTTTGATGTTCATCACTGTCCGGGTCGCCGCGTTTTTTCTGTCAGTGTGTTTTGTTCGTGCGTGTAGGTCTAATGCGAGCATAGCCCCCCCGGTACCCACACACCGTCCGATCATCGTTCGGATCACACCAGCCACGCCCCTGTTTATGGACGCGGTCATTTCCAGCCTGTCTGACGGGCGAAGTGACCGGTATTAACGGCCCAGGATTTACACCTACACACGGTCGCGCGGCCGTGACGCCTCGATGTGATCGAGATACTTTAGTTTTGTTTTGTATTCATCCAGATCTGTCGCGCCAGTTCCCTAGCTGTCCAGCGCAGTTTCTGTTCGACTGTTTCCATGCGTAGCCCGCGCGCTTCGCCCAGGACGACAACACGCGACAACAGGCGTAAACACTTTTCCAGTGCGTCCAGTTTCTTCATCACATCATCCACGCCAACACCACCCCCAGAACGAACACGACGACAAACGGGACCGCGCGTTTCATGTTTTTAGCCTTTCGATCACCTTCGACGCCTGCTGTGGCGTCATCTCGCCCAGTGGCATAGGTCGACCGCACACCTGAACGATGATTTCTTCGACTTCTTCCGGGGGCCGCGACTTCGTCAGCGCCTTAATGTAGTTCTGCTGCTTCTGTGACGCCCACGGGATTTCTTCTTCGACCGGGACGGGCTGTAATCGAACGACTTTCGCCATTTCTTCACGCGAAGCGCGCCGCGAAGGATCAGCACCAGCTAAACCCGCGTTCGCTAGGGCGCGGCCTACAGCGCTCGTTTCACAATTGGCCAGGTGCGAAGTCCTGTTCACCATTCCTTCGCCGCGTGTTTCTTCTTCCCAGCCTGTCGCGATCAGGATGTCGTTCGCGTACAGTTCGGCACGAAACACACATCGCTGTTCGCTGTAATGGATCAAGTGTGTGACGACGCGCGGTGTAATGTTCTGCTGGTGACACTGTTCCAGCCATCGAGACAGTCGGACCGCGACTGGTTCGTAATCGTCCAGGTTAAATGGCATCGCGTACCCGCCACACGATCGCGTAATTCCCGGACACCGTAGAACGCACCAGGCCGCTGTCCTCGACCAGTCCATCACGCACCAGCGACACGCGCGTCGGCCGGACCGTGTTTCCTGAAATGCCCAGGGCGCGTTCCACTTCTTCGTCCGTAGCCCCGCCGCAGCTGGCCAGATAGTCGTACAGGCGGGCGCGTTTCGTGCCTGTTTTCGGTAGCGCTCGAAGTGCGGCCTTCAGGGATGTTTCCTGTGGTTCGCGCGCCACGATCACGACATTCCGTTCGATCACTTCGCGTTCCTGTATTCCGGCCAGGCTGATGACCTGCTGAAACATCGCCAGCTGTGGGTTCATACTTCGCCGCCCAGCTCGACGATCGCAGCTGTGACCACATCGGCGTAGTGGTCCTGGCTCGACAACTGAAAGTCGACGCGCATAGTTTTTAGTTGGCGGATCAGCCAGGTTTCTTTTTTCGTCGTCAGGATTTGGTTGGCCAGGTCCATAATCGCGGCCTGATGTCGCAGCATCGCGTTTTCCGCTGCGATCTGTCGGTCGATCTCATCCATCATTTGTTTTCGGGTCCCTTCTGTAAGACCTGGTTCTGGGAAGATGTCAGTCATTCGCCGTTCGCCAGGGTATCCATCCGCTGTTATGGTGTATCGCTCGCGCAGCCCGAAGGTTCGTCATGGGATCCCACAGGTCGTCGCAGTGTGCGACGATACCATGTGCCTGTAGCCATCCCTGCGACCAGTACTTCGACGGTCGACACCAGAACCCGTTAATCTGCGTCAGGCCGTAGGATCCGCCGTTTGGGTCTTTCGGGTTAAACACTTCCGGCTGACAGCGACTTTCTCGCCAGACCACTTTCATCAGCGTTTCGATGTCCCAGTCGGACCAGCCCGCCTGGTACGCATACAGCGGAACGCTGTCGCAGCCCGCCCAGGCCGGGAACACGGTCGTCGTCGTCGTGCTAGTCGTCGGGACGACAATCGGATCGTCAACGAACACGGTCGCCGGGACGATTTCGGGCGCCCGGTAGAATTTGACATTCGCCCCGGACACGGTGAACAGGCCCCAGGCGGCCGCCGTGATCGCTGCCAGTGTTTTCATTACTGCGTAGGTCATAGGTGTTCCAGTTGGTAGGGGACGCCCCAGGTGTCGTCAATCAGGGTCTTAAACGCCAGCTGGGAATGTAGGACCTGGCGGCTGTCTGGGTCGCGGAAGATCTGAACCATGACGCGCTGGCCGTTATCCAGGGTCGTCATAAAGACTTCGTAAATAAATGCTCGCGGTTCGTTCATAGCTTCCCTTCTGTAGGAACTGGTTTCGACCCTAACGGACCGCTGTTAGGCGGGTGTGGATGGCTGTGGGGGGGCTTCCAGGACGCCCTGGGGGATGCCATCGCCAGGGAAGTAGAACCAGTGCCAGGGTTCCTGGGGCATTACTTCTAGGGACCAGCCGTAGCGGGGTGCGTTTTCGCACATCCAGCGCCAGGTCGTCGGGTCGCCCGTGTCGGCGTAGTCGCAGGCCAGGCCCAGGTTATGTCGACTACTACCGGGGGCGGCCAGGGGCGCGTTCCCAGGCTTTAGGTACCATTTCACGCCTTGCCAGGTGCGTGTCGATGCCCCGGGAATGGGTTCGCGCTGATACCGGGCGCGGAACGCGGCGGTCTGGGATGCCAGGCTGCGATAGGTGTCCCCGGCGCTGATCGGTCGCAGTAGAACACCCTGGGCGCGAGCTGCGCGCCGCATGACCTGATACGACAGCGCCGCCTTGTGGTACAGGCGGCCGAACGGTCGAATGTCGGTCAGCAGGCTGTCGGGCAGTTCGCCAGGTTTGACGGTCAGTAGTTGGTCCGGAACCCGTAATCGCATAATCGGCGGCACTGCGACCGCTGACCCGCTATTTTTTTGAGCGTCCGAACGCTGGGTCATTCGGGTTCAGCCATCGGATCAGGGGCGGCAGGAACGCAGCTGTGAACGCTGCTAACACATCTCGCAATGTGACATCTGCGGGGTTTGCGATGTACACGGCGAGCGCCGCGCCGATCGCACTTCTTAAGTACGACGAAAGCATGGCGCGGTCTTTGGGGGTCATTCGTGGCCTTCGATGTGGGTGTCGATTTTGTGTTCGATGCGTCCCAGCGTTTTATGTACTTCGCCGTGATCGACCCGGTTATCGCGCGACAGTTTTCCGATCATGGCAACTACTACGGCGAACCCGCCCGTGATGACTGCGACAGTCACTTCACTTTTCACTTTCGTTTTCCACAGTCTTAAAGATGTCCAATGTTTCATCGTAGACATCGTTAATGCCTGCGTATTGACCGCGAAATGGTGTTCCGCCTAAACGATGTTTTGGTTCGCTTAAATGACGGTCGACGATTTTTGTCGGGTCGTTTTCGTCATAAATGACTATTGCGTCCCTGTAAGTGTTGTAGGAAGTGCGAACGCAGCGAAGCCCGCGAATGTTGCCGTAGTAAGTTTCCCAGGATGTGACACCGTCAATTAAATCGTTTTCGTCACGGCCGACGATTACTTCGACGACCACATTATTTTGGTCTAGAAATGCGTAGTGGGCCATTAGAAAGTCACCGTATCCGTTCCGGCTGTGAATGTGTAGACACGATAACCAGTTCGACTGGATGTGTCGACTGAATAGGTCAGTCCTGCCCCGATGGTGGTAATGGCCGGATACTTTGTTTCGTAGGCAATAATCACCACACCGGATCCAGCATTTGGCCCTGTCGTGGTGTTGCCGTTTGATCCGCCGCCGCCACCGCCGCCAGTATTGGCACCGCCGCCAGCCGCAACAACCACATTCCCTTTATCGCCACCTTCGCCGCCGACCGCGCGCGTGACGCTTGATCCTGTGATGTTCGAAGATACGCCTATTCCAGCTACACCTAGACCGTTAGTCGTGCCAGTTTGTCCGACGCCACCAGCACCGCCGCCACCGCCTGCGCCGCCTTCTTGTCCGCCTGTGTTGCTTCGTCCGCCACGATAACCCTGTCCCGTAGTTCCAGCGCCGCCGTTATCTGTTGCGACATACGCTTTTCCGCCGCCGCCAGATCCACCAGTTCGGCCGGAAGTTTCCGTGATTTGAGATCCGCCACCGCCGCCGCCTAACGAAGTGATGACGGCAAAAACGCTGTTAGAACCATCAGCGCCAGCCTGTGCCGAAGCGTTAGCGCGTGTCGCGCCACCAGCGCCGACGGTGACGGTAAATGTCGCGCCCTGGCTAGCGTAGAAACTAGGTTCAGCGGACGCGCCACCGCCTGAAGTTTGTCCTGTTTTGTTTGTACGGTATCCGCCAGCACCGCCGCCACCGCCCGATCCATTGGTGGCTTGCTGGGCGCCGCCGCCGCCGCCGCCTGCGATAACTAAATACTCGATGGGAATAGCGCCTAAACTGCTACGAAAAAAGATAGCGGTGGACCCGGAAGTGAAATACAGCGTTCCGCCCCCCCATTGGCCCAGTGCTAGCGATGCTTCGGTGTTGACCGTACAGGTTCCGGCTGTGACGGTACAGGTCCCGGTGTTGATGTTGTGGATCCATACGATGTCGCCAGCTGCGAACACACCACTGTTTACGGTGATCGTTTTAGCTGTTGCTGCGTTCATTACGACGCGCGTCCCGGCGTCAGCTGCGACCAGCGTGTAGCTGTCCGTTTTGGTGCTGACGGTCCAGTTGTAATCGTTGGCCTGAAGGCTGTCCATCTGTGCGGCGGTCAGTACCTGCCCGGCTGTGAAATCCTGTTTCGCCATACGCCTATCCTAAGACATTCAGGGCGTCCAGTTCGCCATAGATGGGGTCATCCAGGATCAGTTCATAAACGATCGTGGTCGGGCTGGTGAAGTACATGACGGAATGGCCACGCAGGACGGACAGTTCGTGTTCGATGCCTTCGATGGACAGTTCCTGGGCGATCTCGTTTCCAGCGATGGTTTTTTCGATGCTGATGGTGTCCCCGATGTCGGCGGTGGCGAGCGTGTCGCGCTGCCCGGTGGTCAGCATCAGAAAGTCGGTCCCGACAGCTGTAAAGCGGGGTTCGGGCTGTGGTTCCAGTAGATAGTCGGCTAGGTCGTCGATTTGACCCTGGATGTGTAGAAGGCTGTTTCCGATGCTTTCCGCCTGGATGAAATAGGCGGCCTGGGATGCCGGGTCGTCGGCGGTGCTGGTCTTTCCGTCCAGCCCGGTCACGACCGCCCTGTTGACGACCTGGTCGGCCTCGAAGCTGATCCCTAGTTCGTTATAGGAAATGTTCGTTTCGTCGTCGTGAAAGGCTGCGACTGGCCCGGACAGGCTGGTTCCGACGCGGGGCTGAAACACCAGGACGCCTGATCGGTCGATGAACAGGCGGCCCTGTTCGGCGTCATTTATTTGTCCCAGATACGCCAGGACATTCGTCCCGGCTGGCACGGTGTAGGCGCTGTCGTGGCCCAGGTCGACGGTCCCGGTGTCGATGTTGCGCGCAGCGCCGCCCGGATAGTCCACTTCGGGCAGGTCTAGGACTGTTTCGATGCGTTCCCCGGATGTTTCGGCGGTGACATTTAGTTCGTCCATGATGGTCTGGGCGAGCAGATAGAAACGGTCGACACAGTACACCGTGACGGTGTCCAGGCCGCCCAGGGCGAAGTTGTAGTCGTAGTTCACGATGTAGCCCTGGAACAAGGACTGGGCCGTGTTGGTCGCGTCGTAGCGGATCAGCTTCACTTGTCGCATGGGGGCCAGTCCGGGGACGCCCTGGGCCTGGTCGTAATAAGGGTTCGTCGGGCTGTCGTCGAATGGGTTAAACACGCCCTGGGCGAGCGTGTCGTTAAGCGTGAATGACATCTGTCCGGCTGCGAACTGATCGCCCTGGTCGCGTCGACCGCGTTTCACGGTGACGCCGATAGTTCCGTCCATGACCGACGCGAACGCTGTCGTCCCGTCCAGGACATAGGTCGTATTATTTAGGACGCCTTTTACAGGGTCGTCCAGTGTAAAGCTGTCGACCAGGAACCCGACATCGACCAGCAGGTCGTAGTTGCCGCTGTCGACGACGCTGAAGCCTGGCATCAGGCGACCTGGATGTTGGCGGGGCCGCCCGTCCTGTTGTAGGCGCGGATGGCGTTAATGACCGCCTGGCCGATTTCGGCGCTGGTTGCCAGGCCCCCGGTGACATTGACGGTCACATTTCCGAACCCTGATCCGCGATCTAGCGGGACGACCGCTTCGGGTCCGGCTTCACCGACGACCGCTAGGGTCGCGCTGCGAACGATGCCGCCTTCGGCCAGCATCGGGATTTTCGGGACGCTGAACCCTTTTCCGCCCAGACCGGGAACCCAGCTGGGAAACTCGAATGACAGTTTTCCGATGGTGTTATTCCATAGTCGGGCGATCGTGTTAAAGATGTTTTTGTAGATGTTTAGGACGCCCTGGACATAGTCGCCCAGGAAGTCCAGTGACGCGGTGACGCCTTTCTTAATGGCCTGAAATACGGTGTCGACTACTTTTCGGACCCCGTCGAACTTAAAGTAAAGCGCTGTCAGGATCGCGATAAACGCGACGACTGCCAGGATGACGATCGTGATCGGGTTCGCGGCCAGTAGTGCGTTCCATGCGAGCGTCAGACCGTTGACGATGGTCTGAATCGCAGTCCAGGCTTTCATCGCGAAGTTCAGTGTCAGAATGACGGTCGCCAGGCCGCCGATAACCCCGGCGATGATTAGGACCAGTTTCGTGTTTTCCTGTAGCCATGATGCGAAGTCGACGAAATAAGGAATGATGGCGGCGACGACTGGAAGTAGTGCGGCCCCGATGCTTTCTTTCGCCTCGCCCATCTGGATCGACAGGTTTTTCATCTGGCCTGCTGCCGTGTTCGCTGCGTCGGTCGCGGCGCCCCCGGTAGTCCCGGCCAGCATTTCCATGACCGTGTTAAAGTCCGCGCCTTCTTTAATGACTGGGATCAGGCTGGCGTCGAGCGCCTTTAGGCCTTTCATGTTTCCGTTATACGCTTTCGACAGTGCGTCGGTGACGGTGGACAGGTCATTCCCGGTTGACGCGGCGATGTCCATCGCCTGCGCTAACAGTTCCTGACCGTATTCCAGCGACCCCGTCGACTGGACAAGTGTCGCCAGGGCTGGGCGTAGTTCGTCGTCAGCGGTCGCCGTTGCCTTCGACAGCGTCGTAATGAACTTTTCATTAGCGGCGATCTGTTCGTCCGTTGCCAGGCTGGATCGTCGGATGACGCCTTCCAGCTGCGACTGTGCGGCGGCATCTTCCATCGCGGCTTTCGTGGCATCGCCCAGGGCGACCGCCAGACCGCCGATCGCCGCAGCTGCTGGAAGTGCTGCTTTCTTTATGGCGAACGCCGATTTAGCGCCTACGCCTTCGAGCTGCTGGAACTCTTTAACGGCCTTATCTAGACCTTTACTGTCGAAGTCGCTGATGATGGGAATCCTGATCGCCATTACATCACCAGCCTTTTCCCGATCGTGTCCATTAGTTCTTCCACTAAGTCAACCATGTTCCGTTCCACCGCGTCAGCGTTTCGTTCATAGGTCGGCCACATGACGCGCGACGGTGGCCCGAACTGGGCTGTGATCGCGTCGACGAACCTGGCGCCCTGGGGCGACTGCCCGCCAGCCTTGCCCGCCATGTCGATTATCGACGCGGCCGGGTCTTTCTGGATGATGACGATGGTCCCCTGGTTTCGTTTCCCGGTGTCGATCTTTAGGCCGACCGCTTTCTGTGCGGCGGCCCGGTCATAGGGGAACTTTTTATTTCCGCGCTGTGTCCAGGAACGCGACATACCGGACAGATACCTGTTCGGATAGGCGTTTTTAATCGCGTCGGTCGCAGGCTTGACGACTTGTTTCGCCTTTTTGTTTAGGTCTTTTCGCAGCTGCGGATCGAGTTCCTTCAGTTCTTTTAGCGCTTCCTTTACGCCGAACACCTGGATCGTAGTGTCGGTCGTCATCGTTTTTTATTCGCTTCGTTTAGGACGCGAAGCACCGTGACCAGGTCGCGCGTATCGAATGGGATGTCATGCGGCCAGAACCCGGTCGCCGCCAGCACTTCTGCTAGCTGGCGTCGGAAACTGCCGCGTCCGTAGGGTTTGGATCGGTCTGGTCGACAGCGACGATTTCCATGTCGGGATGTGCCGCCAGCCATTCCTTCCAGGTTTGTTCTTTGACTAAGCGGCCGGACTGTTTCCACATGAAGAACGCCCAGGACACCATGTCGGAAACGCCGATCCCGCGACCGTCGGTCGCTTTCCTGTTTTCGGTGCGTTCCCATTCGGTGATACATAGAAGGTTCGTGATGACTTCCACCGGGTCCTGTTCGACGCCGCTGATTCGTAGTTTGATTTTCATCCTTCTGTCCCTTCAGGGTCTGTTTATGGGTTCGTGGTGTCTGTGCTGTACACGCCGCCGACGAAAGTGATGTCGATCGATGACAGTTCGCCCAGGCTGGCGTTAATCACTGGAAGTTCCGCCAGGAATGTTTGGGTCAGCGTGAAACCTGGGTTCGTGGCACTGTCGACCGCGCTGGTCGGTTTGACGATTACGGTGGTCGTGGTGCCGACTAGGTCTTTCAGTGTGGCGTAGGTTTCGGTCGCTGCGTAGCTCATGTACAGCGTCAGCGTCAGTTCGTGGTTGCCTAGTCCGCTGGTGTAGGTGCGTGACCCGGTGCCGAAAGCGGTGTCCTCGAGCTGGTCGTAGCGCTGAAGGAAACTGGCGGCCGTACACTGATCGGTCAGCGAAACGCTGTTCACGGTGACTACTGGGTTGGACAGGTAAATGGATGTAGGCATGGCTTAGTCCTTTGCTGGTTTCTTCTTCTTAACAATAGCGGGTTTGTGTTCGCTGGTTGGCGATGCGATTTCGACGATGAACCCGGCGTTCAGCAGGGCGTCGATGTTAACGCCTGGGCGCGGGATGTATTCGTCGCCGGGTGTGCCGATGCGCGGGTTCAGGATTTTGTAGGTCATGCTGTCTGCGCCTGTAGGTTGACGGTCAGTTCGTAGGCGGGCAGCATCACGCCACCGATGTCGAGCGTCGTCGGACGCCCGTCAGTGACCGCCACATTCTTCGCTAGGACCAGCGACGACAGGTTCAGCAGGTTCCGCATGGCGTCCAGGTTCGCGGGTCCCAGGCTGATGATCTGGACCGGGAATGTCATTTTCACGATGTTGTAGTTCCAGGCCGTGAACGATGGGGCGCCTAGAAACACGCATGGCGGGACCAGGTTCCGGGGATCGGTGACGACCTGTAGCCCGGTAATCGTGCCTAGCGTCGATGCCAGGTCGTCCAGGGCTTCGTTAAACAGGTCGGTGTAGGCGACTGGCATCAGGCCACCTGCGGTCTGTCGATCCCCAGCAGCTGTTTAATCAGCGGCGACAGCCCAGTCGTCGGGGCTGTCCCCATTTCGGTAAAGGATGCGAAAGTGTCGATGGATCCGCGCTGTCGGTACAGGGCGCCGCCGTACATGATCGTCCCCAGGGTCACATCCCCGGATGGGCTGGTCGTCAGACCGTCAACATACCCGGCTTCCTGGCGGCGACGGAACGCGAACTGGTTAGCGGCCGACGCGCACTGTGTCAGGAATGTGGTATCCGCAGCTGTCGCGGTACCGATGCCTAGCCAGTCCTCGATCTGTGTCGCAGTAATCCAGGTACAGATCGGCGTGTAGGCCAGTGTCCCGGTCGCTGCGACCCGGTCAACATTCGCCGCCGTTTTCGCATACAGCACCTGATTTCGAATCGGGATGTTGTAGTCGTAAAGCAGGTCCCCCTGCGTATCGACGCCAGTGAACAGGTACTGGGGCAGCGCCCGGACCGTGACCGTCCCGTTAAAGGTGGCGTCGACACCTGCGACGGTGACGGTGACACCTAGTTCTAGGTCGGCCTGGGTCAGTAGTTCGACGACTGCGAAGTTGTCGACTAGGTACTTGTTCGTGACGCTATAGGTAGCCATAGGCGGTTAGGCCCGCCCTGCCACTAGGCGACGGTGATCTTCTGAACGAAACGCGACCCTGGGGTGGCGTCGGTGGCGTCCTGGAAGAAGGTGGCGAAGTAGCCGTAGTAGCTGAAGTTGCGGCCCAACAGTGCCGGATCTTCGACTGACATGATGCCGCGGACCTGTTCGTAGAACTCGATCGCTGGGGCGTGAACCACCAGCATCGTTCCCGATGCGAAGTTTCCGTCGACGACGATTTCCAGACCCAGCGGGTTCATTCCCGACCAGCTGGCGGCTGATCCGGCGCCCAGCGTGTTCTGACCGATAAGGCCAGGCGCGCCGATCGCTGGGAACAGTGGACGCTTAGCGTCGTCGAGCTGTCCGCCCAGTTTCTGCCATACATCGACAGACACCAACAGGTGTGTCGCGAACAGGTTTGTCGAGTTGCTGATGTTAAACGCGCAACCATAAATGGCGTCCATCAGGCTGGTCGGATTACCAGCGGTGACGGTCCAGGTGAAGCCGGACGCCTGTGAAGCGGTGACGCAGGCGTCGGCTGCGATGTTGTCCGTTTCCTTCATGTACTGGCCAGTGAGATCCTGAAGGATGGTGTTCAGTGCGGCCGGGTCCGTGAAGTCGATGTCCTGCTGCGAGATGAACACGCCACCAGCGACAGTCTGTCGGGTGACGGTGTTCGACGACAGCGTCATTTTTTGGTTAGTGACTTCTTGACCTTCGGTCTGTACGCCTGCGGCGGTGTGCTGCGTGATGATCGGACGGATGAATGACTTTCCGTTTCCGTTCGGCATCGCGCGTGTTCCGATCGCGGAAACGACCGGGCGGATGAAGTTGTAGTTTTGGAACACAGGTCCCAACACTGGAATCGGCAACAGACCAGGCGTGTCAGTCGTCAGATCCTGGGCAAGTGCCGCCTGGATCGCGCTGTGCTTCTTCGCAGCTGCGACCTTGTAAGCATCGTTCACGCGACGGAAAGTGTCGCCGCCGATGTGGTACGCGGCCATGTATTCGCCGGGCGTCGGAAGCGCGAATTCGCGCTTAGCAACTGCGGGAACGGTCGGCGTCGGGATCGTCGCTTCGACTGCTTCGGGCTTCGGGGTTTCGGTGGTCATGTCGGTTTCACTTTCTTGTGTGTCCTGTATTTCATTATGGTCGGTCGGTGTGTCTGTTTGTGGGATACTCGCGGCGACTTTAGTGATGCCAGCCTGATCCCCGAAAGCGCCCAGGGGAACCAGTGACAGTTCCTGCCATTCGGCCTTTTCGATAATCATCGTCCCGGCTTCGTCGTAGCTGAACTGGATGGGGTTGACGCCTACCGATACCTGGTCGATCGTTCCGTCCTGGGCCATGACCAGGGCGTCCTGACCTAGCCGGGTCTGGCTGATACGCGCGGAAAACAGCATCCCCTGTTCGGTGTCGACCCGTTCGGTGACGACGCCTACTGGCTGGGTTGCGTCGTGATACATGAACAGCCTGGGCGCCTTGCCTTCGACGGGCAACGATCCAGGGCGGAACATGACGGTCGTCCCATCGTTGACGGTTGCTGGCGTGTTGTAGGGAACGGCGGTCCCTGAGATGGTGCGGCGGGGCTGGCCATCGGCTGCGGCTGCGTCGACGCTGAAGTCCCCTGCGATAAGTCGAATCATGGTGTGTTCCTTTCGTTGACGATGCTAACGAACTGCTAGGCGTTCCTGTGTGTTTTCTTCGACGACATCTTCGCGGCTGTTGTCAGCCATGTCCGCCATGAAGTTTTCTTCCAGGTATTCGTCGGCGTCGAACTCGACATAAGTTCCGCGCGGCAGGACATTGTCCATCGACAGCGCCCCGGCGATCGCGTCCGCGTACAGCTTCACGCCGAACAGGTACAGGTCGGCGCGCGCCTGTTGACTGGACTGGTACGAATAAGATCCGGTGGAAACGCCGGCCAGGTACGGCGGCACATTCGCAAGTCGCGCACATTCCAGCGCCTGATAGTTGGCCGCTTCGATTAACAGCATTTTGTCGGGGGTCGCGTTCGTTTCGGTGTAGGTCAGGTATTCGTTCAGCGCGGCAGTTTGATTAGTTGCGCGCGCAGCGTTAAACGCAGCCGCGAGATCGGACAGTTCCTGGGCGCTAAGCGGTTCGCCACCGGTCTGACGCAGGACGCCCGCCGGAATGGATGATGATGCGTTTCTGTTTCGTGCGGCTTCCAGTTTTAACGCGGTCTGGATCGCGTTCGGTGCGGAATAAATCAGGCCCTGCGCGGGTGAAAGTATTTGGACTAGATCGTTCGGGTCGAGCAGACCGCCCGCGAAATACACTTCCTTTGATGGTGCGAACCACACCGGGCCGGGCTGGTCGAGCGTGTTAATCGACCCGGAAGGTAGGCGCTGAAACGATGCGGGATAGCCATCTGCTGTCCTGCTGCTAATCCATAGGAACGCCCGACCGAACATCATCAGGTCGTCGAGCAGCCATGCCATCAGGAACTGGTAGGACACATTCGGGTCGGGTCGTCGCAGCCATGAACGCGGCGCGATGTAGACCTTTTCCATTTCGTCGCCGTTCCACATTTCGTTGTACATTTTTAGCGGCATGGATCCGATGACCGATGCCATGAGATCACGCGCGCGATTTATTGCCGGGACGCTGATCGCCAGGTTTCGGTCGATGCCTTCGGTGTAGGCGTAGTAGTTCCCGATCATTCCTTCGCCCGTGACGGACGATTTGTAGTAGGAACCTGCGGCCGCAGCTTTCACCGGGGGCGGACTGATCGCAGCCTTTCGGACACGCGGGAAGATAGCCATGTGTTCATTCTTACAGGTGCCAGGTGTGAAGTAGTGGCACCAGGCTTACCTACAGAAGGGACGGATCGCCCGATGCCACTACCGTTTTCGGACGCTACTAGGACGCGACGACCATCAGTGGTTTCCCTGCCGATTTCGGGCGTGATGCTAGGGCGACCGCCCACACTGCTAGGCGCGCCAGTTCGATCGGTCCGGGTGAACGCTGCGATGACAGGGCGACGGAACCCTGGGACCTTACGGCGACCGCGCGCTGGATGTGTTCGGCCAGCATCGTCGACCCATCGTGGGCGACTAGGCGCTGTCGGATTAGCTGTCTGACCGGGTCGGTCCATTTCAGGATTTCCGCGTAGCCGACTATGGTTCGTCGGCGCTCGAGCGCGATCGGCCAGTGAAGATCTATCGACGGTGTGATGGCGAACTTTATGGAATGGTCGGCGGCCAGGCGCTGAACCTGGGCGATCATTTCGGCGTAGGTGTCGGCCATGAACGCGACCGTGATCGCGGTCCGTCCGTCAGCCAGGGCGACCGCGCGTAGCCCAAAGTACCGTGTCTCATCGACGCTGTTTTCGATCGCGACCACACCGCCAGCCGGGACAGGTTCGTCGGCTTCGAGCTGCGGCCACAGGCCGGGCTGTAGCCATCCCTGGTCTGATGCGACCCACAGGTTGACGGACGCCCGCAGGAACTGGGCGCGGTCTGGGTTTTCCGCTTCGGCCTGGATGGTGTCCATCGTGAGAGTGTGACCCAGTGCCGGGTTTCCCCAGGGCCAGGCGGCCGGGTCCATCGGGTCCATGTCCGGGGGCGGGGACCATTCCGCGAAATAGAACTTCCCGGACTTTTCTTCGTCGATCATGCGTAGACCCTGTTCGCGCCATTTCAGCATCGCGCGGGACTGTTCCGTTCCGGCCGTTGACCACATCGACAGCAGCGGGGAACGCTGCGCGCGCTGCGACGGAAGTAGACCCCCGTCGATCGCTTCCGGGCTGATGTCCCAGATTTCGTCCGCGACGATTAGCGACGGGGAAAGACCGTGACCCACCGAAGGCCCAGCGGCCCGCACGATCCACCTAGATCCGTCCGCCATCGTCACCATGTTCCGTCCGTAGCTGTGCGATACCTTCGCCCCGAAGTGTGCTTCCAGGATCGGCGCCAAATCATCGAACAGCATCACGGCCAGGTCTAGGCGGTGCGCGGTCGACAGGACCAGCTGTTTCTGTTCGCGGATCTTCGGCATTTCCGTAAGCCACCAGCCGATCAGCGACGACAGGGCGACGGTCTTTCCGTTCTGTCGAGCAGTCGACACCAGGCTGACCCGCGACAACAGATCCAGATTTTCGTTATGGACCAACTGACCCGATAAAGCCCGCAGCTGCCAGGGCATCAGCTCGACCCCTAGATGCTGTTTCGCCCATCCCCCCACTTCAGTCCCGAACGATCCCGACCCATCCGGCCACATCGTTTCCAGTCGCGGCTGGTCCGGGTCGATCGGCGCCAGTCCAGGCTGGTCCGTTTCGGATAGAGA
>Ga0129333_10003518_pt1 | contig 14671 bp, 14 predicted proteins | sample CPB6_08_DNA_FD_94474 | JGI IMG/M metagenome (GOLD analysis project Ga0129333, IMG submission 94474) | Freshwater to marine salinity gradient microbial communities from Chesapeake Bay, USA - CPBay_Sum_0.6_0.8_DNA | ecosystem: Environmental > Aquatic > Marine > Coastal | place: USA: Chesapeake...
GTCAGCCCGCTGGCTGAGACCGGACGCAAGAAGGCTGAGAAAGAACCCCGTCCAGAAATCGACCCTTATGAAGAAACGAGTAAGCAGTACGACGCTATCCGTGGCGACAAATTAACGCTGAAAGGACTGATCAAGAATCGAATCTCAGCCAAAAATATTGAGGAGTTGGTGCGCCGGTATCAAGATCGGCAGCGCCCGTTGCTGCGTTTGCAGACTGACTTGGATCGCGCTGGGCTTGCTATCTGGACGTCTGCAGATCAGCAAGGTAACACTCTGGCAGCATCGAACGATGAGTCGGCAGGGCGATACGAGAACAACGAAAAGTCGTTGGCTCCGCTCATGATTAACATGAATAAGGCCATGAGCGCGTACGCATCTAAGACTGGCATATCAATCGACGATGCTATGAAAAAGCTCGGCACGTACTTCACGGCGGAAGCCAATCAGGTTAGAAGATTAACGAACTACTTGAAGGAAAAGCCGCTCAAGACTAAGCCTACGATTCGGCTCAAGGGCTCCGACAAGTTGATCAGCCCCGCTGAATACCGCGACATGCTGATTGACTCGGTACTGACCGAAGATGTGCTGGATGATGCGACCCGCAACGCAATTCACGCTCGACTGATGCAGTTGGCTGGGATGGAAATCGGTGCGGACGGCGAGCCGCGTAGGTCAGCAGATGCGGCAAAGTATGAAGACCCGCTCGGTGCTTCTTACAGCCAGCTCGACAAAGAAGGCAAAGCTCGTAAACCCGGCAAGCGTCCTGTCGATTTTAAAGACCCTTACTACGACATCATTAAGGACTGGAGCTACTCAGTAAACGAGAAAGTCATTAATGACATGAAGCAGGACATGGTCAGAAACGGTATCGAGATTCGTGCCGTGAAGAAGGCTATGGAGGCGCTCGATAAAGCCACGTTGAAGTTCAACGAAGAAGCCACCCACCTGACCCAGCCCGCAAAGAATCTCATCAAACTGTACGGCTGGGGCGACAAGTATGTTCCGTTGATGGGTAAGGTGAAGTCAGAGTCCAGTAAGCTCGATCAGTTCATCTACATGAACACGGTGCCGAACGAAATACTGCCCGGCTTCCGTGGCCGTGAGACTGCACCAGATAACGTCATCCTCATGACGATGATCAATGCGGGTAAAGCCGCAACTCGCGCTGCGCGAGCCGACATCGTGCCGACGCTTGTCAATCTGATGAAGCCGCATCCCAAGACAGGCAAGACCTACGTCAAGGGCGAGATGGTCGGTGTCATCAAATTCAAAGACCGCTACAAGGGCGAGATCAACTTTGACGAGATTGACAGCAAGGGCGGCAAGAAGTGGACCGGCCAAAATAAGTTCTACAATTATTTGAAAAACGGTGACATCGAAGTCTGGCGTGTTGATAACGACGACATTATTCAGTCTCTGCGTCCTGATTGGCAACCCAGTAAAGGCGTACTGGACCGGGCGAAAAATGTTTCTCGCACTTTAACTAGCTGGATTGGTCAAGGGCATACCCGCTATCAGCTCAAGTTTGCAATTTACGATTTCCCGCGTAACTTGTTTGCGAACGCAGGTGCATTGGCCTCAGAAATGGGTGGTAGTACTGCGTTTAAATATCTCGGTAGCGTAGGGCGTGAGGTTTTTACGCGGGCGCGTATCCCGCAGGTCTGGGTTATTGCAGATGCTCACTCCAAGGGCGATTGGGCAAAAATCCAAAAGATTGGTGGTTATAACGAAAAAACAAATACGTGGAAAGACAACTTTGTTCGTGACACGTATCGATACTTGCAACGCGGGGGCAAGATTTCAATTGTTCGTAGTTGGCAGACCCGCTCACGCCTTGAGCAGTTAGTTGACGCAGCTAATAAAAGCGACATCCGTAAAGGCGCAGAAAACTTTAAGGCGGCACTTGATAGGATTTTTGATTTGTGGCTTGACGGCTTCGAGTTAGTTGCCCGTGTGCAGGCGTTCCGTGTGGCGAGTTCTTACGCGGAGAACGCTCGTAAGATGTCCCTTGCCGAGGCTGAACAGTTTGGCGTTTACTTTGCAAAAAACCTTGCCAACTTTGAAAAGCGGGCGATAGTAGATCTGCCTGCCGCGCTGTATGCCTTCTGGCCTCCTTCGGCTACCGGTGCTGTACGAGCGATTGACGCCATCACGCCTGCGCTTCGCTTGACGACGCCTAAGATGTTAGGCGGCACCAGCATTGAGGGAGTTCTGGAAGAACTGCCAGATGAAATTAAGAATGATCCAAAAGCAAGGGCAGCATACGCTAAGCGATACAACGAGCTGAAGCGCAACGGACAGGGCGCGATTGCTTTCTATGCTGGCGTGGGCTTCATGATGTACATGATGGCTCTGTCGGTTGGGGCGTCGGTCAAGGAACTTTTCGACGATGAAGAGGACCCGAAGAATCCTGTGCAGGAAGATACCAAGGAGCTTTGGGCGCGGAACATTCGCATCCCGCTTGGCTGGCTTGATTTGCCAGCATTTAAAGACAAGTACTTACAGATTCCGTGGGGCTTCGGCATGGGAGCCTTCGGTGCTATCGGCGCTCAAGTTGCCGCTTTCATGACTAACGGTCAGACCAAGGGGGAGTTCACGGGTAACGTAGCCACCATCATGGTTGACAGCTTCTTGCCGCTACCGTTTGCTCGATACAATCCGTTTGATTCGCCGTTTAACTGGATCATGAGTTCAACACTGCCTACCATTCTTCGTCCAGCGTTTGAGCTTGGCGTTAATATGAGCGGCCTTGGGCAGAGCATCTACCGGTCTTACTACAACCGATTCGGACCCGCCTTTGCTGGTTCTGAAAACGTTGAAGAAATGTACCGCGACGTTGCCAAGTACATCCGCGAAGCTTCACTTGGTAAGTATCAGCCAGATCCTAACGTTGTCCGTTACATCATGACAGCGTATGGCGATGGCATCGCTGGTATGGCGGCTGACATTTACAATCAGTGGCTCTTGTTTGGAAGCGAGAGCAAAGACTTTGATCCCAAAACAGACATGGTTGTTTTTGACAACTTCATTGGTAATAAAGTCAGTCCGTCTTTTATCAAGTTTGAAAAGGCCAACGACAAATTAGAAGATTTTAAAAAGAGGTACGATTCGTTTGTTAATGACCCGAATCCTGCCAATGTTGAAAGATTCTTGGCTGAGTACCCTGACGCCCCCGGTATTGTTGCCATTTACAACAAACAAATTTCTAACTTGCGGCAGTTCAGAGAAGCAACAGTTTTCGGAGAGGTCTATTCCGATACCCCGCAAGAGCGTAAAAATTACAAAAAAGAAATGAATAAAATACGTGACGTTTACATGGATCAAGTCACGGCGCTGTACGAAGCTTACAAAGACAAGATCGACTAGCCTACGCGCCAGACACGAATGCCGAGGCGTCCATCCTTGGACGTGGGAAAGGCTTTCACCTTAACCCCTGCCACCTTGGCACGATTATCGACAGCGAATAATAACTCAGCCGGACGTAAAGTAGGGATAAAAAAGCTATCGCCTACCCCCATGCCGTCAAACGGGAGTATCCATTCCGGTTCAGGGATTTGTTTCATTCTTCTTCAAAAGTTCTTCGGGCAGTTTTGACCTGATGATGTAAACGCCAATCGCGTTGTTATAAAGTCCTTTGCCCCAGCCACCAGAATTATTTGTAATCCGCTCCCGATCTACCTTTAAGCCGTGTGACTTCATGGCTTCTTCAAACTCACGACTGCTAACGTTCTTTTCATTCAAAAACTTTTTGAATGCTGTCTTTGAAACGTAGTGAATGCTGTCGTAAATCTCTGATCTTGCAACGACGGGCCTACCCAATGTGGGGGCTTGTATAACTTTGCCCGGCTCTTCTAGCACAAGAACTCCTGCCCAATTGTCCAAGAAGAACTCCGTCAGTAATCCCGGATAGTCCGTCTTGTTGATCTTAACCGTGTCATCCTTCAGTTGAATGATTTCAAGAATGACAGCATCAAATACGCGGTCAAGGTCTAGGCTGATGATACCCGCCTCAACGGCTAATTCTCCGCCAGCGAACGTTGCAGCAATCAGGTTGCGATAGAAACGGTAGCCCGTATCGTCACCTACTCTTTCATTGAAACGCTTGTACCACTTCTCAACCAAGTCTTTGACGTAGATTTCACCTTTTAGGAAGTAGTACTTAATGAACTCAATACCAGCATGACCGAAGTGAAACCGGAACTTGTTGAAATGTTCGATGCCGATGTCGTCGTTAAACCAGTCTGGCTGCTTAACTCTAAACTCAATCAAACGCGCCATCTCGCCATCTGGGCTGGCCTTCAACGATTCCAACTTGTTGTAGATGGATTGGTTGCTGGTGAAGAACGTGATCATCGATGCAGAAGCTTCATGTTCACGCTCAGCGTTAGTCGATGATTGCATACGGACTTTGGCCTTACCGTGCGACACAGCGTGAATCAACTTGGCTAAATCTTCCGGCTTGGCGTTAGAGGCTTCATCGATTCCAAGCGGTAGGTTCTTCAGATTGAGGTAACGTCCAATGAAACCGTTCTGGGTCGCGCCTTGGTCGACGAGACTCAAGTCTTTGGGGTTACCCCAGATGCTGATGGCTGCGTACAGCGAACCGGTTTTACCTGTACCCGAGTTGGCACTCAGGAAACATATAGAGGCACCTGCCACTGTCGTCAGACTCATCAGCGGCGAGCCGAATCCCGTCAGCATTCCAAACGCCTGAATCTCAAAACCCGGGCGGTTGAAGATAGTCATAGCCTGTTTCCAGACCGCATAATCGCCCATTTGCTTTAAATGCTGCGACACCACACGGACTAGAGGAGACGAAGCAGACTTAACTACGTCGCCATTACTTCTGACTTCATTATTGCCGATGATGAAAGCGTCTCGTTCTGCCGTCCATCCCATTTGCATTCTCATTTGCTCTGCCCTCCCAACACTAGACATGTACTCTTGCCAGCGGATGAAGTACTTCATCACCAGCTTCAATCTGTCTGGGTCAAACGTCACCCCGCTTCGTACGATGGCTTTCGTCAGGTGCTCTCCAGAGAACACGTGATCTACCGGCAGCAGGAACTCGCGATAACCGTCCATCGGCATCACGGTACGAACCATGAAGCACTCACCGTCAAACTGACTGAACATCCGCTTGTATGGGTATATCGGTCGCGTTATCAACTCAATCGGCGGGTCCTGCCTGACCTTGCCAGTCTTGTCCGTTGTCGGTGGTGGCGTATACATGATGCTACCCCGGGCACTACGAGCGAACGGCTCAAGATACTCCGGAAAGATCAGCAAATCTTGATCGTCGCCCTCACCCCAGACGGTATCTTCCTCGTCTGTTTTCAAAGGCAGCGGAGGCGGCAACGGAGCCGTAGCCACTGTCGGCAGGCGGACCTTTCGCGCTAAGGCAATCGGTGAAGTAATCTGCCCCCTGAATGGGCAGTTCTCGCAACCATCTGGGTTCTCTTCTGAAAACTTGCCGCAGGTCCACGGACCGCTCGCTTTGGCGGTCTCCTGTGCTTTCAGGCTCGCCTTCTCAAACGTGTAATCTTGGTGATCCTCAGACACGGCACGGATAGCATCATCTCTGTCCATGCACCGCTGCGCGACTGATAGGACTCCGAACCAAAGACCGTATGGCAGGGTTTCCCGATTCTCAATGGCAAACTTAATCTGGTTGCAGCCATTCCCGGAAAGACTCTTCTCAGCCAGCAGAGCGAACGAATCTTCAAAGTTGTCGAGGCGGGCGATGGCCTTCGTCTCTTCGTCCATGCCTTTGGACTTGGCCTTGATGACCTCGATCGACTGAGTTTCAACGTCGCCACCAAGGAATGATTTAAATGCACCGAAGTCATATTGGTTGAAGTCGGTGTCGATAAATTTGGAGTGTGCCTGTACACGCAAGTTAAGTGTCTCTGGGCAGCGCATGATTCGCGCCGCATCCGCCGTCACCGCAGGATCGATGAGCAGCTTTTTATCGATGCAGAACTGTTTAAAGAGAGCAGCAACGGTCTTCCACTCTTCAGCTTCTACATCGTCTTCAAACAGCCAGTATGCCTGTATGCCCCCACCTGAATCGATGCGGACGGGCGGAGGAAGCTCGGTCTCGGTCAAAAATTTATCAAGTGCCGATAACGCCTCTTCCTTACTCGTGTAACAAACGCTGCCGTGATTAACGTCTAGATCAACGAAGAAGGACCGCCCATATGCGGCGTTAGCGGAGTTACGGCTTTCATCTTGGAAGGAACAAGGCGCAACGTAAACGTTGTACTCGTTTTGAGTTGAGTACCGCCCCAACACTTCTTCCAATTCGTTTATGTCATAGACATATTCGTGCCGTGTCCGTTTGGTCTCAGCGTGGATCAGTGCAACGCAGTAAATACCCTGCGTCGGCAATGCTTTCTCGTAGAATTGTTTTCTCATAAGCGCAGTGAAAAATAAGGCGGGGTGTCAGTCCCCCGCCGTGAAAGAACATAACCATGTCAGCGGATAGGCTTACCTAGCATCGATTCCATGTACGCTGCAGCAGCGTCCACGTTGATGACCGGAAGCACCCCCTTTTCAAGGTCTTCTTGCATGAGGTCCATAAAAACCTCCACTGCCTTACGCTTACGCTCTCTGATTCCTTGTCCACGAAACCATTTGTAGACCGTTGTTGAAGATACCTCCAACGCAATCGCCACCATCGTGGCAGGCAGATTCGCCTTCACGCATAGTTTCGCCAACTGAAGTCCAAGCGTATCAGGCTTGGTCTTCTCCAGAGCAATTAGAAATTTTTGTCCGTAAGGTCGTGCCATAACTCACCGTCACTTTTTCTTTGACCACTTCTTAATAACTTCAGATACGTCTTCAGAAGCGACCGGTTCAGGCTTATCAGATTTCCGCAGGGTCGGCTCCGGAACTGCCGGAGCTTCGCCTTCGTCGGTCTGGTAAACGTTCAGTCTGACAGCATTCTCTGCTACCTGCGACTTTGACTGCGCTTCAATAATCGGCAGGACGGAATCGTCAATAGCTGAAACGGGTGAGAACATCACTTTCGGTACAGGCGATTTCGTATCGAACTGCATCTTGGTGACTACATGCTTGGCACTGATGTTGTTATTTGCCAAATACTGACAGTACGGGCGGAAGCCCCACTTACCTGCATCCTCTTTAGCAAACGCAGAGGTTGCCGGAAGCACAAGCTGCATCACGTCGCCAGACGGATCATTTGGAAGCACGACAGCCGTACGCCACGACATGCGACATGCGGTTCCACTACCACCTTGACCTGAGCCCTTGACGGACCACTGGCACGTCTCGCAGGACGATGATTGCGGGTTCCTAACCTCCGGATCGGGCGTTTTAGAGTTGCTCGACCAGCAGGCTGGAGAAACCTTCTCACCTTCCTTATATGCACCCGTGTAATACGTGCGGCTCGGGTCCGGAGCCATCTTCACGAAGATCACATTCATGTGCCGATCTTCGACGGCTGCGACTTCCTTACCGCCTACGTACTTGCGGAACACACCGCCTTTGATAGAGATGCGCTTGCTACCGCCGCCACCGCCACCGGACTTACCGGCGACTGCGAGGGTCTCTTGGTCAACTCCAATTTTGGCGAGGTTGGTCTTGATACTGAGAATCAAATCGTTACTCATAACTGAACTCCTACTAACTTGCTCTACGAACTGTGATGCCGAACTCGCGCATCACGTTAACACCGGGGGGAAGCCCTTGACCTTCAATCTGAGTCATATGCTCCCTGAAGTTACCCTGATGTATACGTCGCTCAAGAAGCTCCACAGCCTCGTTCTCAAGCACGTAATTCTTAAAGTTATCCCAATCAGTGCAGTAGAACCGCTCATTGACCTTGCGGATCACTGTGCCTACAGCAGTCTTGATACTGTCTGCGCCGATCTCATTGCAGATACCAAGCATAGTCTGCTCAATCTTGTCCATGTCTTCGACAAGTTTCTGATCAGCAGCCTCATATCCTTCTTTCAGCTTGGCCCGCTCGTCGCGCAGCGCAATGTACGCTGCTACTAATTCTTCGGTGTTTATATTACTCATCGCTTTCCAACTCCTGTTTATACATGTCAACTAACAACTGATGACTATCGACCTTACCCTGCAGCATTTTGTACATCTTCTTCTCGACTTCTGATCCTTGCAGGTGAACCACTGTCATGCGGTTCTTCTGGCCTACACGATCAATACGAGCGATGCACTGCAGATATGTTTCCACGCTCATGACTGGGGACCAAAACACTACGGTATCTGCGGCGGTCAACGTCACACCATGTGATGCAGCTTGCGGCTGAATAACTAACACTCGTGGGTGTTGCTGCGTCTGAAATCTTTGAATGATGTCAGACCGTTTCGTCGCCGCTACTGATCCTTGGATGATTTCGTTGGAGTAACCTTTCTCCGTTAAGTGCTCTGACACCACATCAATGGTGTGCGTGTACGAAACAAATACTACAACTTTGTTTACAGTTTCATCAAGTACTTCTTCGAGTGCGTTTAAACGCGGTGAGATATCAAACTCAACAACTTCACGTGTATCGGTGTACACCGCGCCGCCAGAGAGCTGCAAAAGTTTGTTGAGCGATGCGGCTGCATTCACTGCCGTAATCTGTTCGCCCGCAGCCTGTACTAACATCTGTTCTTTAAGACGCTTGTAATACTGAATCACTTGTGTTGTAAGCGGTACGTCGCGGGTCTGATACATGACCTCGGGTAGATCAAGGCACTCGGCTTTCGTAAAGCGAATAGCAGGCTGGAGCGCGTCAAATACTTCCGCTTGTGCTGTCTTACGTGGTAACCATTTAAATCGTGACACCTGCATCATGACCTTATCCCGCCATGCCGTCATGAACTTGGGAACTCGGTGTGGGCTGACGAGTCGAGCCAATCCAAACGCATCCATTGGAGACTGAGACGCGGGGGTACCGGTCATCATCCAAAGCCACGTGTGTGGTTGAATCAATTTAGAAAGGGTTTTCCAGCGTTTTGTACTAGCAGTCTTGTAGGCATTTGCTTCGTCGATGATGATCAAATCAAACCCTGCTGCTGCAAGATCTTCAGTTACTACGTGCGTCCCGTCGTAGTTGATGATGGTAAAGTCATACTGATTGCGAATGATCTTCTTACGCCGCTCGGCAGGGCCGTAGGCAACGCCGCATGAACGGTGCATCGCCGTCTTCAATACGTCTGCCTGCCATGCAGAATACATGATTGATATTGGGCAGATGACTAACACCCGGCGTATTGCGCCAATATTCATTAGGTAGTCTGCCGCCCAGATCGCAGCGGAAGTTTTGCCGGTGCCTGCTTCGTTAAAACAAAAAGCACGTTGGCGGATTGACAAAAATGCGGCTGTATCTTTCTGATGCTCGAAGGGTTTGTAGATGCCGGGCCACTTGTAGTCCCGCAACATTGGTGAAGGAATCTTTAATAAGTTGGGGAATACCGCATCACAAAGACGAGTCAGACGTTCTGTCTCCTCATGCCCCCAATAGAGTAGTAATTCTTTTTCGTCACCTTCAGATTTATGAATTTCGCACTTGTCGATGCAGGAATACACATCGTCAGCGAGTTGATATGGCAGTCGAAACTGCAACACGGCGTCATCAATAATCTGCATAACTACTCCAGTACTAAGACCCCTTACGGGGGTTAGTCGGTCAGCGCCCAGTTCAGGAAAGCATTAAGCGTAACCGTCACTGACAGGCATGGTTAAGCGGGTGTGAGACCGCTAAGGGGGAATATGGGTGAGGAACCCCCTGTCCTCCACACTCATGCCTTGTGGGGACTATACCTTCATCGCGCCGGTAGATGTGCGCTTAAAGGAACGATTACGGCGAACCGATTGTATGGTGTAACCGTCTTTATTAGTGCCGCCTCGGGACAGCGGCTTCTTGTGGGCAATATCTTTGCCCTCACGGCGATCTGCTTTCCCATTTCCATTCTTATCCTTACCAGTCTTGTCCACGGCTCGACGAGCACGTTGCCGCTCCATGCGGTCAGCATGTTCATTGCGAGCCTTCTGCTGTTGGTATTCTTTCTTGTAAGGGCGTGGCTTATTAATGTACGGCATGGGGTCTCGCTCCTGTTGCCCGCATCAATTCGTTTGGATATTTAATCTTTGCTTCTTCGATGGTGCACAGGCGAGTCTGCTCCGCCTCCGGACCTCTTTTAAGGTAAGCTGCACCATCATTTTCACGATGACGATATAAATATCCGTCTTTAATAAAATAAGTTGTGTCTGCCATCAACGTATCCTCTGAAACTGACAAGTAGTCACCGGACACCAACCACATAAAGGGTTCGGATTCTCGGGCCACCGGTTTTGTTCATACGACAATCTTAATCGCTCCAGTTCGGGGATAAAGTCTTCCCACATAGAACTGACCTGATCGCGCTTGTACTCTTCGTCAATGAACGTGTTGTGCGCGACAAACAACAGTCCTGCTTTGATGTGGTTGACCTGTGGGAAGTGCGCGTACGTCATCAGCGACATCAATCGTAACTGCTTTACATCCGGGTATTTCGCACTTCCCGTTTTGTAGTCCACGATGTGAGCGGAGTCGCCGTTGATGATCAGCAAGTCCACAATGCCCCGGACCCAATATTCTTCGGCACCAAAGGAGCAAGGATTTAAATCTTCAGTCAGCGCCATGCGGTACTCGGGGTATCGTTCTCCGTCAATCTCTAGCAAAGCGTCCAGCATGGGTTGATACCGCTCGTAGTTCTTGGCTAGCGGCTTGCTCTCTTTGACGTAATCTTCCAGCGCACTGTGCACGGCTGTGCCATAGAGCATCTGCTGCGTCGGGCGCTTAACAAAATTCTTAGCGACTTTGACTTCGTAATACTGCCGGGGGCAGTTCACGTAGTCCTTCAATCCACTGAAGCTCCACTTAATCACTCAACACTCCCCATAGGATTCGCCCCACTTGGCTTCGCAGGCCACGGGTAAATCCGGGCACCACTCCGGAGGAGTAGACATAATTTTTGTTATGAAATCAACTGCCTCTTCCACTCCTTCCTTGGGGGCCACAATCACGGCGGCGTCATGGACTGTCAGTACTGGGCGGTATTTTTCCCGGGTTTTTAACATTTGCTCCCCCACGATGATCCGGGCTAATGCCTGCACCACGTTCTCCGTCATCGAGCCGCCCCAAATGTTGACTGGCCCCTTGCGAGAGTCGTAGATCATTTTGCCATTCTCATCCAGTCGCAAGTTGGGGTACCGGATCAACAATCCGTTTGGGAGCTTGACGCCCTCCGGCGTCATCCAAAGAGCGTCCCCGCACCCTAACGTAAAGCTCTTTTTCTCCTTCTTCATAAGGTGGTTCAAGGCAAGATCGCACTCATGCCAAAGGTCCGGAATCTTATCGTTCTCTGTACGGTAAACCGTCACGTACCGTTTTGCGTCGTCCTCAGAAATGTCCGCTCCGGGCGGCTGTGTCTTCAGAGTATGCCGGAGCTTGAGCGCCCCAGTGCCGTAGCCAAGTCCAAGGATGCAGGTCTTACCTACAAACCGCTCGACGGGATCTTTCTTGCTAATGGGCCTGTCGTAAATCTTACTGGCAAAGATCGAATACACATCCTCGCCTTTGCGGAACTGCTCAACTACAGATGTTTGCCCAGCCAACCACGCAAGGACCCGCGCTTCGATCTGCGAGGAGTCGCAGTTGATAACGACAAAGCCCTCCGGAGCCACCACCGAATTCTTGAGTGCCTTCTTTTTCTTATCTCTTGATGGAAGGTTTTGTAGGTTGACGGAGTCCATGCCCGCCCAACGACCCGTGTGAGCGCCGTAATACTTGAGTGGGATAGGTAACCGACCACGATTCCTACCACGAATACGAATAAAGCGTTCAATTCTGCTCTCCTCTAGTGTTGATTTAGTACCCAGACGCACCGCGCAGAGCTGCTGAATGACTGGATCTTCATGTCGCTGCAGCTCAATAAACTTCTCATCGTTCTTAGCGAATGCAAATGTTTCCTTGCCCGTTGTTGGACTTGTTTTAACCGGTGGTTCGACGCCGAAGCTTTTTAATACTTCGGCAAACTTCTTATTGCTACAAAGTTTCTTGCGGACTTCCTCTTCGTTCTCTGCTTTTAATGTCGACATAAGACCACGCAAAAGTTCAGACTTCTCCGTCTTGATTTCTTCTTGGCGATCCATGAGTAAGCCGTCGTCAATCTTCAGCATCGGATGAATAAACATGCGGAGTGTCAAATCGATTAGCTCCAATTCCGTTCCCGGAAATCCCTTAGACAACTCATAAAAAAGACTATAAGTAAGATCAACATCATGGCGACAATAACTAGCGTAGCGTTCCAATTCCTCCGCAGTAAAATCCTCCCTCTTTTTACCCAACGCATTAACAACCTCCGTTCCTTTTTCTCCTAAGTTGTATCGCTTAACAAGGGCCGCGAGAGAGCCGCCTGCGTCGACACCGTGTATTGCACGGGCCATACACAGCGTATCCATGTAAATTCCTGCGTTGATTCCAAATATCCACGATAGGATCGCGCCATCGAATAGTGTGTTATGACAAAGCAGCGCAGAATTTTCCCAGTCCAGTTTGCTGAGATGCTCTCGTATATCATGATGCGATCCTGTGAACCATCGGGTTTCACTTGCGTTGACCTTGTAAGCCACGCCGATCACTTCAAAATACTTGCTGCGAATGTACTCCTCTGTCGTCAACTTACTCAGGCTGTACTCTTTGGAGAAGTACGTTTCAAAATCAAGAGTAATTACGGCCACGCTTTCCACCCCTTTTCAACCGTGCGTTCTCTTCGCGCAGTTTCTTGATCTCATGGTAACACTCCCACAAAACCCCGCCCACCGTAAGAAATTTAAATTCTGTGGTCGTCGCCGCATTGTTGATCTCGTCTGGAAGAGATCGAATCAAGTCTAGAACATCATCTTCGGTTTCCACGCAAGTCCTCCACTTCGTTCTTCAGCACTTGTATTTCGTGCGCCAGAATCGCGGCTTCTTGATGCAGCCCCCTTGCGCGGATCTCGGCTAAGGCAAACTCGACCTGCTGATTCTGTGAGAACTTCCACGGCATCCGTTTTAGTTCCTCTTTCCACGCTCCCGGTGGAGACTCGTTGTCGATTGTTGTCATGCGTATACCGCTCCAAAGAAAAAGCCCACCACAAAGCACACGACCGCTAGTGCAACTTCAGCCGCAAGAACTTCGCTTTGGCCTTCGTTGAGATCAGCGATGTCTTTCTCTAACCGTACGATGTCAGCGCGGAGACGGTCTACAATGTATTCATTCTCCCGTGTTTCGTACTTGTTCATTTCATGTGCCATACATATACCTTACATTCTTTAGTTTGTTCGTGAAGAGTAAACTCACATCTCTCATGTAGACGTATCGAGGCGACATTATCTGATCTAATCTCTGCCAGTAACTTATCTCTCATGGTTTGTGCAAACCTCACCATTAGCGTACCGACACCAATTTTGCGGAAGTCTGAAGAGACCGCCTCTGTAATGTATGTTGTATCGTCGGCATCGCGCAGCAGTACATAACCTGCCAGATAGTCACCGTAATACGCCACGTAAAGTTCTACGTTCTTTGGAGTGTCCCACCAGAACTTGATCTGTCTAAGCAGACTGACCCTACTAGTGTCTCGCGTCATGAACTTTCGGTTTTCATTCCGAAGTCGTCTGATACTTAAATAGTCCCAGAACGTATTTGCTTTCTTAATTATTAGCATTTTTGAGACAACGATTAACGTCTATCTTGAAGTAATCAAAGAAGTTTGCCTCGCCACCCATCTTGGATTTCATGCTGCCCTTCTTGAAGTGAAACAAGAACGGCTTATCGTTTAAGTAGAAAAACTCGGGATGCAAGATAGCGTTAAGCGTTGGTAGCAGAAACTTATGGCTGAATACTTCTGACTTGGCTGCGAACACGTAGTTCAGAACCTTGCACTTCAATCCCAGTTTCTTTACAAGTGCGGGTATCTCGTACCCCGTATCCATCCAATGCAGTTGTCCGATTTTAAGATTCAGTTCGTTAGCAAGTTCATGCGTGTTGATGAACCTAAACGGCAGTCCGTCCTTGACCAGAAACTTATCAAATGAAGTCAGCGGCTCATGCTCTATGATTGTTTTTAACAAGTCATTCTTGATAGCAAAGAAACTGAGATTCGGAATCTTCTGGTACTTCATCATGGGAGTGTTGGCTAACCACGGCGCAACACCCTCGGTGGGGTCTTTACCAAAAGCAAGTTCTATCGGAGCGTATGGCACACCAAAGATGTCGTGTTCCTGCAATATCGCTTCGATGTCAGCGTCCCAACCTTTCTTGAGAAAGGCCATGTCGTAATCCGAAAAGATCACGATGTCTTTATCAGCGCGGGTTGCAAGCAAGTTGACTGCCGCTGAGTGATTAGCCGATGCGAAAAACTTATCTGCGCCATGAGCAGGAACGTGATAAAAATTTTTCACGTGCTTGGCATTCTCAATGCCGCGCAGTGCAGCAAGGTCTTCCTCATTATGGTACGTCACAGAGATCGTAATACGCTCTGGATGCGCCGCCGTCTTTAGTAAGTTGCCGATATAAAAGTCTAGGCAGTGCGCCCCCACGCCAACTGCCGGAATGCTCATGTCGATGGCCTTCATCACCAACCCCGCTTGATCAGATCGCAGATCCGATCCAC
>Ga0129333_10003519_pt1 | contig 14670 bp, 9 predicted proteins | sample CPB6_08_DNA_FD_94474 | JGI IMG/M metagenome (GOLD analysis project Ga0129333, IMG submission 94474) | Freshwater to marine salinity gradient microbial communities from Chesapeake Bay, USA - CPBay_Sum_0.6_0.8_DNA | ecosystem: Environmental > Aquatic > Marine > Coastal | place: USA: Chesapeake Bay...
AGCTCACAACTGTGCAGGTCGAGGTGGTTGGTCGGCTCATCCAATAATAAAAAATTGGCTTTGCTAACGATAACTTTAGCCAGGGCAACCCTGGCTTTTTCACCACCACTCAGTACACTGATTTTTTTGTCTGCATCGTCTCCGCTGAATAAAAAACATCCCAACAGGCCTCTTAACTCCAGATCGTTCAGTTGACTGCCGCATTCTTTCATTTCTTCGATGATGGTGTGGGAGAGACGCAATGATTCCAGTTGATGTTGCGCGTAGAAACTCTCAGAAACATTGTGTCCCCATTTTCTTTCACCTGCTTCGAAGGGTTCAGCGCCGGCGATTATGCGTAACAGCGTCGATTTTCCCTTTCCATTGGCGCCGATCAGCGCGATCTTATCGCCTCGCTCGATCTCGGCCACTCCGTTTTTAAGAATACAATTTTTTCCGAATGATTTTTTTATCCCTTTCAGTTCTACCAATACTTTTCCGGGTGTTTTATCGACCCTGAAATTGATCTTGATATTGGGGCGGATCAATTCTGCAGCATCGATACGCTCCAGTTTATCGAGTTTTTTGATAATGCTTTGAGCCATGGCCGCCTTGCTGGCCTTGGCGCGAAAGCGCTCCACGATTCTCTCCTGTTGCCGGATATAATCTTGCTGATTTTCGAATGCTTTTTGTTGCAACTCCATCCTGACAGCTTTTTCCTTTTCATAAAAATCATAGTTGCCGCTGTAGCTGTGTAACTCTTGTTGGTAAAGCTCTACGATCTTATTGACCATTCGATTGAGAAAATACTTGTCGTGGCTGACCATTACTACAGAGCCCTTGTAGTGCAAGAGATATTTCTCGAGCCATTCGATAGAAGGTAGGTCGAGGTGGTTGGTCGGCTCGTCCAATAAGAGGAGGTCAGGTTGTTGCAGGATCATTTTGGCCAGTAATACCCGCATTCTCCAGCCCCCGCTGAATTCTTTATAGGGTCGTTGCAGATCTTCATTACTGAATCCGAGTCCCTGCAGCACCTCTTCGGTGCGGTGATGAATACTGTAGCCATCCAGAGAATCCATTTCTTGCAGACAATCACTGTATTGATGCAGGATCTTTTCGTCTCCGGTCTTTTCCAGCTCAATCCCCAGGGTTTCGATCAGTTTTTCCAACTCCAGCACCCGCGCAAAGGCGCCCAGGGCTACGGATAAGATCGATTCGTTCGTATCGAAACTAAGCAGATCCTGGTGTAAATAGCCGATAGTCGTACCGCGACTTCTTTCGACCGTTCCTTTACTGGGTTGGTATTCTCCCACCAAAAGTTTAAGTAAGGTAGATTTACCCGTACCATTGTATCCGATCAAGCCGATTCGCTCTCCGGGCTGGATATGCCAGGTGGCATCCTGCAAAATGGTTCTTGCACCGAACTCAAAACAAATATTTTGTAAACCAGCCAGCATATTTTAACGGCCGCAAAGGTACGCAGACGGCAGCCGCGTTTTGCAACCATTTTGAAGATTTTTTGTTTTAGTGGCATGTTTCAAAAACTGCTCTTGTTGACCGCCTTCTTTTTCGGGTTTGTCATCAGCCATGGCCAAAGCCGCATTACACTGAATGGGTATATAAAAGATTCATTAACGGGGGAGGTGATTTCGGGTGCATCCGTTAAGATAGACGGACAATCGAAAGGTATTCTCAGCAATCAATTCGGTTTTTATTCACTTACGCTCGATCCGGGTGCTTATCTCCTAACTTTTTCGCATGTGTCATACCAGGTACGAACGATCCGAATCACGATATCGGCCAATGAAACAAAGAATATCGAAATGGTACCTCGTTCAGCGTCCATTCAAGAAGTTGTGGTATTCAGTAAAAAAAGAGACGGAAACATTACCGCAGCTCAATTAGGAAAAGTAGACCTGTCTGTGAACCAGATCAAATCGATACCGGTGCTGATGGGAGAGGTAGATATTCTAAAGACTATTCAATTGCTCCCGGGTGTGCGCAACGCAGGAGAGGGAAATGCCGGCTTCTATGTAAGAGGAGGGGGGCCTGATCAGAACCTTATTTTGCTCGATGATGCGGTAGTATATAACACAGGTCATTTATTCGGTTTTTTTTCGATCTTCAACGGAGATGCAATCCGCAACCTGACCCTGATCAAGGGAGGAATGCCTGCACAGTATGGAGGTCGTCTCTCGTCTGTACTGGATGTATCCATGAAAGAAGGTAATGCAAAGGACTATCAATTTGATGGCGGCATCGGCCTGATCGCTTCGCGCTTTTCGGCACAGGGTCCCATTGAAAAGGGAAGATCCTCTTTTATAGTATCGGGCAGAAGAACCTATGTAGATGCCCTTGTCAGTCCATTTATAAGTAAGTCCAGCAGCTTTTATGGCTCTGGCTATTATTTCTACGATCTGAATGCCAAATTCAATCATCGTTTCTCGAAAAAAGACAGATTGTTCATCAGTGGCTATTTCGGAAGGGATGTTTTTGATTTTAATAATAATCGCAGATCGTTCAGCACCAGCATACCCTGGGGTAATGCAACTGCCACGGTCCGCTGGAACCATGTTTTCGGACCTCGACTTTTTGCCAATACGACTGCTGTTTTCAATAATTACCGTTTTGAATTCTCTGCCCGTCAGGATAATTTTTCAGTGGGTCTCAACTCGGGTATTCGCGACTGGTCGCTAAAATCAGACTTCGATTACTATCCCTTGCCTGGTCATAAGTTGAAGTTCGGCATGATGGCCACTCATCATCGGTTTCTTCCCAATGTAGCTTCTGGCAGACAAGATTCTGTGGTGTTTGCACCTAATAATGAAGCAGCCAAATACGCTGTAGAGTCAGCCATTTATATTCAGGATGATTGGGAACTGGATAGTCGCTGGCAGCTCAACTATGGCATTCGCTACAGTCGCTTTACGCAAACAGGTCCTTTTACACTGTATACGCGGGATGCTTTTGGAAACAAGACCGATAGTACTATTTATAACGCGCTTCGTCCCGTGGTCAGCTATGGAGGTTTTGAGCCTCGTGCTTCGTTACGCTACTCAGTGCAGTCTGATCTGTCTATCAAAGCATCGGTAAGCAGGAACATACAATATATTCATCTTGTTTCTAATGCAGGTACTACATTGCCAACGGATCTGTGGGTGCCTAGCACGTATCGGGTAAGACCACAACTCAGTTGGCAATATGCTGCCGGAATCTTCAAAAATTTTGCCGACAATACCATTGAAAGCTCCGTGGAACTGTATTATAAAGACATGCAAAATCAAATCGAATACCGGGAGGGGTACACGCCATCGATCAGCGATCCCGAGGCGGAATTTGTTTTTGGCAGGGGGTGGAGCTATGGAGCTGAATGGTTCATTAATAAAGTTCGAGGAGAGTTTACGGGTTGGATCGGCTATACACTTTCGTGGACCTGGAGAAAATTTTCAGAACTCAACGAAGGCAAACGATACCCAGCCCGCTTCGATCGCCGTCATGATCTATCCATTGTCGGTAATTATGCCCTGACTCCAAAATGGAAAATGGGTGCCGTATTCGTATATGGCACCGGAAATGCTATTTCACTTCCTGAGCGTTTCTATGTAATGAATGGAGTGCTCAACCAGGAGTACAGTCGGATAAACCAATATCGCATGAGAGCCTATCATCGCTTGGATCTCTCAATGACCTACACGCCTGTTCAGCGATCTCAGCGTAAGGTTAAAAGTCAATGGGTCTTTAGTCTTTATAACGTCTACAGCCGATTTAACCCGTATTTTATCTATTTCGACCAGGAGGGTTCTATCGCGGGCGGTGACCTGAAAGTATCGGCTAAGCAAGTTTCACTATTCCCGATCCTGCCCTCAGTTACTTGGAATTTCAGTTTTTAAGGTATTTCCGCTTTGCTTTTGTAGATAAACCGTACCAGGGCATTTTGTTTTTCGTCGGCCGTTAAATAGAGTTGATATCTCTCTTTTCCGGCAGTCACGATCATCAGTGCCGTATTGGGAGGAATGCTACCCAGGTTTTCTCCTACCATCACTACATCTTGTACTGATTTTTGACGATCGACCAGCACCGATAAGGTTAAAGGTTGTGTTTTTAACATTTGCCGATAGACGATAGGCTTATCATTTACATAAACGGTGATGGTGTCACCATCGATTTGGCCGTTATCAAAAAACTCGATATGCACCAAACCACTGTCAACTATGATCTCTTTTACGAGTGCATTTGTTTTATTGCGCAGTAAGGCTGTTCGCTGGGTTCGTTCCGATGGCTTCACAGAAAATCGGTTCAACACGACCGTTCCGGGTTCACAAGGGGTCTTTCCATCTTGGGCCAGGCTACCGGGCGTATACCAGCTTCCTCGGATCTGCTCATCGGTTGACGTATTGCCAGCTGCTTTGTGATAGGTAAGTTTATAGTTTTTTGAGCAGGGGATACAGTCCGATCTTAGCTGCTGACTCAAAATAGCGGTCTCTTGTAAAAACAGCGTCTGGCTTTCAGACCGATAGCGTCCTTCAATATTTTGTTTCACATAGTTCTGTGAATCCGAAAAATGCCAGGCCGTTCCTTTAACGATAGAATCGGTTATTTTCAGATCAAACTCTAGATTGTATACCGGAAAACATCCACTGGGCGCCATCACCAATCGGCCTTTCCATTGACCGGACAGATCCTGTGCTGCTCCCTCTGTTAGTAGCTGAGTAAAAGAAAATAAAAGGAGAATTATCCGGTACATTTCCCGAAGATACCGAAAGGAAAATTATTGTCGGGGGCGAAACAAAAATCGAAAAACAGCATTTTTTTTGTCGGTCGAAAGTACTTGCAATCGGTATTGTTGTTTTCCAGTATCAATGATCATTAGCGCTGTGTTGGGTGGAATTCGGCCTAGATTTTCTGCTACAAAGGTGAGTTCCTGAATATCTCGACTCTCCTCTAATTTAATACTGAGTTGCAGGGGAGTGGTGCTTAATCTTTTATTTGATAAAACCACTTCGCCATTCAAGTAAACCGATAGGGTATCGCCATCTATCTCGCCATTATCATAGATAGAAATAGTTACTTGGTTGGTAGTAATGACTATTTCTTTTACTAATTCATTCAGTCGATCATTAGCTACCGGTATCGGCAATGACTTCGATTTAGCTTGCTCTATCGTAGGGGGAGAGGCTGTTTTTTCAAGAGAGCTTGTCTCCTCATCTTTTGATGTAGTCTTGGCCAATTCAAGGTCTGTGGGCTTAGGGGTAACCGCTGAAACAGGTTTTCGGGTTGAGATATTGCCAGTGGCAGGTTTTTTGGTGGGAGTAGGCGCTATGGGCTTTGCAGCTGTTTTATTTGGATTTGGTGGAGTAGTTGCGGCTATTTTGTTTTTGGGGGGAGGCGCCTCATTGATGTAGACTTTTTTTACAGAAGCACTGTTATTTAAAAAGGGCTCTGTATAAAAATCAGATACCGCCACGCGGCGTAAAAAAACAGTGCCGCCACCACAATCGCTCCCTTTTTTTACTTGTTCTCCACCGGTCTCGTACTTGCTGGTAAAATTTCCTTCTAAATATTCTTCTTTTCCTGAGCGGCTGTAAGACAATGTGTAGTTCATCAAGCAACTAATGGACCCCTCTGTAGATCTAACTTCTACTGTCTTGATCTCTTGGATGGATATGGATAAGTGCTTTTTGTCGGTATTTCCGGTTAGGGTAGCCTTCCCATAATATTCTGTGTTGAGGTAAGAGTATGTAACGCCGCTCAGTAGTCCTTGACTTTCTTTAACCTGCAGTTCAATTTTGTAGTGACTTCGATCTTTGGTGATAAAATATCCTTTCCAGATACCCGTCAGCGATTGCCCTGAGGAGCAAAATGACAGGCAAATAAAAGGAGCAGGCGCTAGTAGTTTAAAAAAATTCATAACGAGCCGTACAAATGTAGGGTAATCGACAATTTTTTGTGAGATCCCCTGGCTGCGGCACACAATTTTAACAGGCTTTTGATCGGGGCTGACAATTGGGCTTATTTCGTTAAATTTGCAAGCCTTGCCTAAAGCAATTTGCATGATCAATATTAAATTCCCGGACGGGGCTGTTCGACAATACGAAAAAGGTACATCGGCACTTGCCATCGCTCGATCGATATCGGAGGGATTGGCAAAGAAAGTATTAGCCGCTTCGGTCAATGGAGTGGTGCAGGATGCGCATCGTCCGTTAGAAATGGATGCATCATTACAGCTACTTACCTGGAATGACGCCGAGGCAAAATCTACTTTTTGGCATTCTTCGGCTCACTTACTCGCAGAAGCGGTAGAATCGCAATTTCCCGGTGTGAAATTTTGGGTTGGGCCTGCCGTTGAGCAAGGCTTCTACTACGATATGGACCTGGGTGACCGCAAGATCACCGAGGAAGAGCTGGCCTCCATCGAAAAAAAGATGGTTGAGTTAGCCAAAAAGGATAGCTCTTTCGAGCGTATCGAGATCAGCAAGAGTGAGGCTGTTCGTTATTTTTCAGAAAAAGGTGACGAGTACAAACTGGATCTGTTGCAAGGACTCACAGACGGGGAGATCACTTTTTACAAGCAAGGTGATTTTACCGACTTGTGCCGCGGTCCTCATATTCCCAGTACGGCTCCCATCAAAGCCATCAAGCTTACCAGCCTCGCGGGAGCCTATTGGAAAGGGAACGAAAAAAATAAGATGCTGACCCGTATCTACGGCATCAGCTTTCCCACGCAAAAAGAACTAGACGAATACCTCTTGATGCTTGAGGAAGCCAAGAAGCGAGATCATAGAAAATTGGGCAAGGAACTAGGCATCTACACCATGGATGATGATGTAGGACCCGGGTTGCCCCTTTGGTTGCCGAATGGAACGATCCTGATAGAAGAATTAGAGAAGTTGGCAAAAGAGACTGAGACCGCAGCCGGGTACAAAAGGGTTGTTACCCCGCATATTGCCAAAGAGAGCATGTACCTGACCAGTGGGCATTTACCTTACTATGCCGATAGTATGTTCCCTCCGATGGAGATGGATGGAGAAAAGTACTATCTCAAGGCCATGAACTGCCCTCATCACCATAAAATATTTGATGCTGAGCCTAAAAGCTACCGAGAGCTTCCTTATCGGATTGCCGAGTATGGGACCTGCTATCGTTACGAGCAAAGCGGTGAGTTGTTCGGTTTGATGCGGGTGCGCTGTTTACACATGAACGATGCGCATATCTATTGCAGCAAAGAACAGTTCTTCGAAGAATTCAAGGCGGTAAATGAGATGTATCTCAAATACTTCAAAATCTTTGGCATCGATAAATATGTGATGCGTCTCAGTTTACACGATCCGGAAAAGCTGGGGCAGAAATATGTAAACGAACCTGTTCTCTGGCAAGAGACCGAGGCAATGGTCAGGAAAGTATTGATCGATACCAATACACCCTTTGTCGAAGTGCAGGACGAGGCCGCTTTTTACGGACCAAAGATCGACGTACAGATCTGGAGTGCGATAGGCAGGGAGTTTACGCTGGCTACAAACCAGGTCGATTTTAATTCTGGTATCAAATTCAAACTATCGTACACCAATAAAGAAAATCATCCTGAAACGCCGCTGATCATCCATCGCGCCCCACTAGGAACGCACGAGCGTTTCATCGGATTCTTATTAGAGCATTATGCAGGAAAATTTCCGCTTTGGTTGGCTCCTGTACAAGTGAGGGTTCTTCCGATCAGTGATAAGTTCCTGGGGTATGCTCAGCAAGTCGAGCAGGCCCTTAAAGGGGCAGGTATCAGAGTCGAAACAGACGACAGGGCCGAAAAAATCGGTAAAAAAATCCGTGATACCGAGTTGCTGAAGATTCCCTATATGCTGATCGTAGGTGAAAAAGAGATGATGGAAGATAAGGTCTCTGTCAGAAGGCAAGGAAAAGGAGATCTCGGAGCACAACCTGTGAAGGAATTCATTACCCTGGCAAATCAAGAAATTATCAGCAGAAAATCAGAATAGCTTATTTTAGTAACCTAAATTCAATAAATGGCAGTACCACAAAGACCCGGAGGTGGTTTCAATCGTCCTCCCGGCGCAGGTGGCCCCAGACCTGGAGGCCCCGGAGGTTTTAACAAGGGCGGTTTCAACAGAGGTCGTTTCGCACCTCGCAAAGAGCCCGAGCATCGTATCAATCATCTTATCAGAGTGCCCCAGGTGAGGCTAGTGGGTGACAATGTAGAAGTGGGAATCTACTCCTTGCAAGATGCGCTTCGTATGTCGCAGGAACAGGGATTGGACTTGGTAGAAATTTCTCCAAATGTCGATCCGCCGGTATGTAAGATCATTGATTACAATAAATTTCTTTACGATAAGAAGAAGAAAGAAAAAGAGATGAAAGCGAAAAGCAAAGTCTCTGAAGTAAAGGAAATTCGATTTACACCCAATACCGACGATCACGACTTTGACTTCAAAGCCAAACATGCCATCGAGTTTTTAAAAGAAGGCAATAAGGTTAAGGCCTATGTTCAATTCAAGGGACGTGCCATACAGTTTCAGGATCGAGGCCAATTACTGCTCCTGAAGTTCGCGGAACGCTTGGCTGAAATTGGGGTGTTAGAGAATTTACCTAAGATGGAAGGCCGCAGAATGCTGGCCATGTTTGCTCCCAAAGGAAAAAAGAAAGGATAATTTTCTTTCTTCCGCTTAACTATACCTAAAACCGTACCCATTATGTTACGTTCGTATTTTATTGCCTCTTTATTGGTGGCAGCCAGCACATTGGCAGCCCAACAGCCTCCTTCACTTCCTGCACCCGCTGGTGCAGCGAATGCGCGATCAGCGGATACCACCAGAAGAGGTCCCGGAGGTCCTGCCGCTACCGGCCCCAAAGCCTACAAGGATGTTATTACAGCCAAAGCTGTTAGTTCCAAAGGTCTTTTTTGGGTTCACAAGGTAGAGGATCGTTTTTTTATTGAACTACACGATACATTGATGCTACGCGACATGTTAGTGGTGAATCGTATTTCAAAAGCACCTGCGGGACTTCGTTCCGGAGGAAGTTTTTTTGGTTATGCCGGTGACCAGATCGGACAAAATGTAGTTCGATTTGAAAAGGGTCCTAACAATAAAGTCTTTTTGCGTACAATTTCCTTTGCAGAATATGCAAAAGATTCTACCTCGCCGATGTTTACAACTGTAAGCAATTCGAATATTCAACCCATTTCGCAGTCTTTTGATATTAAAGCTTTTGGAAAAGATTCTGCAACAGTTGTGTTGGATATCACCGATTTTATTTCAGGTGATAATGAGGTTTTACATTTTAATTCATCACTCAAGTCTTCACTTCGTCTTACCTCAGCGCAAGCCGATAAATCGTATGTTGTTTCTGTGCGTTCATTTCCGATCAACGTAGAGATCAAGACCGTAAAGACATATGGTAGAGGAGGCGCTTCCCCAGGCGGTCCTGGTGGTCCCTCTATGGCTGGCGGGGGCAATATGACAATGGAGCTGAACAGCTCTATAGTTATCCTGCCCAAAGTGCCCATGCAGCCTCGTTATTATGATGCCCGGGTAGGATATTTTGCCCTTGGCTATACCGATTTCGATGCTAATCCGCAGGGAGTAAAATCTGTCTCCGTTGTAAAACGCTGGAGATTGGAACCAAAACCTGAGGATATGGAAAAATACAAGAGGGGTGAGTTGGTAGAACCTATCAAGCCGATCGTTTTTTATATCGATCCGGCCACGCCAGAAAAATGGGTTCCTTATCTGATGCAAGGGGTAGACGATTGGAAGAGTGCTTTTGAAAAAGCCGGTTTTAAAAATGCGATCATGGCTAAGCGAGCTCCCACTCCAAAAGAGGACAGCACCTGGAGTCTGGATGATGCACGTAACTCTGCGATCGTGTACAAGCCCTCCGATATTCCAAATGCAAGTGGTCCGAGTATTTCTGATCCCCGCAGCGGTGAGATCATGGAAAGCCACATCAATTGGTATCATAATGTCATGGCCTTGCTTCGTAACTGGTATATGATACAATGTGGTCCACTCGATAAAAGAGCACAGCAAATGGTATTTCCCGATTCATTGATGGGTCAGCTGATTCGCTTTGTTTCTTCTCACGAGGTTGGTCACACACTGGGATTACGTCATAACTATGGATCCAGCTCCAGTGTTCCTGTTGAAAATCTTCGCAACAAACAATGGGTAGAAGCCAATGGTCACACACCTTCTATCATGGACTATGCTCGTTTCAATTACGTAGCGCAGCCCGAAGATGGTATCAGTGAGGTGGGCCTGTTTCCCCGTATTGGAGACTATGACAATTGGGCCATCGAGTGGGGATATAAATTGTTTCCTCAGTATGGTTCTGCCGAAAAGGAGACTGCTGCGCTCAATAGCTGGGTAATCGAGAAACTGAAAAATCCCCGTTTATGGTTCGGTACCGAGACGAATCCTGATGATCCGCGCTCACAGAGCGAGCAAGTGGGAGACGATCCTATGAAAGGAAGCGCTTATGGTATCAAAAATTTGCAACGTATCGTACCTAATCTTCTTACATGGACTAAAGAACCCAATGAGGATTTTGAAGGTTTGCGCACTATGTATCAAGAAGTAGTTTCGCAATTTTCTCGTTACAATGGACATGTGGCCAAATTTGTGGGCGGTATAATGGAAACCCCCAAAACACAAGAACAGAGTGGTCCGGTGTATGAATTGGTCAGTAAGGCGAAGCAAAAAGAAGCGGTTGCCTTCTTGAATAAGCAACTTTTTGCTACTCCCACTTGGCTAATCGATCAGCAGATATTCGATCGCACAGGTCAATCCGGCCTTACTGTTATCGGTAATGTTCAAGACAATATGCTCAACAGACTGCTTGGATCGAGAAACCTCACCAAATTGATCGAGGCTGAAGCTACTGCAGGAACAAAGGCTTATTCTGCGCTGGAACTGCTGGCTGACCTTAAGTCAGGAATTTGGTCAGAATTAGCGACCAAAAAGACAATCGATGTGTACCGCCGTAACCTGCAAAAGTCTTATGTCAACACCTTGATAAATTTGCTGAACCCTCCGTCATCAGCATCATCTTTTAGTTCTTTTCCCGGTTTAAGTATTTCGATGATGGGAACAAGTGCTGACAAGTCTGATCTCAAATCGATCGTAAGGGCTCATTTACAATCTTTACGTGCCGAGCTGAACGCCGCACAGGCCCTCTTTGGTGACCGCCTCAGTAAATATCACCTCCAAGATCTTAGTTATAGAATTGAAAAAGTATTGAATCCCAAAGACTAACAAGACTTATTTACTATTTTAATAAAAAAGGAGTTCCAGCAATGGATCTCCTTTTTTGTTTTACTAGCAAGGTCTATATTGACTAAAAAGCCTTATCTTTGCACCCCGTTCCAAAAACGGGCCATTGCCTAAAGAGGTTCGACAAAGGTCCCCCCGTGGGGAATGCCTCCAGGGTGTAATCTATAATACTGGGTATCATGCCTAAAGTAAAGACCAACTCCAGTGCCAAAAAGCGCTTTAAAGTGACTGGCACCGGAAAGATCATGCATCAAAAGAGTTTCAAGCGTCACATCCTTACCAAGAAATCCAAAAAGCGTAAACGTAACATGCGTCTCGATGGCACGGTTGCTAAATCGCATGTGGATTTTGTAAAGCGATTACTTCGTTTAAAGTAAGGAAAAGAAAACGCCAGTATTTAACCATCTAATTTAATTACTATGCCTCGTTCAAAAAATGCAGTGGCTTCAAAAGCCCGCCGTAAAAAGATATTAAAACAAGCCAAAGGTTTCTATGGTAAACGGAAAAATGTTCTCACCGTTGCTAAGAATGTGGTCGAAAAGGGAATGACCTACATGTTTGTTGGTCGTAAACTTAAGAAAAGAGAATATCGTTCACTGTGGATCGCCCGTATCAATGCGGCTGTTCGCGCCGAAGGGATCACTTATTCTGAGTTCATTAACCGCTTGCAAAAAAAGGGTATCGAACTCGATCGTAAGGTACTGGCAGATCTGGCTATGAACAACCCTGAGACTTTTAAAAGCCTGGTTGCTTCCGTTAAGTAAATTACAATAGCATCCACATAACATAAAACCTCCTTCTCAGGAGGTTTTTTTAATTACTTGCCGTTTATGCAACGCTAACTTACATGATGTCCATGGCCTTGACCAAAGAGGTGGTCTGAAAGGGCAGGATCAGGGTTAGCCACTCCCAGTGAGCATCGATAGCCCAGATAAGAGCTGCTGTGGATACAAAAAAGACTGCCCACCAAATGGCCCTGTTCTTTTTGGATGATTCCATTTAATAAAATTTTTACAAAAGTAATAAGGTCTGATCAATTGCTGAAGTCTTTCACAATAAATACTTTATCAAAAAAATAAATCAGTAGGAGCTACGCTGATTTTTTAGCCTTTTGTTCTGTCTGCGTATAGTTTTTGCCTATTTTCGTTAATGTGTTTATGTGACACATTAACCGATTCTAACGCCAACGGACTTGCCACTGATCCAGTTCAATATCAGGTTTTCTACACAACCCGGTCAAACGCTTTGGTTACTGGGAAATCTGCCTGCCTTGGGTAAAAATAATCCGGAATCGGCGTTATGCATGCAATACGCAGATAGCCAACATTGGCAGGTAGAGGTTCCTGTCTCTGCTTCGGCTCGTCAGACAAAGCTCCAATACCGTTACCTATTAAAAGGTGCAGATGGATTGCCCGTGTCGGAGTGGGGTAATGACCGTATCGTAACGGTAGAGAAAGACAGGGATCTAGTTCTTATTGATACCTGGAACAGTGCAGGGGAGTATGAAAATGCTTTTTATACAGCTCCCTTTAGCGAGGTGATCTTTAAACGAAAACCTGCCAAGAATACAAAACACCAGGCTGATAGTAGGTACACTCATATTTTTCGCGCAAAGGCCCCCTTGTTGTCCTCCGGTCAAACCCTCTGCCTGATGGGTAGTGATCCTGCGCTGGGTAGTTGGTCAACTGATGCTGCCTTGCCGATGCAGAAGACAAACGGATGGTACGAAATCAAGATTTCTCTCGAATACAGTAAGGCCATTGAATATAAATACGGAGTATGGGATCTGCTTACCCAAGCATTTGTACGATACGAAGAGGGCCTGAACAGAGTATTGACTTCCGATCTTCCCCCACATCGGCTGATCTGTCTGCACGACGGATTTGCCCGACTACCCAATACCAGTTGGAAGGGAGCGGGCGTAGCCATTCCTGTTTTTAGCTTACGGAGTCGGAACAGTTTTGGCGTAGGGGAGTTTACTGACATCCGTCTGCTGGCCGATTGGGCAGCCCGCACCGGACTGCGAATGATACAATTACTTCCGATCAACGACACGATCGCTACAAATTCCTGGACCGATTCATACCCCTATGCTGCTATTTCTGCCTTCGCCCTTCACCCTTTATACATCAACTTAGCCGAAGTGGCTGGCACTACGTATGCCAAACAACTTCGCGCATTAAGAAAGCTGCAAGATCAACTCAATGCTCTGCCCGCGGTCGATTATGAAAAGGTGATCGATATAAAGTTGCAGACGCTTCGAACACTATATGAAGAAATGGGAACGGAATGCTTTGCTACCGAAGCGTACAAGACGTTTTTTGCACGAAACAGTCATTGGTTGCAACCCTATGCCGCATTTTGCTCATACAGAGACCAATACGGAACCTGTCAGTACGATCAGTGGCCTCAGCATTCGTCTTATAACGAAGAAGAGATTCATCAGCTTTTTAGCTCCCGAAAAATTAATGGCGTAATTGGGTTTTACTGTTTCGTGCAATTTCATTTGCACCAGCAACTGTCAAAAGCGGTACAATACGCACACCAAAAAGGAATTATCCTTAAAGGCGATATCCCTATCGGTATTTTTCGTTATTCTGTAGATGCGTGGGTTGCTCCCGATCTATACAATATGAACTGGCAAGCCGGTGCTCCCCCAGATGATTTTACTGCGATTGGTCAGAATTGGGGTTTCCCGACCTACAACTGGGCCCGCATGCAGCAAGACGACTTCCGATGGTGGAGACTGCGTTTCGAGCAAATGAGCAATTATTTCGATGCATTTCGAATAGATCACATCCTGGGCTTTTTCAGGATTTGGAGTATCCCTACTCATGCCGTGCAAGGGTTACTCGGTCGTTTCGTACCCTGTTTGCCTGTATCAATAGAAGAATTCTGGGAGCGAGGCATACAGATTGACTGGCACCGTTTTTGCCAGCCATTTATTACAGATGAAATATTGTTAGACCTATTCGGCGAAGATCATTTCTGGGTAAAAGAGCATTTCTTGGTCAGAGGCACCGATCAAAGATTGCAGTTTTCTCCTCTTTTCGACACACAACAAAAGATTGTAGCATATTTCGATAATTCAGGGACGGATCCAAAGAATCAAAAGATTAAAGAGGGTCTTTTGCAACTTATTGCCAATGTGATCTTATTCGATGAGCCCGGCACAGCGCAAAAGAAATTCCACTTTAGGATATCGATGGATAAGACTATTTCTTTTCGCTATCTCGATAAGAACACACAAGAGCAGTTGATCTCATTGTATCATGATTATTTTTATCATCGCCAGGATTCCTGCTGGTACCAAGAGGCTATGCAAAAGCTTCCTATATTGAAAGCTGCGACCAACATGTTAGTATGTGGCGAGGACCTTGGAATGGTGCCGCATTGTGTTCCCGACGTGATGAAG
>Ga0129333_10003520_pt1 | contig 14670 bp, 14 predicted proteins | sample CPB6_08_DNA_FD_94474 | JGI IMG/M metagenome (GOLD analysis project Ga0129333, IMG submission 94474) | Freshwater to marine salinity gradient microbial communities from Chesapeake Bay, USA - CPBay_Sum_0.6_0.8_DNA | ecosystem: Environmental > Aquatic > Marine > Coastal | place: USA: Chesapeake...
CCAAGAAATTAAAAATTTAGAACTAAAATTATCACCTGGTAAAGCAAAAACAATTTTTTTTAACACTGGTTTATTTTCAAGTACTTCGGTTTTATTAGTTTCTTCCATTATGTTTTATATATAAAAATATTTCTTATATCATTTTATATATACATTTTCGTGCGAATATAAAATGTATATAAAATATATTTGTATAATATATATAATATATATATTAAATGTTAAATGATAATAATTATTGCAATATAATATATAATACAGAATTAGATTATGATTCTCCTAGAATATCACAACCTATTAAAATTAAGAAAGATTTAAAACCCCATCAATTAGCTTGTGTATTTAAAGCAACTATGATGGAAAATATTAGAAAAATTAAATATTCTAGTGGTGAAGAAATTGAATCTAATATTGGTATTTTTGGAGATATAGTAGGGTATGGAAAAACATTAACAGCATTATCTATTGTTGCTCATAATAAATTAGATAATATATATATAAATAATCAAAAAATTATAAGTCAACATAGTAATAAAAAGTATAATTATTTTAAATTAACATCAGTAAATAAAAATATTCCAATTCTAGATAATATGATTAGCTCTACATTAATTATTGTTCCAAGAGGTCCTGTTTATGTTCAATGGGAAAGAACATTGAGAGAACAAACTACATTGAAGTATTTAGCAATTGATAATTTAAATTTTATTAACAAAAATATTCCAAAATATAATGATAATCATGAAGAAATTATAACATATTTTAACAATTATGATGTTGTTCTTATAAAAAATACAACATTACCAACTTTATTTAAATATTATGATCCTTACTATTCTAGTTTATATAGAGATATAAGACATACTTCATATATCTATAATTGGAAACGTGTTATAATTGATGAATGTCATGATATTATAAATAAAATAGAAAATCTTTCTTATTTATATTTGTGGTTAATTAGCGGTACTTATTTAAATATATGCGATCGTACATATTCATCATCAAATTCATTGCATCATAATATAAGAGAATTAATAAAAGAAGAGTATTTGAATTTTATTTTAGTTAAATGTAATAAAGATTTTGTTAAACAAAGTTTTAATGTACCTCCAATTATCGAAAAATTTTATTTATGTAAAATGTCTAATTATTCAAAAGCTATAATACCATATATAAATCAAAGTATTCTAGAAAAAATTAATGCAAATGATATATCTGGTGCTATAAAAGAATTAGGTGGTAAAAATGAAACAGAGGCAGGGATTGCTAATCTAATATGTGCAGATATGAACAAAGCGATACATAATAAATATAAGGAAAGAGATTATATATCTTTATTAGATATTCCTGAAGATATTAAAATAAATAAATTAAATTTAATAGATACAGAATTAACTAATTTAAAAGAAAAATTAAATGATTTAACAGAAAGAATTTCTGAAATAGAAAATAAGACTTGTGCTATTTGTTTAGATAATATAACACATCCTATATTACTAGATTGTACACATATTTTCTGCGGTCCTTGTATAATTAATCTTTTAAATAGTTCAATACGAAATGATAATATTAAAAAATGTCCAACATGTCGTACGGAAATTAGAAGTACCCAAAATCTTACCGCAATAGTACCAACTAAAATTGAAGAAAATACTATTATTAATAAAGATGTTATTGGAAAAGGAATTTTAAGTAAAGAAGATACATTGATTGAGTTAATTTTAAGTAATAATTCTGGTAAATTTATTATATTTAGTCGTGTAGATGCTGCATTTTCTAAAATAACTGAAATTTTAACAGCAAAGAATATTAATCATGCTTGCCTAAAAGGTAATACTAATCAAATGATGAATATTCTTAATAATTTTAAATATAAAAACACTAATGTTATTTTATTAACAACACAATATGCAGGTTCTGGAATTGATATTAGTGTTGCAACAGATGTAATTATATTACACTCAATGTCTGCAGATAAAAGTCAAGCAATAGGAAGAGCTCAGCGTGTAGGTAGAATAACTCCTTTAAGAGTGCATAATTTATGTTATGAACATGAATATGAAAATGAAATTATTCAAAATAATTAATATTTATTACTATAATCGTAATAAAAATTGATAGAAATTTTATATATTTAAGTATATAAATATTAATTATTATAATGATTGACGATAGAAATGCACAGCATAATATTACATCAAATAAAATTCGTATTCCAAAATATAAATCAGGAACTCAAAGTTTTAATTCTAAAAATTTAGGATATTTTACATCTAAATATTTTGAATGTAATGACGATAGTAATGTTAAAATTTCTAATGAGAAGCAAAAAAGATATTTAAATATTGCAGCAAAAGTAGCGTCTAAATCTCCAGTTTATACTCACAAACACGGAGCTATAATAGTTTATAAAGATAAAATTATATCTTCTGGATATAATTATTATATAAAGGATTTTAGTATGCATGCAGAAGTTTCAGCAATTTCTAAAATAAAGAAAAAGTATAAAAGTATATTAAATGAATGCGATATATATGTTGTAAGAATAGGTCCTAAAAGTCTTGATAATCCTTTGAAATATTCTCGCCCATGCTTAAATTGTCAAAGTACTATAATTAAAAATAATATAAAAAATGCATATTATTCTACATCTTATGAATATGATATAATTAGAAGTACCATACATAATAAAAATAATTGCGATTGTTTTTCATAAATTGCTTTTAACTTTAAAAATTAATAAATTCTAAAATAATTACAATGTAAGAGATACTCTCGGGATTATACGTTTAATATTTTTCTTAATTATTGTTTCTCTTTCATCTTCAAATATCTTTTTAAGTAATTCTTCTCCAGACAAATCGTTATACTGAATTATTTTATTTTTTATTTCATTCATTTTAATAGGCACCTTACATTCTTTTACATTTGTTTTAATTCTTCCATGCTGGGTGTTTAAATCATTATATTTATAATTAAACATAAATTCTTCAATTTTATTATTTAATACTCTTTGATAATTTTTTCTTTCTTTCATAGCTATACTTAATTTTCTTATTTGGTCATCAAATTTAAACCAATCATTTACTAAATTTTTAAAAGTTTCTAACTCCTCTGGCGATGGTTCATTATTTTTATTATTTATAATATCATCTACTATATTCAAATTATCCATTATATATATTAATTATTAATTATCCTTAAATTATTTTATAAAATTTTTTAAATCTTCTAATTCTCTTTTTCCATTATATTCTTTTATTTTTTTTCCTTTACTATATTTAACTATAGTAGGATATCCTTCAACATCTTTTTTATATTTTTCTTTAATATGTTTTATATTTTCCGATTCAATATTAATAATAATAACACCTTTTTTATTTTTTAGATTTTCACATAATTTATTCCATGTAGGTTTTAAAATATTACAATAATAACATGTAAGAGAATAATATAATATAATAACATTATTATTATTGTTAATTAATTCTTCTATATCATTTTTATTATCTTTATTTAACGATATAATCATATTATTTATAGTAATTCTTCTAAATATATCAATTATTATTATTATATATTTACAAAAATAGCTAAAATATATTATAATATATATAATATAGAAGATAGAATTATAAGATATAATTATGAATAATTATTATGAATTAGAATACAATAAGGAGTATAATTCAAAAGATTTAAGTTCAAAAATATCATGTCAAAATATGAGTAAATTATCAAAAAATTATACTGATAATCAAAATGTAATATTTGATAATAAAATAAATTTTGAACTATGTGAAAATAATCAAAAATATTTCGCAAATATATGTGAAATAAAAGGAATGGAAAATGATATTTTATCAGGAATTTCTATAGGAAAGAAAAGTTGTATCTATAAAAAAGATGAATATCAAGAAGGAGAATGGATATATCAATATGGAATAAGTGATACTTTTAGAAATCAAGTAAATTCATACGAGTTATTTAACTATCAATCAAAAGCAAAAACAACTAAAAATCCAGCAAAAAAATGTGATTTTAAATTTGAATTATTAGGAGAGTGTAATAAGGGTCCTTTTAATACTTACGTTAAAACATTTACTACGGATCACGATAATTGTATTTAATAAAAATTGATATAAATTTATTTATATTTATTAATTGATATTTAAAAATGTTTTACGTTCGTTATATTAATCTAAATATTTTAAATATTAATAATAATAATCATAATAGATTATGTAGTCTATGCGATAATGTACTTAAAAATATGAATAAAAATAAATACAATGATGATTATTATAAATTAAAAAATCTTTTATCGATTTATCTTCTCGAAAGGATAAATTATTCATTAACTAATTCTGAAATGGAATATTTAATATTTGATTATGGATTTGATAATGCTATTATAAATTATAAAAAACATTATAAAATTATTGATAATATAAATACTAAAATGTTAATTTATAATTTAATTTATAACAATTATTTTGAAATAATTGATTTGAATAAAAAACTATCCATTGATATTTTGAGTAAATATATAAAAGCGAGTAATGATAGAAAATTATATAAAAAAAAAATTAATATTAAAAGAGAAAGTATTTATTTGATGAATAAAATTAATAATGAAATCAAAGATGATAATGCTAAACTAATATTGAATACAATAGTTACTAAGTTTATAGATAAAACTATTAAAAATATATAGATAAAATTTTTAATTATAATTACATCATCAGAAAAATGAGACAATATAATTTTATTAAATTTGTTATATTTTTTTGCAATTATTTATAAAAATGATATATAGATATCTTAAATATTTATATTTGTACTATAATAAAATATTGTGAAAATATGACCTTACCCAATGATGTTTGTATCAAAGAACTGAAAGAAAAAGGAATTGAATGGATTGAAAAAAAAATACAGAAAGACTTGACATGTACAAAACCTGGTTCTATATCACATTTGCTATATGGCGAGAAGCCAAGTGAACAATCTATAAATATAAAGTTCGGACGTTTTGGCGAGTTCATAGCAAAAGAACTAATTAACAGCAATAATAGTTTTGAGTTGCTCAATTGCGGTGTCCAAATGATAAATAATAAACGTAAAGATGTAGATTTAATATTTATAGATAAAGTCAAAAAAATAATATATTTCCGCGAATTGAAAGGAAATATTGAGTTGGATACAGAAAAAATACCTGCTACTATAGCCAAATGCAATGATATTACATCTTTTCTTACAAATAAATATAAAGATTATACTATAAATTGTGCTATTCTAAACTGGAGCATATATGATAGACAAGTTTTAACGGCGGGACTTTCAAATATAAAAACATTCGAAAAAGCAGGTTTGAGAATAGAACATATGGGTGATTTCTTTGCAATAGTAGGTGCTACTTGGGAAAAGGAGGACTATTACTCATATTTCAGAATAATAGGTGCTAAAATAATTGCTTGGTTCATAAAGTAAGTAGCAATATGTATCTCCTAATGTGACAAGATTAAAATTACTTACGAATGTTTAATAATTCTTAATGATTAAATGTTTGGTATTTATTTCGTCGCCAACTCGGTTATTATATAATTTAAATTTATATTTTTTATCATATTCTTCTACTATATAGTCATTATATAGTTCTTCTATAAATTTAGTCTTACCAATTATCATTAAACATTTTATTTTTGTTGTTTTGAATAAAGATGCTAATATGCGATGCTCTTCTTTACCAAATGAACAATAACCATAATCAGTAAACTCGCTGTCATATGGTGGGTCTAAGAACATAAAATTTGTTTCATCATTAAATTTTTCAAATATAGTTTCAAACTTATCATTGTATATTTCAGTTCTATTTAATAATGTTTCATAATCTTTATTAAGTAATTCAGAATAATTAATAGTTTTATATTTACCAAAAGGGATATTAAATTTCTTATCCTTATTATATCTTAACATACCTCGAAAACATGTTTTCCTCTGATAATAAAATCGCTTTGCAATATCAAGAGCATTATTCATTACCATAACATCTCTTATATTATAATAGGTTGCTTCGTCGTTTGGCGAGTTTACCATAAACTCGTAGATATCTTTGGCTTTCCCTTCACTAATACATTTATATAAATCAATTAATTCAGAATGGACATCGCTAATTACGGCTTTTCTCGGATTTAAATGAAAATATACTGCTCCGCCACCTATAAATGGCTCAATATAGATGTTAAAATTCTCTGGGAAATATTTGTCAAACATTTTGATTTCATCAGCCTTGCCACCACTCCATTTAATTAAAGGTTTTAGAACTTTTCTTGAATTCGCAACACCATTTAATAAATCTATTAATTCACTTTTTTTTTTTGATTTATAATTAGTAATTCCGTATTCTTCGCATTTAGAAAGAAGTTCTTTTCTTGATTTATTTAAAATCTCCATTATTAATACTTTATATTATTAATACTTTATATTATTAATACTTTATATTAATATATATATAAATCATTTTTTATTAAATAATAAAAAATATCTTTTACATTATTCTTATTATTTACATAAACATTACTTCATGATAATATCATCTATAAACAATCTATATAAATCATAGCTTTAGAAGATATAAAATTAATTTTATCTCATTATTCTTTCTGTTTGTGTAAATTACAATATACTAATTTACTATTTTTTGTATATTATTTTTTTCAATATATCACAAAAATACATATTATATACATATAACATATAAAATATATATAAATTAAATAATGCCTGATATAGAAATATATGTTGATATGCGCGAAAGCACATTTTACGATGATATAATAGATAGAGATTTAGATATTTATAAAGATAAAATTAATATTGTTAAGGAAACTATTAGCATTGGCGATATTCATATAAAATTCAAAGATAATATATATATTTTTGAAAGAAAAACTATAAAGGATTTAATATCATCAATACACGATGGAAGATATAGAGAGCAAAAAGCAAGGATGTTATCTACATATAATCAAAAATTTTTATCATATATTATAGAAGAAGATGATATTATATCTTCTAAAGTATATTCAAAAAATAAATCAATTATTCAAGGTGCATATATAAATACTATGTTTAGAGATAATATTAGAATATTATTTACTAAAAATGTAAGTGAATCAGTCACATTAATATTATCAATTGCTATTAAAATGATTGATAATCCTAAAAATTTTATTAATGAAAATAATGATGTTGCTTTATCAAATACATGTGTTTATACTGATTTTATAAAGTTTAAAAGTAAAAAAATAGATAATATAGACATTAATACATGTTATATAATGCAATTGTCACAGATACCTCATATTTCTAATGTAATTGCAAAAAATATAGCAAAAATTTATCCTAATATTACTGATTTAATTATTAAATTAAATGATTCTCAAGATAAAAATAAAGAACTATGTAAGATAGATGGTATAGGAAAAGAAAAGGCAAATATAATTATTAAATATTTATTTACATAGTAATGTAAATGATTTATAATTATCAATTATATCACTAAATAATCTTATATGATTAATTATTTTTATATCTCCAATATTTTGGTTATTAAATATATTTTTTAATATGTTTGTTTCCTTGCTACTTTCTAATTCTTTATAATAAATAATTGCACTACTATATTCTGTTACAAATTTTTTATTATTTATAGTAATAATATAATTCAATTCTTTTTTATAATTAATTATTTGTTTGATAATATTAATATATTCTTTATTTTTATCTTGACAATTTTCTTTACTATATTTCCAAATTTTATATGTTCCATCGCTGATATATGCTTCTGCAGAAATAAGTCCAGATTTAATATTTTTAACTATTTTAATATCTGCCTTTAATATTCCTTTTTCAAATGTTTTATCAGGTCTTTTCAATTTTTCTTTTTCTTCGGATATTATTTCGTTTTCATTATTTATAATTTTTTTAGAACTATCTACAGGATATGTACTTTTATTGCTATTTTGTTTTTTAGATTTTGATATTTTTTTAATTTTTGGTTCGCTTAATATATTAATATATTTATCAAATAATAGTTCTTTTACTAGAGACAATTTTAAATTTTGTATTCTATTTTTTCTTCTATGTTCATCATTATACATAGTTTTTCCCTGTAATTCAATATCTATTTTGTTCCAATATTCATCATCTTTATCATATCCTGGTAACATATCAATACATAAAGCATATAATTGTATAATAGGTTTCATAATTTGATTTGTAATGTAGTGTAGATAATCAGGAGTTAAATTATTAGCTTTAATATATTCAGGATTTTCTATTCTATCTCCTTGAAGAGAATTTTGATTATTTGTTTTAATATATACAAATGGTATTCTTTCATTAACACAAGGACGATTGCCCGGATCTCTAGCACCAATTCTATCTGCTAAAACTTTATGTGCTATTTTTGAAGGATCTTTGTAAGATGCTTTAATGCTTTTTGTAATTATTAATTCATTTATAGATGTTTTTCCTTCTACTAAGTCATTTAATTCTTCATTGAGAAATTCAATAGAAGCTTTTAAATCTTGTTTTTGTAGAATGATATCAATTATTCCTCCATATATTTTTTTAACTATATGGGCATTATCTCTTCTTTTTAAGACTATACCCATTGATTTTTGTTTAAAAGAATTTACATCAATTTCATATAAGTTTCCTACATATCTTTTTTTACTTAACAATATGAAAGGGTATAGTGATTTTTCATAATTTAATTTTTGAGGTTTTGGCATTATTTTAGCAATTTCTTTCTCTACTATTTTTCCAATTTTAATAGCATAAGGTAATGCATCTTTTCCTAATACTATATTACCCTCTTCATCTTTCAATGGAAACTTACAAAATATCGAATCAGTATCACCATATATAACATCTGCTCCATAATTATCTTCTACAAATTTTTTTGCTAACATAATCATATCTCTTCCCGTAGCAGTAGTACACGCTGCTATTTCTTTAAGATAAATAGAAGAAGTTCTAGCTCCTATTTGCCCATATAACGAATTTGCAGTAATTTTATAAGCTATCTGTCTCGAATCTAAAACATCTTTTTCAAAACTATTATATGTATCTTCAATAGATACTACTTTATTTTTTTCAATATTCCAATTTTCATTAGTATCTATATTTATTATATTATAAGTATCCCCATTATCATTGCATATTCCAATATATATATTGTTTTCAGAATCTTTGATAGTTTTGTACTCTATTTTTTTCCTAGTATTTTTTCTTTCAACTAATAGCATATCTAAAATATCTGCAATAATTCCCTTTTTACCATCTTTATATTGAATAAATGTACATTCTTTTTCCCCTACTTTTTTCTTTTTATCTCCTTTTCCTTCGTATATATCATAATATATATTTTTATATTCAATATTTGGATCTTCTACTCTATATTTTTCATCCATTAAAAAGCAATCATGAGATAAATTTCTAGAAATCATCGATGATGGATATAAAGATCCATAATCAAATACTACTATCGGTTCGTTCAAATAAATCCCTTCTTTTGGTTCTAGTACAACTGCTCCTTCGTACCCATCATCTGTATCAATAATATTGTCATTATAAGATTTAATAGTAGGAATTAAGGTGTTTCTCTCCATACATTGTTTTGCTATAAGTGAAAATATCTTAATTCCTTGCCCTCTTCTAAATAAATAATTGAGAGGAACTAAACAAACATTTCCCATACCAATATTATTTTCAATTATTTTTAATTTATGAATTAATCTATTTACTAGACAACAATCTTGAATACAATATTCTGCAATTTCACATCTATCTCTAGAATTTCCTTTAAATTTGTTAAAAATTTCTTGCGGTTTTAAATCATTCTTGTTATCTCCTAAAAATATAGAAGCCACATTATCTAATTTGTAACTATCTAGTTTTTGTTCTCTCTGCATAACTTTTAATAAATCGATTAATACAACACCTTCCATATCAATATATTTTAATATATTATCACCTAGTGCAGAAGACGATAACTTTTGTTCTATAAGAGCAGTTTTACGTCCGAATATTCTACCCCATCCAATTTCAAAATCTTCTATTATACCTAATTCGTTAGCTCTGTCCCATATATAGGGCATATCAAAACCAAATATATTATAACCAGTAACTATATCAGAATTAAGTTCATTCATTAATTTTTTCCAATTTATCAATAATTCTTTTTCTGTTTTACAAGATTGAACAACACAATTTTCAATTAAATCGCATGTATCTAATGTAATAATATTTTTATATATTATTTTATCAGAACCATACATATGCACACTTGTTCCTATTTGAATAATTTTATCTCCTTCTAAAGGTACTAAAATTTTATCCAAAATTTTTGCAAGTTTTGCTTCTTCTTCATTTAATTGAGCAATTGTCATATTAGTATCATCTTCTTCATCATTATCTTCTAATGAAATATCATCTAAATTTTCTTCCTTTTCTATTTTGATAGAAGATGATATTTTATCTAAAATGTCTATAATATCTTTCATTTTTTCATTTAATAATGATGGTATTTTATCAATATAATCTTGATTAATTTTTCTTTTTGCATATACTCTATTAATTTTTAAATTAGTTTTTTCATCTATTATAATATCTTTTTTATATATAGATTTAATCCAATGTATAATAAAATCACTAGTATATTCATATCCTGCTTTTGCAACTAATGCAAGATCTTGTGCGACTTTACTATAATTTTTCTTAGCAACAGGAAAATCACCATGACTACTAGTACATTCAATATCAAAAGATGTTATTAAAATTGGTGCAATTTTATTACTTTCAAATGGTATAACATTCTTACCATCTACACTAATATTATAATCACATCTGCTTGTATCTTCGATAATTTCATATTTATCTATTTTAACCCATCCACAAGGTTTAATATTTTGAATATGAATATATTTTAAGAATGGGTCTATATTACTTTCATATGCTTTAAATCCTTGTTTTTCCAATGTTTTAAAATAGTATTTTAAATTATTATATAATTTAAGAGATTTTACAGATAATTTAATAAATCTGAAAAGTTTGTTATTTGTAAATCCCCAAAAATCTTTCTTTTCAACTATAGAAATATTTGAAAATTGAGATAACATATTTTTAGGTATAATTTTCTTTTCATATTTATTACCATTATATGATGATGTATATTTATCATTTAATATAATATTTTTTAATTCACTTACTTTTGCTTCAAATACATTATCATTATATTTTTCCCATGATTCAGGAGGTTTAATATAAAAGAAGGGTTTGAAACAATTAACTTTTGTTGATATTGTTGCCCCATTATCACATACTCCAAATAATATAATTGAATATAATTCGTCAAAATCTTTATCCTTTATTCTATCTCCTTCAGGTATATATATATCTGTTATTTGAAATTCTATAGGTTTTTTACTCAAAGGTTCATAATTTTTTCTTGGAAAATCCATTATAATAAAATATGTTGATTAATTATTTAAATCATTATAAATCAATTTTTAATTTATTATAAGTAATAGAAGAATGGAAATTAATATAGAAGGGTTTATAATTATATTAGCAACTATTATAGGAATTTACTATATTTATAATTATTATGTAAATTATGGATTAATAAAAGTTAAAAGTAATGTAGATAATAAAGAATATATAGTTCAAATAAAAGATGATTCATTAGAAGCAGCAAATTTAATTGCAAAAATAAGAGAAAAACTTGTTATATTAATGGAACATTTAGAAAAATCCTATGGAAAGAATGATACTAGAATTAAATTATTAAAACAGAATTTTAGACCTGATAGATTGAAAGAAGGCGTTACTACATCAGGATACACCAGTTATTCAGTAAATAAGGGAGAACAAATAGTCTTATGTTTGCGAAATAATGATAAATTAATAGATATAAATACATTATTTTTTGTTGTATTACATGAATTTGCACATTTAGCGACAGAAAGTATAGGACATACAGATGAATTTTGGGATAATTTTAGATGGATATTAGAAGAAGCAATTAATATCGGGTTATATGTAAAACAAGATTTTAAGATAAAAAATGTAGAATATTGTGGAATATCAATAACTTCGTCACCATTAGAATGAATATTATATAAGATATAAGATAATATTATATAAAATATAGAATTATGAATGAATTAGTAATATATAATAAAAATAATAATCAATTTGATCTATTTCTTTATAGTATATTTATATTAATGATGATAAGCAGTAAATATAATAGTTCTATTAAAATAAATGTTATTAAAAGAAAAATTAATCAATATACAAATTGGAATATATATATAATGTTTATACATTATATATTAATTAATGTATTTAGTATTAATAATCTATTAATATCAAAATTTATTGCAAATAATTCATTAATAATAATGTTATTATTTCATAGTTTTTTAATATATGATCCTAGAATTTTATTTGAAACTATTGATGGTACACCATTTGTTTTAAATAAAATTATTAAAAATGTATCTAGTTCTACATTATTACGAACAGAATATATGATATGTAATATTATATTTCATATACTTCCCGTATATTATTATAGTGATACATTGATAAATTACAGAGCATATGATGATACTATAAATATGTTTTTATATACTATATTTTTTAAATTCATGTGGGCTCTTAATATTTTTGGAAATTTTAATATTACATCTATATATGTTCCATCTTTTGATTTTTGTAATGTTAAACTAATAAATATGATAGTTATTATTGATTATATTGTAGATAAAACATTGATGACTTTAACTTAGATATTTGTTATCAAAAATATTATAGTAAATTTATTTTATAGGGTATAAAGATTAAAGATATTAATTATTATAAATATATGATACCTAAGATTATTCATCAAACATGGAGCGATGATCCTTTACCACAAATATTAAAATATATTAGAGATGAGAATATTAAATTATTGAAAGATAAGGGTTATGAATTTATTTTATGGACAGATGAAATGATATTAAAATTAATAAATGAAAATTATCCTAATTTTTATAAAATATATAATTCTGCAAAAACAGGTGTTCAACGAGGAGATATAGCGAGATTAATGATAATATATCATTATGGTGGTATATATATAGATTTAGATATATTAATTTTAAAAGATATAGAAAATATTATAGATTTTACAAAAGATAGATTTAATATTAGTCTAGAACCAAGTGAACAAACAAAATATATATATAATACTGATACATATATATGTAATGCATTTTTTGCATCTAATAAAAATAATAGATTTTTACATAATTTATTATTTTCTATACCGGAAACTATTGATTTACGAGGATATAATTTATTTAATAAATTTGATATTTTTGGTGGTGGATACATAACAGATAAATATACAAATTCAAATTTAGGTGACCATGTTAATATTATATATGATAGAGAATTAATATATCCTATTAATGATTTAAAATTAAATAACTTAATTACTTGTTCTGGAGATTGGAGTTCTGTTAAAAATGGTAATTATTCATCTAAACCAGTTATGATACATTATTGGATACATGGTGACTTTGAATCAAAAATTTTATTAAATTTATTTAAACCTGATATAAATCGTAATATACACGATAATATGTTTGCATTTTTTAATATTCTATATAGCGATATTGCAAAAAAAATGATAGTATAAATTATTATTTTATATATAATATATTAAGTGTATGCGATATATACTTATATTATTAGTAAATTTAAGTTACGCGTATTGTTATCATAATATGATTCTTAGAACACAATGTAGTATTATAAAAAATATTATTTTAAATGATAACAAAATGCCTCTTATATACATAAATAAAAATTATGCAAAAGATGATATGAAAAATACATTTTTTTCTGCGGAACATATATATCCGCAGAGTTTATTAAATATTAAACAATCGAATGATATGCATAATATTATTAAAACACTAAATACTTTAAATTTAAATAGATCTAATTATAAATTTTATGATGAATATGATAAATATGATAAAAATTGGATAATGTTAGAATATGATAATTATGTTAATCACAAAGATAAATTATTTATTCCAAATAATGATTCAAAAGGAATTATTTCAAGAGCTATATTATATATGTACAGAGAATATAAATGTAATCCGAAAAAAATAATTGATGTTGAAATATTAAAAAAATGGTATTATAATTTTCCTCCAAAACACGATGAAATTTATCATAATATGGTTATTAAAAGAGTTCAAAATAAAAATAATATATTTATATCAAATTATAATAAAAAAAATAAGGGAGTTAAAAAATTATTCGAAACATTATAATAATAGTTTAATATATTTACATTATTTTTTGGTAATATTTATTTTTTTATATTCTGTTACAGGTATATAAATTCCTTTAGTTTTTAAATATTCTTTATTAGAACCTTTCATTTTATATATAACTCTATCTTTTCCTAAAACTTCTTTTTTTCCTACTTTTTTATATACGTTTTTACTATATTTTCCTCCTGTTTTATGAGGAATGACCTGAAGGACGCGTGGTGTTGTTCTATTCTGTATCTTAGTACTAACGGGA
>Ga0129333_10003524_pt1 | contig 14666 bp, 15 predicted proteins | sample CPB6_08_DNA_FD_94474 | JGI IMG/M metagenome (GOLD analysis project Ga0129333, IMG submission 94474) | Freshwater to marine salinity gradient microbial communities from Chesapeake Bay, USA - CPBay_Sum_0.6_0.8_DNA | ecosystem: Environmental > Aquatic > Marine > Coastal | place: USA: Chesapeake...
CTTCTCGACTGCATCACCATGTCATCTCCTGCTTCGACTTCATCTCCGGCTTCGACTTCATCTCCGGCTTCGACTTCATCTCCGGCTTCGACTGAGGGGCAAGTGAAATGAAGATCTACTCGCGCTCAGGTCGCGCACGAAAGCGCGCCGAAGCAATCTTCGGCTGGCGCAACGTCTGAGCAAGGTCCTGTACTCCGGCTTTGCCCATGAGACGCACCTGTCGCTCGATGATGAGACCACACACGAGCATCGTGAGGAAACCGACAAAGGACACAAGGAAATGAACCTGAAGCGCGGCAACGGTGACGACGAGTCCGGCCACGACGCCAAGGACAGCCCAACGAACCGTTCGTACAGAGTGACGGTACAGACCAGACGGAGACACCGCTTGAGCGAAGCGCTCGTCGGTCTCGAGCTGCTGTTCGATTTCTCGCAGGATGCGCTGTTCGTCGTCGGAGAGACCCACACCCAAATCATTCCACCTTGTCGGCTCTCATACAATGCAGCAGAACAGATTTCATTGTGGCCCGAAAGGCGACTCCCCTGGTCGTCGGGAATTCAGCGTTGATGCCGGACCGATGGCTCCCTTGCCGTATCTGTCGAGAATCGTGTCGATGGCTGAGTTTGCCACCGACCACTGCGCTTCAACTGCCTCGACTGGGTCCTCGAAGTCCTCAAACAAGCGCCCCTCATCGACTTTCACCCCCAGACGTGCCGCATGAATGCCGACGAGGCGCACACCTTGTGAGGGATCAATGTCACCGATGAGCGGCATGACTGCTGCGACGATTGCCGGCCCTGTCGTCAACGCCTGCGAAGGACTGACGGACCGCGTGACGACGTTGAATGACGAGAACTTCACTTTGAGCGTCAATGTGCCTGCTGAAGTGTCCGCGCGACGGAGCCTCCGTGCAACCGCATCGGCAAGTCGAACGACATGAGGTCGCAACTCGTCCGCTGAATAAAGGTCGTGTTCGAATGTCTCTTCGTGCCCGATTGATTTGGCGACGCGGTCCGGCACGACGTCTCGCTCATCGCGAGCATGGGCCAATGAGTGAAGGTGTGCGCCGTGTGCCGCTCCAAGAGCAGACACGAGCGCCGACTCTTCCAACTCAGCGAGGTCGCCCACAGTGCGAATGCCCAAACGCTCGAGCCGGGAGAGCGTTGCTGGACCGACCCCCCACAGCGACTGCACTGGCAGCGGATGCAAGAAGCGAAGTTCCTCTCCTCGTCGCACGCGAAACACCCCGTGACCCGAGGAGACTCGTCCTGCTGCGACTTGGGGCTTTGCTGCTTCAGACGCCAACTTGGCGATGAACTTGACCGGTGCAATTCCCACGCTGCAGGTCAGGCCCAAGTCATCCGAGACGCGTCGTCGTATGTCGTGTGCGATCGATTCAGGATCACCGAACAGCCGCACCGAACCGGTGACGTCCATGAAGGCTTCGTCGACCGACAGAGGCTCGACGAGCGGCGTGTACGAACACATGAGGTCGTACAACTTTTCGCTCACTTCTGCGTACAGGTAGTGGCGTGGGGGCAGAAATATCGCATCGGGGCATAATCGACGTGCACGAAAGGCGGACATTGCCGAACGAACGCCGAACTTGCGTGCCTCGTACGATGCCGCAGCAACGACGCCTCTGTCACCGGTAGCTCCGACGACCACCGGCTTCCCGACCAGATCCGGCCTATCGAGCAATTCGACCGACACATAGAAGGCATCCATGTCGACGTGCAGGATGAACCGCTCGTCGCGCGTGCTCGGTGTCGCATCTTTTCTCACGTCTCTTCGTCACGCTAGTGCAGGTCAATCATGCGAGTCCGTGGACCGACACCTACGATTCAGTCGTGACCACTCATCGAGCGAATTCCTCGTCGTCGGCCAGATTGTCAGCCCTGCCGTCACGGGTGGCTCGCATCTTGGCATTTGTCTCAATTTGCCTCGGCGGCGCATTCGGTGGCCTCATCGGATTCGCGCTCGTTGACATTCAATGCACCGGCGACTGTGCGACTCCTGAAGGTCTCGGCGTACTCATCGGAGCGACGCTCGCGGCTGGCGGCACAGCGATCGTCGCTGTACTCGTGTTGCGAGCACTCGGCGAATGGCGAGAGTTGTCCGACCAGATGGACACACCACGTTGACGCACCCCACTGAGGTCGACGATTGCTTGGCGGTCGCTGAGTCGCTAGCGCGTGCAGCCGGCGACATGGCAATGACCGGACGTCGCCAAGGGCTTTCTCATGTCGACACGAAGTCCACGCTCACCGACATGGTGACCGAATTCGACCGAGCAAGCGAGAGACTCATCGTTGACGGACTTCGTGCCCGTCGACCACACGACTCGATCGTCGGTGAAGAAGGTGCCACACATCAGGGCGACTCAGGCCTGACGTGGTTCATCGATCCGATTGACGGAACGACCAACTTTTATTTCGACCTGCCGATGTGGGCTGTCTCCATCGGAGTGACCGATACGAAGGGGCCGCTCGCGGGTGTCGTCTACGTGCCTGCATTGCGAGAGCTGTTCAGCGGCTCGCGCGGCGGCGGTGCCCACCTGAACGGCCAGCCCATCACAGTGCGAGACAACGACCGGCTGTCAGATGCACTCGTGTGCACGGGGTTCAGTTACTCGGCAGATGCACGAGTGCGACAGTCACGACGCATTCCGGGAATGGTCGACAAAGTGAGAGATCTTCGACGATTTGGTGCTGCTGCCATCGACCTTTGTTTCGTTGCAGCAGGTCGCCTTGATGCCTACTTCGAAGAGAATCTCCACATGTGGGACCTCGTCGCCGGACAGGTGATCGCCACGGAGGCCGGAGCGGTTGTCTCTGACTTCTCTGGCAACTCAGTTCGACCGGAAGAAGTGATGGCCTCGACACCGGCAATTCACCGCGATCTGGTCGCCTTGTTGGCGAGCGTTCAAGCAGACTGAGGCCATGCCGGCTGTTCTCAGTATCGACGCAGGCACAACAGGCGTGCGGACTCGAGCGGTGTACGTCGACGGTCGACCATCGATATCTGCATACCGTGAGTTTCCACAACACTTCCCTCGACCAGGTTGGGTCGAACACGATGCACTCGACATCTGGCATGCCGTCATGGAAACCCTCTCCGAGGTCATCTCGGAAGTGGACGACACGGTCGCATCGATCGGAATCACGAATCAGCGCGAGACCATCGTGGCGTGGAGCAAATCAACGGGACGGCCTCTGCACCGTGCGATCGTGTGGCAAGACCGACGGACGGCGGAATATTGCGATTCCCTCGTCGAACACCTACCACTTGTACGACGCACCACTGGTCTCGTGCTTGATCCGTATTTCAGCGGCAGCAAGGCACGGTGGTTGATCACCGAGGGGAACGTTTCCCCGTCCGACGATCTTGCACTTGGCACCATCGACTCATGGATCATCTGGAACCTCACGAATGGCGCAAGTTTCGTGACAGATGTTTCGAACGCGAGTCGCACGATGCTGTTTGACATCAATTCATGCCGCTGGAGCAGTGAATTGTGCGCACTGCTCGAAGTGCCGATGAACGCCCTTCCCGCTGTCGTTCCATCATCTGGAGTGTGCGGCGCAACGAGCGTCGCCGGACTTCCGAATGGCATCCCCATTGCGGGAATCGCTGGTGACCAGCAATCAGCGTTGTTCGGCCAGGCCTGTTTCAGCCCCGGCATGGCAAAGAACACTTACGGCACTGGAAGTTTCGTGCTCATGAATGTCGGCACGGCATGTCCGCCTCCGACAGATGGAATGTTGACGACAGTCGCTTGGGACTTGGGACGGGGTGAAACGACATATGCGCTCGAAGGCGCGGTGTTCGTCACCGGGGCGGCAGTGCAATGGCTTCGCGACGGCTTGGGCATCATCGAATCATCAGCAGACATCGGCCCTCTTGCCTCGACCGTTCCGGACAATGGGGGTGTTTTCGTGGTGCCCGCGTTCACCGGACTTGGCAGTCCGTGGTGGGATCCTTATGCACGAGGGACGATCGTGGGCATCACTCGAGGCACGACTCGTGCGCATGTGGCCCGTGCCGTCGTCGAAGCGATGGTGTTTCAAACACGTGACGTCGTGGAGGCAATGACCGCTGCAAGCGGAACCCCACTCGCCGAGTTGCGCGTCGACGGTGGTGCCGCTGTCATGAACGACATGTTGCAGATGCAATCTGACGAACTAGGTGTACCCGTGTTGCGACCGACAGATTCTGAAACCACGGCACTTGGTGCTGCATACCTAGCCGGACTAGGCACAGGGGTGTGGAACTCGATGCAAGAAATTGCCGACGCTTGGCGACTTGACCGACGTTTCGATCCACGCGCGGAATCCGGCAACTATTCGACGTGGTTACGCGCCGTGGAGCGAAGCCGCTCGTGGGTGCGGCACTGAGCTCACCCCAGTTTGGGAAGGCCGCGCTTCAAGTTGTGCAGCCCCTGTCGAATGCGTTGCTCATTTTCGATGAGCGCGAACCGAACGAAGCCTTCACCACCCGGACCAAATCCGACTCCGGGAGAAAGTGCCACATCACATTCACGCACCAAGTGTGAGCAGAACTCCACCGAGTCCATCTCGGCATACGGCTCTGGAATCTGGGCCCAGACGAACATCGAGCCCTTTGGCTTCGGGATTTCCCACCCGATACGCGAGAGGCCGTCGATGAGGACGTCGCGTCGGGACTCGTAGATCGAGCAGATCTCCTTCGGATAATCAGCCGCTTCGTTCATCGTGACTGTCGCTGCGATCTGAATCGGTTGAAACGTTCCGTAATCGAGATAGCTCTTCAACTTCACCAGCGCCTGAACCACTGCTGAATTGCCGACCAAAAACGCAACTCGCCAACCAGCCATGGAAAAACTCTTCGTCATCGAGTAGAGCTCGACTGCACATTCCTTGGCGCCTTTGGCCTGGAGAATCGACGGTGGTTTGTATCCGTCGAAACCCATGTCCGCATAGGCAAAGTCATGGACGACGATCATGTCGCGTTCACGACAGAAGTCGACCACGCGCTGCATGAAATCGAGATCAACTGTCGCACCTGTGGGGTTGTGCGGGAACGAGATGACAAGCACTCGAGGCTTCGGCCACCCCACGTTCCATGCGGTCTCGAGATTTCGGAAGAAGTCACCGGTGAAATCCTCGCGTGCTGCAGGGTCTGCGAGGCTGCGCATCGGGACTTGACGTAGGTCTGCACCCGCAAAGAGTGGTCCGAAAATATGGATGGGGTAACTCGGGCTGGGCACGATTGCTGCATCACCCCGGTCGAGCAATACCCACATGAGGTGGCTGAATCCCTCTTTCGAACCAATCGTGTTGGTGATCTCGGTTTCGACGTCGAGGTCGACATCCCAATTTCGCTTGTACAGATCGGCGATTGCCTCGCGCAATTTCGGAAGGCCACGCGACACCGAATACCTGTGGTTCTTGCTGTTGTGAGCTGCTTCGGCCAACTTCTCGACAGCGATGTCTGGCGACGGCAAGTCAGGATTGCCAAAGCCGAGGTCGATGACATCGGCACCTGCTCGACGAGCCTCGACCTTCAGACCATTGATGATGGTGAAGACGTATGGCGGCAGGTTCGTGATTCGGCGAAAGTCCATCGCGCAAAAACTACTGGAGTCGACCCAGCAAAGCGGCACCAATTGCACCGGCTCGCTCTCCATGCACCGCCGAAAACACCTCAGGACACCGACGATGATCCGACGAGTAGAGATGTTCTTTGAGGCGAACGCGTACTGACGGCAAGAACACGGCCGCCGATTCGACGACACCTCCACCAAGCACGATGACGTCGGGATCGAACGCATTCACAAGGTTCGCTAAGCCAATTGCCACCCAGTTCGCAAAGGTGTTCATCACTCGAATCGCCTCAGATTCACCGCGTGATGCGCGGGCTGCCACCACTGCCCCATCCTCACCACCGGAAAGGTCACGTAGTGCCGAACCAGACGCGTAACGCTCCCAACACCCCTGCTTGCCGCAGGGGCATTGCACACCACCCGCAACAACGATCATGTGACCGACTTCCCCGGCAAATCCGTTCGCGCCACGAAAGATCCTGCCGTCGACCACAAATCCACCACCGATTCCGGTACCAAGCGTGATCATCATCATGTGACGAGCCCCACGCGCAGCGCCACTTGACCACTCCGCGAATGCTGCGGCAGTCGCGTCGTTCTCGACGTGAACGTGCCGATGCCCCATTGCGCGTAGCTCCGATCCGAGTGGTTCATCGCGAGCCTCATGAAGATTCGGTGATGCGCGCACAACTCCGTCGGGCGTGACGAGCCCCGGCGCTCCCACTCCGAGTGCAGAAACCTGACAGTCGAGTCGCGATTCAATATCAGTGACCATCTCTGTCAGAAGCGCAGCGAGTCCGTTCGCCGGTGGAGTCGAACGTCGCAACTCATCCACAATCACGTCGCCACGCATGGCAATTGCCAGACATTTCGTTCCACCGACGTCGACACCGACGACGACATCATCGTTTCCGCTGACAGCGGTAGCAGCGGTCATGGCTTCCGACTACTAGGAGGCCGATGATTCGGCGCGGACCTTCATCTCCTTGACCGTGTTCAGGATGCGAACTTCAGCACGGCGCTTCACGAACCCCGGCAACGGAATGATCAGCTCGATGTCGATCTCATAAAACACCTGAGTGCCACCCTCGACTTCCACGAAGGAGTACGCACCGTCAATCGAGCGCATGATGTCGCCCTCAATGAGATGCCAAGCCAGGCGCGCTGGTGCGTCGCTGTAGTCGTATGACAAGGTGTAATGAGTACTGCGACCAAGCGCCGATGCACGGAATTCGACTTGCGACGCTCGACCTTGGTCGTCGCGCGAGAGAATCTTTGCTTCTTTGACGTCCTTGGCCCACTCTGGGTATCGCTCAAAGTCCAGCGCAATTGCATAGCAACGCTCGAGGGGAGCTGCAATCAGGGTGGTCAATGCGGCGCGGTCACTCATGGTCTTCATCTTGCCACTTGGACACTTCCGTCGATGCGACATCGGCGCGAGCATCGAAGTGGCCGTGCCTCGAGCCCCACAATCCGTTCAGTCCAAGGCCCAACATCGGCACGAGAATGCCGAATGCAAGGGTGCTTCCGGGCTTTCCGTCAGTCTCTGGTCGGGCCAGTGCAGTTGCGAGAGCCACCGCACTCTGGAGAGCAAAGCAGGTGTTCATCTGTCGTTTGGTCTGCTTGTCTGCGACATCTCCGAGAAGAAAGAAAAGTGCAGCCACACCGATGACATCACGACGACTGCGTTGAACCGCAGCCCAGTAACCAAGAAGAAAGGCGATGATGCCGATACTGAAGCACGTCAACGACACGACCACTGCGAGGGTGCGAAATGGCTGCTCGAAAATGACCGCTGACAAAGTTGCAGCCACCACGAACGATGCAGTGAGCAGTGCGTTCCACCCGGGTATCGACGTTGGCTTCATGAACACTTCATCATGGCAGCGCACCGAGCGCACGTCCGAGTTGCGCCGCCAGAACATCGTAACTGAACACCGATTCTGCGCGCCGGCGAGCTGCAGCGCCCATTGACAGCCGAGTGGCCTCGTCATCGAGCAATGTGGTCAGTGCTGCAACGAGTGCATCGACATCATTGGGGTCGTCGATGACAAGGCCCGTCTCACCGTGTTCCACTGCTTCTGCTGCACCACCGCTGCGCCCCGCAATCTGGGCGACACCACACGCAGCTGCCTCCAAGAACACGATGCCGAAACCCTCTTGCTCGAGCCCCGCCCAACGGTTGCGACACATCATCGTGAAGATGTCAGCGCACCCGTAGAGACGGGGCAGATCATCGTGAGGAACGCGACCAAGAAACACCACCGGGGCGCCAAGTTCTCGAGCAAGAGCTTTGAGACGCGATTCGTCTCGACCGGTACTTGCTATGACCACAACCAAGTTCTCCCGGTCGCGCGCCAACCGGGCAGATGCGCGAATGACCGTATCGAATCCCTTTCGTGGCACCAATCGACTCACACCGAGTACAACTTCTGCATCGCCGGGCAAACCGAAGTGGCGTCGAGCGGCGAGTCGCGCATCAGATGTGAGCGGAGCAAATCGAGTGCAGTCGACACCGGGCGGCACGACAGTGATCGGAAGTTCACGACCAGCTGCGTGAACCGCTTCGGCCGCAGGGTATCCACCAGCTGCGACGATGCGATCCGCACGGCGAAGCACATTGCCGAGCAACTGCTTCGACAACGGAAGTCGGCCGGGCACAGTCACCTCTGCACCATGCAGCACGACTGCATATGGCAACGTGAGCGATGGACCCATTAACCCGAGTGGTATGGCGGGGTCGATGACGACAAGTTCAGCTCCCACTTCTTTAGCAAGCGTGTTCACCCTGTTCACCATCCATGGGTGCGGCAATAGCACCGGCTCGCGAGTGCGCTCGATGCGAAATGGTTGAGCAACATCGAATTCTGCGGTGCCTGCGTACGGGCTGGTCAGAACAGCGAACGATTCCGGGGGAAGCCGACGCCACCACTCCCAGAGCAGCGACTGGATACCACCTATCTTCGGCGGGAAGTCGTTGGTGACGAGCAAGTGCTTCATAGGTCGTCCCGACAGGTTGGCAGATGAGCGAACTCGGCACGAACCATGTCGTCGACATCTGCTTCAACGCCGCTCAGCAGATGTGTGAGACCGAGCCGGGCGCAGGCCCACACTGCGTGTGCACGAAGTACAGGTTCTGTCGACAACAAGGAAGCTTCGAGGACCCTTCGTACTTCGGCATCGTCGGCATCGCCGATGTTGCCGAGGATGATGAGCGCATTGCGACGCAACCACAGTGGATTGCGCTCGTGGATGTACCAAGGATCACATGCTTCAAGAAGTTCCTCGTCGGTCGCAGCGAGCATCCACACCACATCGATGTGACGACGATGGCGTGATGTGATGTCGACTGGAACCTCACCGGCCACCGATGAACGTTGTGTCGGCGGACAGGTGCTCTGGCATTCGTCGCATCCATAGATGCGATCCGCCAAGGCCACTCGGTGGTCGCGAGGGAACACACCGGGCTTCTGCAACAGCCAGGACAAACAACGATTGGCGTCGATGACACCCGGCGCGACAATGGCATCAGTCGGGCACGACGACAGGCATCGCGCGCACGGGCCACATCCGTCGTCGAGCGGAGTTCCATTGGGAAGCTCCGCCGTGGTGACGATGCACCCGAGCACGAAATAACTTCCGGCGCCAGGCAACAAGATGTTCGCGTTCTTGCCGAACCATCCGAGACCGGATCGCCACGCCACTTCTCTGTCTACGACCGAGTTGTCGTCGGCGAAGACGACGGCACGATGGCCGTCGGATTTCAATCGTTTCTTGACGATCTCTAATGACTTCTTCAACTCTGCATTGTGGTCATGCCAGACATAACGCGCGACACGTGCCGGGTACCTGGGCAGACCATCGCCATGATTAACCTCGCGCACGTCGTAACTGCGTGCTGCAACGATGATCGACTTGGCGCCGTCAACGGACATCGTTGGAGTGGTGCTTCGGACTGGATTACGGAACGTGAACTGCATGCCATTGACGAGCCCGCGCCCGACCCGATCTTCGATGTGCTCTCGAGCTCGTAGCAGCGGTTCGGCAGAAGTGACAGCGACGGAATGAAGGCCGCTCGCAAGTGCGAGCGCACGAAGTTCTTCCCAATAAGCGTCAGCCGGTGGCACGATGCCGAAGCGTAGGCACCAAACCTGCCTTTGCGAGCAGTCGCACAGCTTTCTGTTCTTCAAAGTCGAGAACCACGGCACCATCGTGGCGCGTGTCCACGAGGCAATTCATCATGCAGTCATCACAGGCCGAGGTGGCGACCATGACACATGTGTCGCAGCTGATGATGAGTGGTTCACGGGTGATGTCCATGCCCACACTGTGACAACTGGGTGTCACACAGAAACGATGTGCGCCCCCAGCGTGTCGATGTCCAACACCTTCACGTGACCGTCTTCTGGCAGGGTCGCACTGAGACGGTCAGCGTCCGCCGGGTCGCACAACATCGCGACGGTCGGACCCGAACCAGACAGCCACCCACACCACGCACCTGCGGCAAGACCTGCGTCTAATGCAGCCTTCGATGCCGGTGCATGCGCGAACCGGAGATCTTGGTGCAGTCGGTCCTGAGTAGCAGTGCGAAGCGCCGCCCTATCTCCCGACGCAAAGGCGGCCACGAGCAACGCCGTACGACCGATATTGAACACTGCGTCAGTCAGAGAGATCGTCTGTGGAAGCGTCGACCGCGACTCGTTGGTGCTGGTGGTGAACGAGGGCACCCACATCACCACGGACGGATGCAAGGGGCTGGGAATACGAGCGACGACGCCACCTGATGTGGCGATGATTCCACCCATCGCTGATGCAGCCACATTGTCAGCATGGCCCTCCAACTCGGTTCCGATGTCGACGGCAGTCGTCAACATCGCCTCGTCGATGGTGCCCGACTCCTGTGAGAGTGCCGCGAGGATGCCGCCGACTCGAACAGCCCCACTGAAGCCCATCCCCCGCCCCATCGGAATCGCGTGTCGTACCCATACTTCTCCGGTTCCTCCGGCGCGAAGAAACGCGACATGAGCCGGATGACGGGACGTACACACTTCTGCATCTCGTGGCTGGTCGACTGACCCCACCACTCCGACATCTGCATACGACGTGACCGCCATACCAAGAGCATCGAAACCTGGGCCGAGGTTCGCTGAAGTGGCAGGTACGCGAATCATGACGGTCAGCGTGTCACATTCGCTGCCGCTGCAGCGCTCTCTTTGACAAAAGTCTCGAGCACCTGCGATGCACGACCGCTGTCGATTGCATCTCGCGCCAACTGCACGCCAGTGACGACGTCACTGGACTTGCCGGCCACCATCAAGGCTGCAGCAGCATTCAACAACACCACGTCACGCACAGCACCATGCTCACCTGAAAGAAGTGCACGTACGACGCCTGCGTTGAACGCCGCATCGCCTCCGCGAAGATCTTCCACGGACGCGCGATTCAACCCGACATCTACTGCGTCGATCGTGAGCGTCGTCACTGAATTTTCGTGCAGCGCGACGATTCGATTCACTCCCGAGAGGGACAACTCGTCTAGACCCCCGTCACCGTGCACCAACCACGCATCTGTCACTCCACGAGAAGCAAGTGCAGACGCCATAACCTCCATCATTTTCACATCAGCGACTCCGACGAGCATGCGCGTGATCGGCGCCGGATTTGCAAGCGGACCGAGAAGGTTGAAGACGGTGGGCACACCAAGCTCACGTCGCGTCGGACCGACGTGGCGGAACGCAGGATGAAACGCGGGCGCCAGACAAAAAGCGATGCCTGCGCGCTCAAGACATTGTGCGACGCCTTCAGGTGTCAGCTCGATCGTCACGCCGAGTTCCTCCAGCACGTCTGCCGTGCCGCATTGTGACGACGATGCCCTGTTCCCGTGCTTGCACACGGGGACTCCGCAAGCGGACACCACGATCGACGTCATCGTCGAAATGTTCACCGAGTTGCTCTTGTCGCCACCAGTACCGACGATGTCCATCGCAGTAGACGACAGTCCAGCACTCAGCTCGACGCGGCGGCTCGCATCGCGTACTGCACGCAGCATTGCTGCGAGCTCGACCGCCGACTCTCGCTTTGCTCGCAAAGCAACAAGAAAAGCTGCGATGTGTGTCGTGCTCGTGTCGCCGGACAACAACTCACGGGTCGCTGAGAATGCAGTGGCATCGTCGAGATCGTGCGACTGCAAGAGGTGGCCGACGATGACCGGCCAGCCAGGAAATGTGGCGTCTGATGTGCGGGCGAAAGTTTCTACGCCACCAAGTATCTACGCCGAACGACGGCGTTGACGAATAATTCTGCGTCGCTCCCGCTCGGTCGCGCCACCCCAGACTCCGTCGCGCTCACGCATGGCAAGCGCGTATTCGAGGCAAGCGACACGAACGTCACACTCGTCGCAGATCTCCTTTGCCACGTCGGCCTGTTCGTCATCATCTGGAAAAAAGATGGACGGGTCGAGACCATGACAGGCCCCTCTCATACGCCATGTGATATCCGCTAGTGACACCGCTACTCCCCCGTCGATGCCAGAGTCCTCCTGCCTCATACGAAGTACGAGGACCCCTCTCGCCGAGATAGTAGGTGTCATCGGTCACATGATGCAATCTGCGCCTGTTCCGACCTCCAAGCCATTGCCCCTCACCAGAATGCCGGAAAATGGGGTGTCCGGCGACACGGACTGGGCTTTGCCCCTCAGGCCCGCAGGTCGCCGAGCAACTCGTCCTTCGTCGCAGGAAGCAACTCAGTGGCCTCGAGGTAGTTCGGGAGATCGATCAGCACTTGCACGTCGCCGTTGGCGAAAACGTCGACCTGCTCTGGGCTGAAATCAAAGGTGAGGTAGTGGACGGCCGCAGTGACGTCATCACGAGTGAGTCCGGCTTCATGTTGTGCGTCGAGGCTGCCACGAACTGTGTCGCCGTTTGCGAGCTTGATGAACACACTGCGTTCGATGCCTGCCAACTTCGGCAACCATTCGCGAACCATGTCGTCGGAGGTGAGCTCGATGAACATGGTCGCGCACAGCTGACCTGCTTCAGGCACCATCGGGTTGTAGGCCTGCAGTTCCTCGAGGACGCCCTCGTCCGTCACGATTTTCTCGACACGAATCATTTCTTGAATCTGAAGTCGCATCGTGTCGCGATTCTCGAACATCAATGTGACCAGAGTTCCGAGCGAAATGCGACGACGCGCCTTGACGTCGAGCATTCGAGCACGGAAATCTGCTCGCTCTCGTTCGTACTCACGAACATCTTTGATGTCTGCGAGTGTCAACTTTCGTGATGCGGTGGGGGTTGCCGTTGTCACGTGGGTCTCCTTCATTCTCTTGTTCTCTGGGTGAGATCTCTAGGCGTGGGTCTTGTCAGTCTTCGGGGATGCCGTAAGCGCGGGCAACCATCTGCAATGGATGAAGCGGCTTCGAGCCGGTTTGCTCGGTGATGGCCGTGTTTGCGAGATGGCAATCACCCGTGACGACGTCGCCGTTTGCTGCAGTGATTTGTTCCGCGAGTTTCTTGGCGATCGGAATTGCAAATTCTTCGTTCTCAGCCTTGAGACCCCACATGCCGTCGATGCCAGAGCACTGGTCGACAAGTTTGATCTTCGCTCCGGTCAACTTCATGAGGTCGCGACTCTTGAGACCGATGTTCTGCGCACGCAAGTGACACGGTGTGTGATACGTGACGGTCTCAGGCACCGGTCCGGTGAACGTGGTGTCGAGCTCTGTTCCCTCGGCCTTGTGCAAGTTGATGAGGTATTCACTCGAGTCATACGTGTTCTTCGCCACCAGCTCGGCGTCTGGTCCACCGACATAGTCGAGGTAATCCTTCTTCAGCACGTAGCCGCACGTCGGCTGCGGAACGACGATGTCTTTGCCTTCGCGCACTGCATCGGCGAGCACCTTCACCTGCTTCGTGGCAACCTTCGTGAACTGATCGAGGTCTCCACTGTGAAGATATGGCGCACCGCAACAGCCGGCACCATCGACCAACGAGCACTCGACGCCATTTCGCTCGTACACGCGAACGAGGTCTTTGCCGATGCCGGGCTCTTGATACTCAACGAGACACGTCGGGAAAACCGCCACCGAACCTTGTTTTTTCGCGATCGTCGACGTGACGCGCTTCTTGAACCATGTTGAGAAACGCATCTTGGCAAATGGCGGCAAGAGTCGCACCGACGACACGCCGGCTGTGGCGGCGACCACTTTGCGGATCACGCCACCGGGTTTGGCACCGAGTACGGCGTTTGCGATCGGCGCGGCGGCCGTCGACACCTTTCCGAGCGCGTCGGTATGACCCATGAATTCAGTCGTCGCACGCTTTCGCAGCGACACCTGTCCGTTGGCGCGGCGCATGGCGTCGGCGCGCAGCATGAGTCGGGGGAAATCCAGAGCCCACTCGTGGAGCTCAGGAATGTATGGGCACTTGATGTAACAGAGTTTGCATTGAAAGCACTCGTCGACGACTTGATCTTGCTGCTCAGGCGTCAACCGACCGGCATCTTGATCTTCATGTTGGTCGACGTATGAGAACAGCGTGGGAAACGACGTGCAGTACTTGAAGCACAGGCGACAACCGTGACACAGGTCGTACACCCGAGTGAGTTCCTCGCGGACGTCAGCCTCATCGAGATACTTCGGATGTTTCGGGTCATAAGTAATGGTCATTGCTCGTCGTTTCGCATCGGTGGAATCGTCTTTGAAAAATGTGAGTGAGTGTCGGGACTCGGGTGGTCGCTGGTTGAACACCAGGCGACCACCCGGTCAATCGACACGAGTCGCGACAGGCGCGACAGGTCCGGATCAGAGGGAGTTCAAACCCTCTTGGAAACGACCAGCGTGGCTCTTCTCGGCGCGTGCCAAGGTCTCGAACCAGTCGGCAATTTCAGCGAAACCTTCGTCGCGTGCGGTCTTGGCAAAGCCGGGGTACATCTGGGTGTACTCATAGGTTTCGCCGGCGATCGACGCCTTGAAGTTGAGCTCGGTCTCGCCGATGGGCTCTCCGCTTGCAGGGTCACCAACTTCTGCCAGATACTCAAGCTGACCGTGCGCGTGGCCGGTCACGCATTCAGCAACTGAACGGA
>Ga0129333_10003525_pt1 | contig 14665 bp, 14 predicted proteins | sample CPB6_08_DNA_FD_94474 | JGI IMG/M metagenome (GOLD analysis project Ga0129333, IMG submission 94474) | Freshwater to marine salinity gradient microbial communities from Chesapeake Bay, USA - CPBay_Sum_0.6_0.8_DNA | ecosystem: Environmental > Aquatic > Marine > Coastal | place: USA: Chesapeake...
ATCAAAAAGAGATGGTTTTTAAAGTAAAAGATTTGAATCAAAAGAGAAATAATACCGGTGCCCGAATCGACGATGCAGGTAAAGAGAAAATTGTCAAATTTTTGAACATAATCCTAGGAGATACCATATATAATGATGAAAATACTGAAAATATCACTCAGTTAGGATTATGTGCGATATTAGAAATGTTAATGAGACAAAAAACCGAAAATAGTATTTTAGGAGTTGTTGGTATGAATACGGTCTATTTTTTAACACCAGAACAAACCGCAATTACCGAAATCGTTAAATACTCCAAATAATCAATACACAATGGTATTATCATATTTCTTGCAATTTCCAAGCAATACAGACGCGCATTTCTTTTACATAACGGGTAAATGCATTCCCTCTATGAAAATAATGAGAGGGGAATAATACTCCGCGATTGAATAGTGGTTCAATACTAATCACATATTTATTTTCGCCCGGCAACTTCACTTGAAAATAACCATCAATATAATCAATATCTTCCGTATCTATTCTATTCACATATAAACAAAATGTCCAACAATTTTTGGTGGTATCATCTTGATGAAAACTTCCCGATTGACCATATGTTTGTCCATTTGCGTATACACGATTTACATTAAATCTTTTTTTTGTAATTTCTTCAATTTTCGATTTTATGTATATAGATATAAAGTCATTTTGTTTTAAATCCATAATCCAAAATGGTGTATCTCGAAAATTATCTGCACCAGAATTGTGACCAAAGTCCCATTTAGGTTGACAAGTTATTTCTATGCATTTTAATATATCACTTTCTTCCAAAAAATTATCAAATATTTCTATTTTATCCATAACTGAAGAGATTGTATCGAATATTTTATATTTTTTTATAAAAAAAATATAAAATTTGTTGTAAATTATTATTATTATTATTTATTATACAATGCATATAGATGAAATAGATAACACAAATATATATATTATTGAAAACGCGTTTGATAATAATTTGTGTGACATACTTATAAATTACATAAATGCGAATAATTCTAATTTAATAAACTATGTATTCGCTCCTAGAAATAATGTAGAAAATTATTCTGTTATTAATATTGAAAAACATATTGATATTATGGTGAAAGATAAAATGAGAGAATTATTTAAACTAGTTACTAATCATGCTTCTCAGATAGTTATAGTTGGAGAATCACAATTTCAATTAAGAAAAGTTTATGGCAGAACTAGATTGCATTCAGATGGAGTATTTGATAATATATTCAATTCATCTAATTTTCAAAAAATAAAATCGGTAAGATCATTAACAATGGTAATTACGTTAAATGACGATTTTGAAGGAGGAATCTATGATTTTCCAAAACAAAATGTGGCGTTTAAACCAAAAAAAGGAACCGCAATTTGTTTTCCGCCATATTATACGCATCCACATAGTGTTTCTCAAGTTGAACAAAATAAATATAGATATATTTGCAGTGCTTGGGGACTAGATGATTTTTTGATAAAACCGGGTGAAAGTGACTGTGAAAATGATGGTGCAAATGAACGTACCAATGAATGTACAAATGAACGCACCAATGAATCTACAAATAGAGATGTAAATGAAATAAAAATACAAAACATTTGGACATACAAAAATCAAAAAATGTTCATATGAATATTTGAATAGTATATCGAATATCGCTTGTTGCAGATGTTGGACATACAGAGTGACGTATATTGCCATATTGTTCAATTGCCATATTTCGTTTTGGATAAGTTCCTTTTATTTCATTTTCGTGTTCAAATAAAAATAAACCACCATGGTCATTGTTCCATGTTTCATTTAAATATATAGTTATAGAACCATTATGTCCTTTGTCATTATGCCATGGTATATGACTTCCTTGCATCCAGTAATAAAACATTATATCATGTATAGTATGGTTCAATTTATTTTTGATAGTATCCTTTATTCTTTCAAATATATATCCACTTGATTCTCTATGAACCAATACTATATTACTATCTTTGCGAACACCTTCTTCCCAAAAGTAATTTGTTGTAAAAGGTACGGAACTATCATGCAACATATTTTTTGCATGATTTTGACATTCTATAAATAAATCCTCGTCTAATATGTTTTCTATTTTTTTTATATATTTTGTCATATACTATATACTATACAATACGTGATAAATCTATATATATTTACAAAAAATTGAATTATATAAATACGTGATAAAAATATAAACACAACTACCTATATACACATAAAAATGACCGATTACGATACTATCCCAGAAGACCAATTAGTTCTTTATATTGAAGAAAAAACCAATGATGAAATAGATATGCGTTGTTTCATTATATTTGATAAATATGAACAAGAATATTACATTGCGGGTCAACGTAATCATGTCAATGCAACACAATTCAAATTATATTGTAAATCAAAATCAAAACTATTTAATTTTATAGAATCTATTTTGGAACCCGATTGCAAAATCAATTACATACTTTATAATATGACTAATTTAGAATATGTCGATTTTCATATCTTCAAACAAAATTGTCGAGTTGGTCGAGAAATTGTTGGATATAATGATATTGTTTTTAGAGAAACCAAAAAAAGAATCATAGATATATTAAAAAATATTAAATACATTCGATTTTAGATTTTATGAGATATAAAAATAATATTAAAAAACAATATAAAAATTACAAAAATAATAATATAACTGTAAAATGGACGCCGCTTTACAAATGTCTTCTCAGCAAAATAATACTTCTATACCTGAACCTGATTCTGTCGCGTTAAGTAAAACAACAGTAGTAACTATGTTTTTTAATTTAAAACGATTCAAGGATGCTTCTAATTTAACACGACCCCTTGAATTTTATGTTAAAAATGGAGTCAATACATTAAAATTAAAATATCCAATGGTTATATTCTGCGATGAAGATTCGGTCGAATTCTTAAAAAAAATACGCGACGAAGAAGTTGACCCAAAAATCGCTCCAACTGTTTATATTATTAAAAGTTTGACCGAATATGATTATTATATTCATAATTGGAGCATAATTCATGATAATAGGGCAAGAAGTAATGGATATAAAAATCCTAGTAATCGAAATACAGTATCTTATTTTTTAATGGGTATGTTTAAACCACTCGCCCTTCAAATTGCAAAACAGCGAAATGATTTCAATTCAACCTATTATGCCTGGGTAGATTTAGGTTGTAGTCATATGATTAAACAAATGGATGAATACGCACCTAAAATGTTAGATAATCCGCTTCCAAAAGTCGCGGTATGTTATATTCATTATAGACCACATGAAGCATTGGCAAATATGAGACAATTTATGGAATTCGACGGTCCATGTGGTATTGCATCTACTGCTTATACCGTACAGCGCGAATACGTAGACAAATATTATAATCTAATGTTTGCCACATTTAATGATATGTTATTTACCGGATATGGTCATACTGATGAAACTGCAATGACATATAGTCATGATAGACATCCTGAAATATTTACTATTTTTAATGGTGATTATTCTTCTATATTTATGAATTATCATGAGCCAATTTCCGATTTACAACTTATCTCAAGGGTATTTGTCTCAAATTGTATGCATTATAAACGATTTGATTTAGCAAAAGAGGCAATGATTAGAATACAAAAATCGTTATTAAAAAAACAAACATTAAACGATTTCGAAGTATCCATTTTATCTAGTTATACCCGATTAATCGAAACTATATAATGTAAAATTGAAGTTGAATTCACAAATAAATTAAAATAATATAAAATCTATTTATTATATTATTAACAATGGCTCTAGAAAATAAAAAAAGGGCGAATAACGAGAAATCCAAAATTTATGGTGTTTATATAAAATCCCTTTTGACCCAAAAAGTCGTATTGTCCATGAATGAAATTGGTAAAAATACGAAACAAAATCTTGAACAAAAAATTCGTTCACGTATTGAAGGGAAATGTATTGAACAAGGATTTATTCGTCCTAAATCGGTAAATGTAAAAAGTTATTCGAGCGGTCTCGTGAATTCATCCAATATCGAATTTCAAGTGGTATTTGAATGTGGCATATGCCATCCAGTTGAAGGTATGTTGATTGAATGTGATGTAAAAACACTTACCAAGGCAGGTATACATGCTTTAGTCAAAACGGACGAAGATGTTACTCCGGTCACTGTATTTATTGCTCGCGACCATAATTACAATGATTCTTATTTTGGCACTATCAAGGAAAATATGAAAATCGTAGTTCGCGTCATTGGTATACGTTACGAATTGAATGACCCATATATATGTGTCATTGGTAAATTAGTGCAACAACGCGACGACCAAAGTATGATTCGTAAAGGCGGTATGCCCCGGATTTCATTAGAAGATTATGATGAAAATCAAAATATACTAGGTGAAAACGATTACGCTGCCATCGATGATGAATAATTATTTATAAAAATGATATAAGAAATATTCGTATATATATCCATATACAAGATGGATTTAGAAATAATGAAAAACAAAATTGAAAAAATGTCAAAAAAACATCATATCGAAATTCTTAAAATTTTAAAAATGAATGCAAATGTAAAATTGAATGAAAACAAAAGCGGCGTATTTGTAAATTTATCTTTTTTACCCCAGGACACTATTCATGAAATTCAAAATTATTTAAATTATATTCACGACCAAGAATCATCTCTGGTTTTCTTAGAAAATCAAAAAGAAGAATTCAAAAACATCTTCTTTGCATCCAGCGAATAATATTATATTGAAACAGTTTAAAGATTATTCGCCAATTATTATATCATACCAAAAATAATGTCAACATTTTTACATCAAATTTTTTACAATTATAATAAATTTGATGACGAGAATTCATGCAAAGAATTAGAGAAATATTTTTTAACCGTAGAAAATAAAAAGCAGATACTCGATTTATCTACTGTATCTACTTCAGTCGATAAAAAAGAAGACCTAAAAGAAATAATAAATACAGTAAATGAAAACGTAGATAAGCGCGATATATTCTATTCTAATAAACAAAATCAATTGTTTTGGACTATATATGTCGCGGTTTATGGATACGAACAATATATGGCAATTTCCACGAAATATGGTAATGCCGAATTAGAAGAAAAACAGAAAATCATTGAATTTTTGAAAACCGGATATGCTAAAATGAAAGAAGTCAACAAAAAAACATCTAAAACACTCATTCAAACGTGGATGTCCGAAATTATGTCGGCCGCCAAACATACCATATCTATTTTACAAGTATTTAGTGTATATTATAAACGACCCATTTTTGTATATTTTGAAGAAGTCAAATCTTATTTGTATTTTCCTCATTCAAGTGAAGAAGATGCCGATGCTATTCCAATCATTGTTATACAAAACAATGACCGTCACTATGGATTATACAATGAACCGACTTTTGTTGATACGATTAAAGAAGGTATATGTTTCGAAGACGTTGATAAACCACTCAAGGGAATGTCGGCCTACAAAATGGGCGATTTGCAAGAATTAGCGAAAAAATGCGGATTTGGTGAAAACGATGTGAAATTAAAAAAGCCAGAACTCTATGGAATGATTTGGAAATATTTGAATGCGGTCCTAACTAACTAAATCGATAGTTATAGATTGTTTTTCTAATGGCTCAATATGTAAAATTGAAAATATAATAGAAATAATAATATAATATAATATATAAAAATACTATATAATATGGAAAAAGAACGGGAAAAGGAACATGCTAAATCAAATCCGTCGAATAGTAAAGCCGATTTTGAAAATATGGTTCAATATTATTTAGCAAGTAATCCGCTTCTAATGCAAAATAGGAAAACTAGCGAATTAGAAATTCGGTTTGGAACCAATCGAAAAAGTAGCCACCCTATATCGAAGATTGATTATGAAAATGTCGTAAAAAAATTGTATTCAACCGGATTTCAAACAAATGATGCAAAAGGACTACATATATTACGTATCCAAAATGAATATTATGATATTCGTAAAGAAACTACTATTATGTCGAATATTCGTGCGGAAATTGTAGGGGTCGATTTAATACAAGAATACTGTAAAACAAATAGTATACAAAAATTAATCGATTTGCCATCCACCATTTCTGCACGCGGAAATAAAATCAAATTCACACAAAAATCACCGCCAATGATAAATGAAAAACCGCTCAGGGCAGTCGATTTCCTGGATTTTAATTTTAGAGCATCTTACCAAATGGAGCAAGATTATTCGGTCGAATCGAATATTGCCAAAAACATAATCAATAAATGGACCGATTCTAAAAAGATTTTCCGTCATATTAACCGTGTGAGGTTTTCCCACCCCGAATACCCAGTATTTGCCGATATAAGTATTTTAAAAACATCTAAAAAGAGTGGACCGGTCCCTATCCCACAATATACGATTCAAGAAGCAGCCGTATTTGAAAACTTACCTAGCTATGAAGTAGAACTGGAAATAGACAATACAAAAGTGGGTATAGGAACCCCGTTCGATACTACCGCTAAATTATTAGACGCGATTCGTAAATGTATTCGTATTATTTTGGGCGCTTTACAGGGCACGAATTATCCTATCGCCTACAGTGAACGCGACCGCGTATTGCAATCCTATATGAAATTAGTGCACGGCGAAACATACCAAGAACGTAGAGTTACGGCCAAAGATTTTATCGGTCCATCTTCCTCCACCTTGCAACTGCAAAATATTATCAATGATAATAAAAGCACGGTCGATAAAATCCTGGATAATTATACCGTCACGGAGAAAGCGGATGGTGAACGTAAATTATTATATATTGGCGAAAATGGACGTATTTATATGATTGATACCAACATGAATGTTATATTTACGGGTTCATACACTACTGAAAAAACCTTGTACGATAGTTTAATCGATGGTGAACATATTCTATATGACAAACGCGGTAACTATATTAATTTATACGCCGCCTTCGATATTTATTTTGTGCATAAAAAAAGTGTTCGCGAATTGGCATTTGCTCGTTGTCTAACCGCGGACGAGACGGTTGACCAATTGTTTCGCCTATATTTGTTAAAAAAAAGTATGTCATTGATTGAGCCCAAATCTATACTCGATACGGACAAACGTAAAGACAATGATACGGTAAATCCATGTGAATTCCGTGTTAAATGCAAAGAATTTTATAATTCCAGTGAAAACACCAGTATTTTCGAATGTTGTTCATCCATTTTATCCAATATAAATCAAGGGTTATATGAATACAATACGGATGGACTTATATTCACCCCTTGCAATACGGGGGTAGCGAGCGATAGTGTCGGTAAATCCGGACCACTTAAAAAAATCACATGGAAACAATCCTTCAAATGGAAACCACCCCAATACAATACAATTGATTTTCTAGTTACCGTTAAAAAAGATAAAAACAATCAAGACGAGGTACATAATATATTTCAAGAAGGAACCAACGTGGGAGCGAACCAAAACGTCGTGCAATACAAAACATTGGTATTAAAATGTGGGTTTGATAAGGATACCCATCGATACGTAAATCCATTCGAATCGGTCATTGATAATAATATTCCAAACCGCGATTATGACAATGAAGAAAAATACAAACCCGTAAGTTTCAATCCAACCAATCCATATGACCCAACCGCCAGTTTTTGCAACGTATTATTACATAAAAATGCCAACGGAGAATTATATATGAAAACGGAAGAAGACGAACCATTTGAAGAAAATACGATTGTCGAATTCAAATACGACATTACATTAGAAGGCGCTTGGAAATGGATACCCTTACGCGTCCGTAACGATAAAACCGAGAAATTGAATGCCGGTCTAAAAGAATATGGCAATGCATATCATGTCGCAAATGACAATTGGCATTCTATCCATTATCCTATTACAGAAGATATGATTAGCACCGGCGATGGAATTCCGGAAGAATTAGTGGAAGGTGATGTGTATTACAATCGTGATTCGAAAGAAACGACTACCCAAGCATTACGCGATTTCCACAATTTATATGTTAAAAAGAAGTTAATTATGGGCGTGGCGGATAAAAAAGATACATTGATAGATTACGCGGTTGGTAAGGCCGGGGATTTACCCAAATGGATACGTGCAAATTTATCCTTTGTATTTGGAATTGACCTTTCTCGTCCCAATATTGAAAATACGATGGACGGGGCATGTGTAAGATATTTGAAATCGTTTGACAAACATAATCGTAATGAAATGCCACAAGCGATATTCTTACAAGGAAACAGCGGTGTCAATATTCGCTCGGGTAAAGCGTTTACCACGGAAAAGGAAAAAATGATTGCCCGTGCACTCTTTGGCAATGGCGCCAAAGACCGTAAACATCTAAAAGAATCCGTATATAAAAATTACGGGGTTGGACATGACGGTTTTCAAATTAGTTCTTGCCAATTTGCACTCCACTATTTCTTCGAAAACAATACGGTCTTTCATTCGTTTTTGAGAAATTTGTGCGAATGCACGAAGACCGGTGGTTATTTCATTGGCACCTGTTTCGATGGTAAAACCGTATTCAACAAATTACGTAACAAAAATAAAAACGAGAGTATTTCTATTATGCGCGACGAACATAAAATGTTCGAAATTACAAAATTATACGATGAAACCAGTTTTCCCGATAATGAAATGAGTATTGGATATATGATTAATGTATACCAAGAATCTATCAATAAAATATTTCCGGAATATTTGGTGAATTTTGATTACTTTGTTCGTATGATGGAAAATTACGGATTTGTCTTATTGACCAAAGAGGAAGCCGAAAAGAAGGATTTACCAAATGGTAGTGGTCTCTTTAGTGAATTATATACACATATGGAAAAAGAAATTGATAAACATGCAAAACGAATCTATGATTATGGAACCGCGAACCAAATGAATGTCGATGAAAAATGGATATCATTTATGAATCGATATTTTATCTTCCGTAAAAACAGACACGTGGATAGTGAAAAAGTATATAACCAATTCATCAACAAAATGGATAAAGTAGAACATCCAGAAGATATTGTGGATGTATTTATTAAACCAGCCGCGCAAATCATGGATGAAGAGGCGGTAGAAAAAGAAAAAGAGGCGGTAGAAAAACCAGTCAAGGTACGAAATTTGAAAAAGAAATTAGTGCTAGATGATTATTCACCCTTTGAAGAATCAATAGAGCCATCGAATATTGTATTAGGAGATGTAGTAAAAATAAAAAAACAGAAAAAATAATGAATCCATTTAGTATTTGATAATAAATAAATATAAATACATTTTTGTATGTATATTTAACTATAAAAATGATATATTTTCAATTACCTAAAACATTTTATAATATATATAATAAAATCACCTGTACCCATACGACCAATGATGCCCCCGACTCAACCATCTCGAATTCCCTTTCTTTTTATTTATACGATATAAAAGAGAAAATTAATAAATACGAAAAAGAATGGGATATCTATAAAAAATATACCAATCCTTATGAATATATACACACCCCCTCACCGGTAAATAAAAAATGCATTTCTAAATACAAACCTCTATCCCGTTCTTATTTCAAAATGATTGAAATGGTGAATCTTTTTGGATTAACGATGAATCAACCAACTATATCTACCTTTCATTTGGCCGAAGGACCCGGTGGATTCATTGAAGCCATGGTCGAAATTCGAAATTGTAAGAATGACAAATATATTGGCATGACCATATTAGATGAGGTCGATGTAAATGTCCCGGCATGGAAAAAAAGCGACAAATTTTTAAAAGAGAACCCGAATGTAATGATTGAAACGGGTATTGATATGACCGGTGATATATTGAAAATCGAGAATTTTGATTATTGTGTAAAAAAATATGGTTCTTCGATGGATTTAATTACGGGCGATGGTGGGTTCGATTTCTCGGTAAATTTCAATCAACAAGAACAGAATGTCACCAAACTATTATTTGCACAAATGTGTTTTGCCCTTTGCCTGCAAAAACGTGATGGTGCATTTATTTTAAAATTATTTGATTGTTTTATACCATCCACGATTGACATTCTTTATATTTTGTCCTCTTTTTATAAAAAGGTATATATTACGAAACCACAGACGAGTCGATACGCGAACTCTGAAAAATATATTGTTTGTAAAGGGTTTTTGTTTGATTCGTCCACTGCGTATTTGGTGAATTTACGGTCGGCATTTTATACTATGATTCAAACCGAGCATTATATTGACCGATTTTTGAATATACCCGTTTCTCATTTTTTTCTTACTAAATTAGAAGAATATAATTCGGTATTTGGTCAACAACAGATAGAGAATATATATTATACATTAGGCCTCATTGAAAACAAAAGTAAATCAAATGAAAAAATAGACAACCTTATCAAATTGAATATACAAAAATGTATTCAATGGTGTATAAAACACAACATTCCATATAATGATTTTTCGTTTTTAGACGCGATGGTTGATGTAGAATCAACGATGGTCGGGTTTTTATGATTTTGGTATATGAAATGGATTTCTTTTTTTCCAAGGTATTTTCAATAAATACATACCCACCACAATAAAGACGATACCTACATATTGCATATAGTTATCAAACCGTTCGCCCAGAATCACATATGCTAATATACTTTCTAACAAACTGCTCATCCCATCCCACCCATTATTTACGAGTAATATGGTTGAATCTTGTAATGAAACAATAAGCATAATGACTACGCCAATATATCCTATTATACCGGCACCTAAATAAGCAAATCCTTTATCGTTAGCGTATTCTTTTAGTCCAAAATCACCAACTACTTCTAAACATGTAAGAGTAAATATTTGCGGAATACTCATTTTTCTACAATATAGAAATATAAAAAATACGAAAAATACAAAATTGAATAATATATACACAAATATTATATATATTATACCTCAAATACAATAATCATGCGAACCGATACAGTGTTTTTCTCATCATTCAATCGAAACATTGTATATTTAGTTGGCCTCAACGCCAAAGATAATTTCAATGTCATTGATTTAGGTAAACCAGATGATATATGGTTTCACGTGGCTGATTTGCCATCTTGTCATGTGGTGGCCCAAGTGGCGGATGAAGACAATTTATCCAAGAAAGAATTACATACGATTATAAAACGCGGCGCGCTTCTTTGCAAACAACACTCGGCCCATAGCCATGTGCCAAAACTGCAAATAAGTTATACCAAGCTTATGAACGTGCAAAAATCGACTCCAGTCGGCACGGTAATTACTACCAATCTTAAATATATTTCCATATGAATACAACACTGAATTTAAACAAATATATTACCGAAAAAACGACAAATACTATAGCAAACATCGATACTTTGTCTTTCCCCGTATCTATTATCCTTTTGTGAAAAATGTTTGATTCATAATCTAGGTCATATTTAAAATCAAGTACCTGAGAAAATCTTTGATTTTTCATTTTTTTCATAACAAATTTGTGTATGTTTTCTCCGGGTTCAATATCTTTCCAAAAATCGTATATTAGATTGACTGGACCAACAAAGACATCTTCTTGTATCATTTCATTATTCCATGTATCATATATTATATTTTGCAAATATTTTATAAAAATATCTTCGCTCGGTTCTTTTATGCCAAACAATATCGTATTTGAATATTTGTAATAATATTTATCTATACGACCTCGTAAATCTTTTTTGTTTTTTATTACACATATTATGTCGTCCGCGCTCTTATCATCGCAAAAATCTACTAAAAAATCAATATATTTTTGTGATAATTTGGTTTCATAATGTATGAAATATAACATTTTGTGTATACAAATATATAGGGTTTTCTATATATTTGTTTTTTCGTTTTTATTTATTGGCTTTTTTGGATATTTTATTGGATTTTCTGGATTTTCTGGATATTTTATTGGATTTTCTGGATTTTCTGGATATTTTGGATATTTTGGATTTTCTGGATTTTCTGGATTTTCTGGATTTTCTGGATTTTCTGGATTTTCTGGATTTTCTGGATATTTTGCCACCTTTTCCCCAATGTAAAAAATCACAGACACTTTCAACAAAAGTTTTTTCAGAAATTTTTTCCATATGACTCATTTTTCTAATATACTCAATATAAGTTGTAATAATATTATCATCATCTTGTTTTGGATATCTGAATCCTACCTTGCTTAATTCATCGATTTTTGGATAAATTGTTTTATAAAATGCACCTGTGCCATATAATCTATCATAATTATACGGATGAATATAATAAAATGGCAACTTATAGTAATTATCATACAATTTTTTGGGGTTAAGATAGAAAGTATTTTCATTAGACACGTTTTTGGGGTTAAGATATAAATTACGTAGGTGCATATTTTCATTAAACACGTTTGTATGTTCAGTGTTATTACGTGAAAAATATATCTTATTATTCGTATTATTTATACTAGATATTTTAGACCAATTCTCCAGTATTTCTTTATATGTTTTACCCATATTTGTAAAACCCAATATTTCACATGTTTTCATATAATTTATAAAATCATAAGCATCTTTTGTATATTCATACTTAATTACATAACCAGGTCGCTTTTTTACAAAGTAAAATAATATTTCTCGTGTTTCATCCCATCCTATATACATATTTTCATTATAAATTTTGAATACCTCATTACGCCACGAATTATATTTTTTACTCGTGGTATTAGTATTTTCATAATCAACCTCCACATAATCCGAATATGCATTAATATCTTTAAATACAGTAGTTATGTGACTAAATTTGTTTTGGAATGTATCATTTAATATACTTATATTTTGCGACCAAATTATATTACCACTTAATTGGTGATAGTTTATTTTATTCCTTTCTTCAAGTTGCATACCTTTATAAACAGTATCACCCCATTCTATTGCTGCCTTCAAATCTATTATAAGTTGAAGTAATTCTCTAAAAAAACCGTCAATATTTTTTTTATTTTCTATCTCTTTTTTTTCTTTTTCATAATCTTTATAAAAATCGATTAGTTCATTTATATGCTTAGTATCTAGTTGAGAAAAGCAGAATTTACATTTATAAGGTTCTGTTTTATATCTATCATTATGTTGTTTTATCATTGTTTCATGGCACTTGGTACATACATCGGTTGTACATTTTGTATCTTTTTTTCTTACTTCAGAACAATATACTACGTTTAAATTTGTTAAATCTCCAATACAAATATTACAATTTCTCGCATCCGGAATATCACCTGTATTTATTGGGTCATCAGTTAAAACGAATTCTTTGGGTAAATTTGTATTTTCGTTTTTTATATTGTGTAATTTATTATATTCAATGTATGATTTTTGGAGAGGTTTAACATGTTTTTCCCATATTCCATCGTGTTTATATGCAGAGAGAACATAACGAAACATTATATTGCGATATACTTCTTTTATATTTTCATTATTAATATTATCTGGTATTATAGGATATCTTTTATTTATTTCATCCATATTATTAAATCCTATAAGGTGAATATTTGAACATGGAATATCATATCCTATAATGGGTTCTCTATCTCTATCTCTATCTCTTGACCTTGACCTTGACATTGACCTTGACATTGACATTGTATCAGTATCTATTGACCTTGTATTAGTATCTCTATCTCTATCTCTATCTCTTGACCTTGACCTTGACCTTGACATTGTATCAGTATCTCTTGTTATTGTTCTTCCCCTTGACATTGTATCAGTATCTCTTGTTCTTCCCCTTAACATGAATAATATATAATAAGTATATATATTATTTATTATTTATTATTTATTATTTATTATTTACGATGGAGGTAAAGGCGCTAAACATAATTTAATTTCTCCCAATGAAGCCACGTCATACTTGACAATAAGTGGTAAATCATTTCCTAAATACATTTCTAAATGACTACATAGAGGCGTGCATTTAATAAAATGTGACAAACTTTTCAAGGAAAATTCTCCTTGAATCACTACCGATGCATCTGGTTTTTGAATAAATTCCATGTATCCATCTGACTCCGACCTTAATATACGCGAACTCGCGAAATTTCCATCGCACGAAAAAATCAAATCATTACCGACCGATTTAATTTCAATACGATCAGAAATTCCGTTCAAATCACGAATGATTTTTTGGAAATCGGTGGTTGGCAAATTGATAACGGTTGAATATTCGACATCTGGAACGACCAATTCTTCCGTATCTGGCTCAATCAATCTCAATTTCTGGCTATAACATTGTTTAATATCGCCATTATCGTATTGTAATCCTAAATGTGATACAATACCATCGTGATAATCCGCCTTGTCGATATACATGGACAATGTATCATCATTCGACATGGTCGAAATGACTTTGAATAAATGAAGTGTATTTGCACATACGATGATTTTGTCTGGGTGACAAACATATTGTTCGAATTTATGAGAATTCAAGATGACGTTTACTAATATGGTATGAGTTTTATCGAAATTAATAATCTTCATACCATCTTTTGTAAATGTAATGGTCGCATCAGTTAATACATCTTTTATGGCAGTAATCATATTTCGAATGGGCTGTATTTGAACGGTTTTTATC
>Ga0129333_10003526_pt1 | contig 14665 bp, 24 predicted proteins | sample CPB6_08_DNA_FD_94474 | JGI IMG/M metagenome (GOLD analysis project Ga0129333, IMG submission 94474) | Freshwater to marine salinity gradient microbial communities from Chesapeake Bay, USA - CPBay_Sum_0.6_0.8_DNA | ecosystem: Environmental > Aquatic > Marine > Coastal | place: USA: Chesapeake...
TTACCACCTACGGCGTTGTTCATTGATGCTGACCAGAAAAGAATGTCTTCTGGACTATAAGTAGGCACTGACTTGTCGTCTGTGGCTTCCTCAATAAGTTTTTGATTGCGTCTTTGTTTTACTGGTTGAATATCTGAAAGACTAAATTCGATTGAATCTGCACTGATTTTGCAGCTTTTTACGTTGTTTTTTCTACATAAAGCGATGATTTTCGCTAAATCTCGTGCATTTTTTACGTCCATGCACATGTATTGTTGTCTGGATTAATTATCCGCCCATGTGTTTTTTGCGAATTTTCATCATAATGCCGTCAACCATACCGCCAGAAGCGTATTTCTTTTTAGGTTGTACACCTTCAAATTCGCCATCAAGTTCGTCAGACAAATACGACTCATGGCAATCTTGCATACCAATAGGGTCATAGCCTTGTCCGTACTTAATTGGATTACCAATTTCAGCGCCTCCCACATGATCATGCTCTGCGTATTCCATCTCAGGCGATTCCATAGCTTCATGCTCAGCGCTGTTCTCAAGAACTTCGCCTCCCTCGGCATAAGCTTTCTTTTTAGAAATTTTAGCTATAATCGCATCGGCAACATTACGAGCGGCACTGGGAACTCCCATGTGTGAGGCCATAAGTTTAGGATTAACCTGTCCACCCTCTGCCATTTCCATGACATATCCGGGTGCTGAATGATGCTCTAATCCTGCAGGCTCAACAGCATGTTTAATCATGCCGCCTTTAGCTTTTTTTTGAGCTTTTCTTTTAACTGAATAAGCAATTGCCAGAGCTTGTTTTTGAGGTTTTCCTGCGTCCATTTCTGTTCTCACATTCTTTTCAAAAGATTTTTCTGATTTTCCTTTAATTAAAGGCATTAGATTTCACCTTCAATAGGTTCTTCATATTCTTCCATGCCTTCAGATTCACATTCATTAAATGCTGCTTGAAGCGCCATTGCGACAGCTTTAGCATCTTTAGACATGACAGCATCGATAAGTTCTTGAGCTACACTTTCAAGATTGCCGTTTAATTCTTTGACCTCACCGCCTTCATCATAGCGTTGAGTTCCGTCAGCTTTACGAATGTTCATCATAGCTGATCCAATTTTCTTTTGATCTATAAAAGGTAGCATATATTTATGTATCCTTGTCTGAGTTTATAAAGTTATTTGTAAAATTGTACCTGCAGTTCCAGCTGTGCCCGCAGTAGTTGTTGGAGTTGTAGCAGCTGCACCAATAGTCGTAGTGTTTGACGTTTCACTCACGGTTCCTGCTCCCATATTTACAAGAGTTACGCGACCTCCAGCACCGCCTCTGCCTCCAGCTCCACCTCGTCCTGTACCAGTGCCATTACCCCCTGCCCCGCCAGCTCCCCCTGACACGTCAATAAGTCCGGTTTTTGCGTTACCTTGTAACAAACTATAAGCTATGTAAATAAATCCGCCGCCCCCTCCTGCGCCACCTCCGCCGCCTCCGGAATTGCCTGTAGCAGAAGCGTTTGCACCTGTACCTCCTGTGCCAGCTATTGAAGAAATTGCGCCCGTTGCTGTTGTTGTATCGCGTTTTAAAATATTACACGCTATAAAAATTAAAGGACCACCTTGGCCACCGCCGCCTGCACCTCCTCCAACATTTGTGCCATCACCGTTTGCTCCGCCGCCGCCTGCACCTCCTCCACCGCCTATCGTTGCTGCAATTCCACGAAGCATATTGAAATCAAAACGCCGAAATGGAATTATGTTTGCGTTTGAAGTTGTTGAGCCTCCTGCTGCACCTGCTGCTAATGCAGGAGCACCCCCACTTCCGCCTGCTCCACCTTGACCACCTAAATTAGAATTTCCAAAATTTGAAGCAGAACCTGCTACACCTGTTCCTGTACCTGAATTTCCACCCGCTGCTCCTGTAGAAGAAACACCTACTGTATTTCCAGTAGTACTACCAGCAGCGCCACCACCTGTCGAACCAGATCCATTGTTTCCATTTGCTCCAGTTCTAAAAATCGCGTTAGCAGGAGCGTTTGATAAATCCAAAGTTCCAGCAACAAATATTCGATAACCTGCAGGGTTTAATTGTCCAGTCCCAGAAATAGTTAAATTATTTACATAATAATCATCGGTTAAAGTTGTTGTTCCTGAGCTAATTGTCACGTCTCCAAGCTGACCAAGACCATAATACGGCGGTCTAGGAGCTCCACCTTGATCCATGCTTAAAACACCGTATGTAATTTTTGCAGCACTTAAATTTGGAATATCGTTTTCTACAAGAGACCTCAAAGACAATGTTCCAGTTGAGCCATTTGGTGTAGCAAGAACTTGATTAGCTAATTGATTGTCACTTGCTGTGATTGCAATGGTTCCGCTACTTGTAACAGGATTATTTGATACAGATAAAAATGCAGGAACAGAAACATCAACGCTTGTGATATTTCCAGCACCTTTATTATTAAACGTGTTCCAATCGGTAGATGATAAGTAACCGTTACTTGTTGCACTTGCTTGTGTAATACTTAAATTTCCAGAATTTAATGATAAAGGACTTGATGCTGTAATAGCGGCTAATGTTCTTGCATTAGTAAAATACAAGTTACTTGTTTCTATAATTTGATCAGTATTGTAATCACCAGCAACAGCAACAACCGCGGCAGTTCTACCAAACACAGAAATAACAGGTGAGCCAGTGCCCGGTATCCATGCAAAATCATAATTGTTGTTTCCAGCTTTAGCTAATACTTGACCTGTTAGGCCTCCGGCTGGAATTCCAAGTGGTCTATTTGTAGATATGCTCATTGTGTTTCCTTATAAATCTGATTGAGTTTGAGTGCCTGTGGTTCCAGCGCCGCCTACTTGATTACCAGCTGCAATTGTTGCTGGAACAGCTGCATGAGTTCGCGTGCCATTTATTTCATTTATTAATCCTTGCGTAACATCAAATAATAAAATTCTTCCACCACTACCGCCCTGACCTCCTTGGCCAGCACTTCGAGTCGCAGAAACTGAATTTCCTCCATTGCCGCCATTACCGCCAAAAACTTGAATAGCGTTTGTCGCAACACTTCCAATAAGTGAAGCGTAATAAATAATTACAACACCTCCGCCTGCGCCCGAGCCACCACCGCCTCCACCTGTGGTTCCAAGCGTTGAAGCCGCTCCATTTCCGCCATTAGCACCCTTAGCAGAAATGCAGCCGGCTGCCGTTGATGCTCCTCGATTTATAGTTTTTGCAAAGATACATATGTTGCCCCCAGCACCTCCGCCGCCTCCGCCACCTGCACCTGCATTCGTCCCATCACCTGCTCCTGAAGTTCCACCTTGACTTGATAAACCTGATTGAAAAAGAGCGGTTCCACGAAGAATTTGATGATCGATTCTGTAAAATGAATTTATTTGAGACAGTGTTTGAGTTCTGGGAGATGCTGAACCGGTCGTCGTGCCTCCTCCGCCTGATTGCCCATTGCTTCCACCTAATACGTTAACGCTTGCAGCAATAGCAGTAGCTTGAACTACTGTATTTAAAGTTGAAACACCTGTGGCTCCGCCAGTACCGCTGACGCCACCTGCACCGCCGCTTCCAGAACTAGAACCTAAAGTATTTTGATTAAAACCAGCACCACCGCTTCCGCCTGTCGCACCCGACGCATTTCCTCCATTACTGCCATTCATTCTAATTGCGTTCGCTGGAGCATTTGTTAAATCTAAAGTGCCTGCTACAAAAATTTTATAAGAGTTTGGTACAAGTACAGCACTGCCGCTGATAGTGACATTATTGTAAAACATATCGCGCGTAAGATTTGTTGTTCCACTTGATATTGTTAAATCCCCGTCACTTCCGTCAGCAAAGAATCCCATTGGAGCGCCACCCACGGCAGGTGATAAAACTCCAGTTGTGATTTTAGCAGCACTAATGTTTGGAATGTCAGTTGCAACAAGTGCGCGAACTGACACAGCACCCGTTGATCCATTGGGTGTTGCAAGTATTGAGTTTGCAGTTAAACCAGATGCAGAAGTAATTGCAAACGTTCCCGCTCCTGTCGTAATAGGAGTTCCTGTGACTGCAAGAAATGCAGGAACAGTCATCGCAATGTTTGTAACAGTAGCATTGTTTTTTGAATTAAAAGTTATCCAATCAGAACTTGATAAAAAACCGTTAGTCGATCCGTTTGCTTGAGGAATAGTTATATTTCCAGATGAATAAGCTAAAGGTGACGTGACACTAATAGCAGCTTGAGCAAGTGCATTTGTGAAATAAAGATTAGTTGCACCTTGTGTGACTTGCCCAGAATTATAATCGCCGTAATTTCCTACGACTGCTCCTATGCGACTAAAAACTGAGTTAATAATTCCGCTATTGTTTATCCATGTTGTATCGTAATCAGTATTTGAAGCTTTTACTAAAACTTGTCCAGCTAAACCGCCCTCAGTAACTCGTTGTCCTTTGTTAGTTGAATAACTCATGTAAATTCCTTTTTATAAGCTGGCTTGTAAAACAACACCGGCAGTTCCCGCAGTACCCGCAGTTCCAGTTGGGGTCGCTGGAGTTGCTGCCGTAGTTTGAGTTCCGTCGTATTCAGTAACTACTCCAGTAGATGCGTTAATTAAAATAATACGACCAGCGTTTCCGCCCTGACCTCCCGTGCCTCCAAAATAACCAGCACTGCCTATGCCCCCATTTCCACCTGCACCACCTGAAACTTGAAGAATATTTGTGCCAATAGAGCCTTGAAGTGAATTGTTAACAATATATATACAACCACCTCCAGAGCCAGCTCCGCCTCCGCCACCTCCGCCTCCCACTGCGTTGCCCCCATTTCCGCCTGTGCTACCTCTTGCTGAAAAGAAATTTGTATTTGTTGTATTATCACGTTTTAAAATATTACAAAAAATTGCAACGACTGCGCCTGCACCTGCTCCGCCGCCTCCGCCTCCTGCTACTGAAACTCCATTTCCAGTACCTGCACTTCCGCCTGAGCCGGGTCCGCCGCCTAAATAAACAGTTGCACCTCGTAATAAATTAAAGTCAAAAAATGCCATTCGATTAGCTGTAGCTGCACCCGATGCTACACCAGCCGTGCCCACAGCCGCCAAACCGCCACCTGCGCCAGACGTGCCACCTGTGCCACCTAGTGAAGTTGAAAGTGTTTGAGAAACGGTTCCTGCCGCACCTACTCCTGTCGTGCCCGTTGCTCCAGCGGCTCCCGGAGATCCCCCTCCAATAGTTTGCGAAGGATTATTTCCTCCTGCTCCTCCACCCGTAGCTCCTGAAGCATTACCACCAGCCGCTCCATTTCTAACAATTCCTGCGGTTCCTGTTGAATTAGTTGTGTCTAAAATTCCAGAAACGAAAATTCGGTAACCAGCTGTTGCAATAATTGTATTATTTCCTGATACAGTTAAATTGCGATAGTACATATCGCGTGCAAGCGTCACTGTAGTTCCAACTGGGATTGTCACGTCTCCGTCACTACCATCGCCATAAAACGGAACACCAAAACCACCTTGAACAGGATTTAAAAACCCACTTGTAATTTTAGATGCGTCTAAGTTTGGAATATCATTTTCAACAAGAGCTCGAAGCGACATAGCACCACTTGCACCGTCTGGGGTTGCCATAACTTGATTCGCTATTTGTCCTGTTGTTGCTGTGATTGCAAGAGTGCCTGAGCTTGTAACGGCCGCACTCACAGTTAACCAAGAGGGAACAGTTAAACCTACGCTTGAAACAGTTCCAGTGCCTTTGTTATTAAAAGTCGTCCAGTCCGTAGAGCTTATGTAACCATTTGTAGAAGTGTTAGCTAAACTAATAGAATAAACACCAGCTGAATAATTTATAGGAGCAGTATTACTAAATACAGCTCTTGCTCGTGCGTTTGTGAAGTATAAATTGTTAGCACCTACAAGTTCAGTGACTAAATCAGAATTGTAATCACCGGCTTGCGGAGTAATAACACCAGTTCGACCAAAAACACTTGTAACAGTGCCTCCAGTGCCAGTGCCTGTACCCCAAGCTACGTCAAAATCATTGTTTGAAAGTTTTACTAATGCTTGTCCAGTTAAGCCGCCTGCGGGCAATCCAATTTGTCGAGTGCTTGAAAATGACATCTACAAATGTATGAATGTCAGATTACTCCTGCTTGTTCTTCAAGGTTCTCAAAGTATTCTTGAGCTGCTTTTTCCATGTCGTTAACTTGCTGCTCAGCCCATTCCTTAGAACCCCATTTTAAGTTTTGGGGTGGAGCTTCTGTTATTGGAGGTCTGGTCATAAGAGCGTATCGAACCATATCAAACGGGTCGTCGCCTGAATAAACATCGCCCTCTTTAGCGTCAACTTTTAATACATCTTCGACTTTATTCGGGTCGTGTTGCATTCGAGTCAGGCAATCAAACGTCACAGGACACGTATCAAAGATATAAAACCTAGGCTTATTGTGACCATTAGCTTTATTCTGCCAAGCCAAGTATGAACGAACTTGCGCAGCACCTTGTATGCGATCAATGTTCGCACGTTTTAGCATAATGGAATGCTTAGCAAACTCTTCTGCAATTGTTGGAGGTGAGGATTCATTTAAGACTCCCTTTTTAGCCCAACAGTCATGTCCTGCTACAATTGGATACAAGTTTTCAGTATCAGGATAGCTTTTAAGTAACTGACAAAACTGATCCACTCGAAGCTGAGGCTTTATGAGCTCTCGGTACATGTACACGTTGCCATCCTCATCGACGGTAAACCAACCAAAAGCTGCGGGGTGATTATAACCAAAGTCGTATGCTCCGAAGCGAGTCCAATGATGAGGAATGTTAAAGGGTTTTATTAGATGAACCGTTCTAGATATTTCACTAAAAAACTGACCTGCAAAGATATCCCAATCGCCATAAAGAAATGCTCGTCTTAAAGCTTCATTGGGTTCTGTTTTAAGTCTGTGAACATAGTCGGGGTCGTTTTCAAGTAAAGCAGCATTATCTTGAACGAAGGCTTGAATGAATGTGTAGTCTTCTGGGCGTTCTTCCTCTTTAAATTTACGCTCAACAAATATGCGCTTAAGCCAAGCGTGACCTATACCTCCGGGGTTACCTGTCAGGATTGCTCGAGCTTTAATACCTTTTTTTGATGAACGATTAGAACCCAAAAGTGTTCGAAACATTGTCTCAGGCCATTGCCCAGCCTCATCAATAGCTAAGTCGTGAAACTCTCGACCTTGATACAATGATATGTCAGCTTCATTATTACAATGGCAAAACTGGAGTGTGGATCCATTAGGAAATGTAATTAGCTTCTTTGATTCGTTCCAGTATTCTCGAAGAAACGGATACTCTTGAAATAGCGGCCGTATGTGGTTTCCTTCAAGTTCTGGATATGTACGGCGAAAAATAGCGCCAGTTGAGCCAGCATATATAAGCCGACGAAGAAGCATAATTCTACGCAACCCCGCAGATTTTCCACCACCACGTGCACCACCGAAGAATACAACGGGCGTCTTTTCAACAGCATTTAAGAATTCCTTTTGTTTAGGTTGAAGGCTAATTCTGACATCAATCATCTTTTTTGCTTAAATAGTCTTCAAGAATAACTTTAAACCCGTCACTTGAATGCTCAACCTGCTCTTTAACTTTGCCAACGAGCCGATCAAGAATAAAGTTAATACGTTGCTGATCGCCTTTATCATAAGCGTTCTTTAAAATTGAACAGATAATAAGCTCAAACACAGTAGTCTTGGGGTCTTTAGTTTTAGCTATCAGCGTTTCTTTATCAGCATGAACTAATTCGTTAAGTATCCGAACGAGTTCAGATGAGTTTAATTGACGTGTAGCTTGTAGTTCCTTGCTGACGGCTGGACGACCCGGTCCGGGCGCGTTGTGGCCCTTTTTAAAGTCTCTACCGCCTGTTTTAAAGCCTTTAGCCATAACGCACTTCGCCTTTGTCTCGCCTTTTTAAAGGATGATTAAAATGTTTATTCCAACTTACTTGATGATGAGGCCTATTAAATCTAGTTACAACTTTAACATATTGAGGCCAAACTTCTTTTAAAGAACAACTTTTTAAAAGTTTTTTTTCATAAGAATTATTTTGATAAAGCTCGGTTTGATTGCCACCTTTCATTTTAGCTGCGGTTGAAACTTTATCAATTAAGTAAACATTTAATAAAATTGTACACCATTTGTTATGCAAAGCTTGAAGACATAAATCAACGTCTTCGTTGTATTTCAGTCTCCATTTATATGGAATTTCATTATTAATTAACATCCCACTATAAACATGAGTATTTAAAAAAAACGGTTTTTTTAATTCTTTAGAAACAAAATATCTATAATTATAACCACTTATAGCTACGTTAGAATATCTATCCGTAAATTCTTGTAATGTTAATAATGCTTCTAAAGCAGAAGTTTTGGTTCTTTTTCCATAATTTAAACGACTAAAACAAATTATATTATCATCAAATAAAAAATGTTTTTTGTGATTATTGGCAACTGAATGTTCCCAACAAAAGTTTCGTGCAGGATAAGAACCAACACCTAAATTTGAAAAAGGTAATTTTAAAACTTTATCACTACCCAATACATTTACATAATTGTCATACTCTTGAGGTTCTACGGCTATTTTAAAAGGGATTGATTCTTTATTTAAAAAATTAGCCGTTAATGGTTTTTCCCATCTGCCTTTAGAAACAATGTAAATTGGATATTTTACTCTATGTTTACTATCCATAATTTATTCATTTTTTTGTTAATTATTAAATTATTTTCTTTAACGTAACTGTCTCTTTTGGTTTCATTTTGAAAATGTAAAATAATTCTAATGTAATCTTCACCTGGTTTATATTCTGGCATATTAACCCATTCGGCATTTTCATCGCCTCTATTAACAATTTGATATTTATCCTCAGCAATACTTTCCCAGTTTTTAATACCTAAAAGGTCAGTATCAAATGGACCTAGTTCCATAGTGTCAGCGTTTATGCCAGACATATCAAGCTCAGCCCAAAGTGCTATCGCATTGTCCGCTGTTAAATGAGCGTATTCTTGCGTTTCGTCTTCAAAATCTTGATAACAAACAGGGACAGTCGTCCATTTGTTTTTTAAAGCAGCTTCTATTCGACCATGTCCTTCAACAATAAATCCACTTCGATTACTGACAACTACGGGCTTTCTAAACCCCTGATAGTTAAGTATTTGAGCTAAACGTTCAATTTGTTCTTTTGGATGTTTATTTCTATTTTTAGGGTGTGGCTTAAGTTTTTTCGGGTCAACCCAAACCACGTTCTCTAATTTATGTAGTCGACTCATCTTCTTCTAACTCCACCATAACGGGGCCGTTAGTAGCAGCTTTCTTGCCGTTACGTTCGATCAGGAGCCACCCTTCAAGAGTACTTAACTTCATCTTGATCCCTGGATGAGACTTTTCATCTAAATGAAGAGCGCCCCCGATCCCGCCTGAGGGCCAACTGATGGCGACACCATTGACCCACATACGTTTAACTTGAATCTCCTTTTTTTGAGAACTAACTGCCTTAGACAATCACTTCTCCTTCAACTGCTTTAGCAGGTTCTGCAGCTTTTTCTTTTTCAAGCTTTTGTAGCTCAGCACCTTTTTCGTTTAATAAAATCATCTTTGGATAAAGTACTGCTAATTCATCTTGCAGGCATTTAATTTGATAGTTTTTAACTCCAACCAAGAACGCAGTGTTGTTGTGTTCTTGCTCGAGTTCTTTCAAAGTAATGTTTTCAGGTAGTTTGTATTGTTCCATTTGTATTCTCACTTTCTTTTGTTCGTTGTTGGGTATAGTCAGGTGGGTTTTCCAAGACCTCATAAACAAGGGGTATAGAAATATATCTGGGCTTTGGCACCATTTTGCTCCAGATTCTTTCTCCGATTTTTGTCAAATGCGTAATAACTGTAATGTGCTTTGGGCAAATATCTCGAGCGATGCCTTGCCGTTGCCAGTCACTTCTCACGTAAACAAAGTGTAACGTTGTATCTGTTGCTGTCTTTTCATAAACCGAATAACCCACAATAATATCAGGATCATCTTTTAAGCAGCATACTGTAACTTTGACAGTGGGTTTTTTTAATATAGCAATAAGAATCTCTCTGTAACGAAAGAAGTTTTGCTTATCGACTCCATTTCTCCAGCGAGTGTTTGTGAGAACTTGTTGAAGCCAAGTAGCAAAAACAAATGCTTCGTCTTCTTCCTTGGGGTCACGAAGCAATAATATGTCTTCTTTACTCATGATACTCTTTCTAGCTTTTACAAAACTTTTTAATGATTCTTGTAAGGGTTTTAAGATTTTCCACACACGGTCTCTGCTCATTTTGAGCATATAATTGTTGAGCAGGTGCTTTGAGATGTCTCGAATGCTTATTCCGTTTGAGTGTAGTTCCCATATCTTTTTTTGCGTTTCGCTTTCAAACTCCGTTTCGTTCAAGAATTGATTAGCATAATAGTAATAATCTCTTTTGCTCTCGTATAAATCCTTCGAAGCCGACCCATGAGACTTTGCTGTGAAGTAATAGCTATCCCATCGTTTGAGGCACGCTTTAGCGGAATCACTATAATCTTCTTCAATATCTTTGAACCCCACGTTCTCAAGATGCCTGTACCACTCCTTTTTTAAATCAAGAAAGTGCTGCGTCTTGTACGGATTGTTGTTCTTTTTTTGCGCCATCGGCTACTAGTTCTCCGTCTATAACTGGCAACTTAGCTGCGTCTTCATCGGCTTTTTTCTTTTTTAATTTTAAATCTTGAATCACATAATAAGCAACTTCGTTGGCTACGGCTTTTCGCATAAGTCGTGAGAAGTTATATTTGCTTGTAGCGTGTACCGTGCGGTCAAAGTGCTGAATCATGGTGGCTATCATATTTACATAGCCGTCGTTATCTTTTGGGAAATTGTACAAATCGATAATTGAATCTGAAAATGTTTTAAATTCTTTCATGCCTTGGGGTAGCTGGGAAGGAAAGAAAGCACGTAAAAGTGCGTAATATCGTTTGATTTTTGCAATAATTAGCTTCATTTTTGTTAAATATTACACGAAAGTTGCAAAATAACACCACTGTCAAAAAAATGTTTTTACACGCTATGCGATAATTAAAGTTATGATTTAAAATCTCAGTATGGAAAACGCAAAACCTTGGTATCTTTCTAAAACCATTCTTCTACAAATTATTGGAGTTGTGGCTGTAATTGTTGGCGCTTATAACCAAAACGTAGCTGAGTTCATTAAAGTTAACTTTTCTGAGCTTGGTATTGGTTGGGCTGCCGTAAACGTCGTGCTTCGAATTATTACTAACAAACAAATTGAATAACTTTAAACCAGACCCCACAAATTCTATTATTAACAAAACGATATACTCGTTTGCCATTACGGCTTTTCTTCGAGCTGTTAAAGTTCAATACGCTTTTTTAAATATCCCCGTTCTTAGTCAAATTTTTGATCGTCTAGTGAAAGCCGTGGCTGAGCCTATATTTGATTACTTGCAAAAGATGGTCACTTTCCAAGTTATTTCTAATCAAACTCAGAAAGAACTTGATGCTTATATGAAAGCTCAAACTGAGCTTGCAGACGCTATTAAGAAAGGAGCTTCGAATGAATTACAACAAAAGCAAAAAGATTTTGAAAAAGCTTTTAATGATCTTATTAGTTTTAAGCACAAGTAGCTGTCAGCATATCATTATTAAAGATGCCGAATGGTGTTCTAACTTGCCCGATGGCGGTGCTTATTGTGTGCATTCTTTATCAAATAAAAAGCGTTACGTGTCGCAACAAGATTGGGACCGTGAACGAATGGGTATGATTAGCACAAAAGCAGAAAATTATGCCAATCTTAAAGAAGTGATCCGTCAGCTATGTAGTCAAACTAATGACTGTTACTTTGATAAAACAAACAAAACGTTGGTGATAAATCTTGATGGCCTTAAGAAATGAATTACTTTTCACAGTGGAAGCACACCCTATGCCACATCAGCGCACGCGCGTCGCTCGTGGCGGCCGACATTATAACACTGCTAAACAAGTATCTTATCAGCGTTATGTAGCCACCATGGCTCGTAAAGCTGCCGACGGATTGCAATTTGTTAAACCTGTTAAAGTACAATGCGCGTTTTACTTTGCACGTCCCAAAGCAGATAAAAAGAAAGAGCTTGTTTACGGTGGCAAAGGTGACGTGGATAATTTACTTAAACAAGTACTGGATTCTTTAAACGGTGCCATTTGGAAAGATGATAGCTGCGTAGTGGATATCACAGGGATAAAAATGTACACCGATGGTCCTGAGCGAACTATTGTGCGAGTTATTCAGCTCGAAGACCTTGTAAATACTCAATAAGGATTTTCATTATTAAATTATTGCGAGAACGAGTGTCTTTTTTAGCAAGCTTGTCTAATTGTTTAACTAATGGTTCTGGTAAAGAAATAATAAACTTTTTCATGTTGTCGTTATTCATAACTGTCCTTTAAGTTTTAAAAGATTTTCATTTAAATCCCCATATAAAGGCGCAATAAATTCATAAGCATTAATTAAAGTGACCCAATCATGTAAAGATAATTGCCTTCTTTTTTTTGATATTTTTATAATTTTGTTAAAGTTATTATAATGATGTGTAACCATTTTAAAAAATTCAATATAACTTTGTTCATCATTGTATAACCGTCTATAAATTTCTGGCGTTATATAACACTTTTTCTTTTTCATTTTTGTTCTTCTTTTGCTAAAAACCAACCGTTTTTTAACCAATAATTTAATTTTTCATCTGTTAAATACATTGTAATTTTTTTGTCAAAATATCCTGCAACAAAGTTATGTCCGTTCAAATTTGTCAAAATATTATTAGGAAATGGAAGGCACAGTGTAACTTTTTTCTTTTTTTTGTATTTTTTGTATTCTTGGTTTTTTGTTTTGTTATTTGTTCTCATATATATAGTATATATCACTTATATACATTAACAAATTAATAATACGTTAAAAAACAAGCTGGGAACGCGTTATAAGCAAAAACCACAAACTATTTTTTAATTTTACGAGTTTTTTTAGGATAACTTTTTTCACAAACAGCTTTAAAATATCTTGTTAAATGTTTTTTGCAAAAGACATCTGACGCAATAGTTGTGAATAAAGAATACGCAATATAATAAGCGTAATTTATATCCATAACTTTTGATTTTTTTTCTAAACTTGTAACTAATTGATGAACACATTTAGATACGAATTTAATTGTTTGTTTTTCTGTTAATTCTTTAGATGTTTTTTTCATTTATTTATTCTTTATACTTCAAGTTTGTTTTCAGCTTCGCCAAATTTCTTTGATGCGTCTTCTATTACTAAAGTAGTAAAAATTGCATTTTGTAATTCGCGAATAACAGGAATCATTTTTGAAATAACAGTGGTTTTAACAATTTCTAAAATTTCGTCGTCAGAAAGATGATTAAATTCATCTTTGTTTCTAAGTTCCGTCCAATGCTTATTAAAAAAATAACTAGTTAAAGCAGAATAAATTTCATCAAGTTCTTGTTGATTGTTTATATTTTTCATTTTTTACACCTATATAAATGTTTCGCAACCTACTAACGAGCTAGCAGGCTGCGAACCGATCTCAAAAAACTTATAAGCCCATTTGCAGTCATGCAAATGTTTCTCGTCGCTTATGAGCTTTTATCGATATACCTTTTATATATAAATCATATCTATGCGTCAAGCAAAAAAGACGGCGGGAGAGGTAGTTTTAAGAAAGAAAACAAAGACCTTGAGGAAGGAGTTCCCCCGCCACAAATAGGATACATGTATTTTATGAGCGATCAAAGTACTCAAAGTGCGTTGCATCTACTCTTTTAAAATTAGCGCCATGGTAAAAACCAAAATGCTCAAATATGCGAATTATTGGTTTTGGCATGCGCCATGAGCTATTACCTAATTCATTACCAGCATAGTTAATATCAATAGCGATACCCCAAGAATGCAAGCTTAGCATTTTTATTGAGCCTCTAATTTTTCGCAGATTAAAGCACCCATCGTAGCTGTATATTTCAGGTGCAAGTCCTTGTCGGTTTATTTCTTTAAACACGCTCTCAAACACGGGGATCATAAGTTTGTGTGTTGTAAAAGCGCGTTTACCTTTAACAAGCGGAAAACATTTGAATGAGTCAGGAATAAAGCAATAATCTAGATTTGTAGAAGACCATGCGTTTTGTAATGGGTCTCCAAATATCTTGTAAACTTCTGGATAATTTCGAGGCCGTTTTAGTTTTGCTGGGGCTTCTAGCACGACATTTTCTTGAGTTTTTTCAAGTAGCATTTGCATGGTTTTAGGACCTACAATGCCATCAACTTTCAGATCGTATTTTTTTTGAAATAACTTTACAGCTTGCTCAGTGACAAGGCCAAACACGCCATCAAGTTTAGACCCATAGTAGCCAAGTATTTTTAATTTCTTTTGAAGTTCAATTACGTCTTCGTTTTTTGAGCCAAGCTTTAGAATCATATGATTTATTGTAACTTAAATGGCTACAAGGACAATGGTTATGAAAGTTATGTGTGCAATCTGGTTCTCTTTGGCGCTTTTGAACAGTCATGAAAAAAAGCGTTTGTCCTTGAAGCCTTAAAAATGCTTCTAATCACATATCCCCGAACTCGCAAATTAAAAACCAAGCAAGTAAACTAGCCGTAAAAACTACTAAA
>Ga0129333_10003527_pt1 | contig 14663 bp, 30 predicted proteins | sample CPB6_08_DNA_FD_94474 | JGI IMG/M metagenome (GOLD analysis project Ga0129333, IMG submission 94474) | Freshwater to marine salinity gradient microbial communities from Chesapeake Bay, USA - CPBay_Sum_0.6_0.8_DNA | ecosystem: Environmental > Aquatic > Marine > Coastal | place: USA: Chesapeake...
ATATCCGTATATTCCGCAATTTACACCTGCCACGATAAGGGCCAAAGGGGGCAATAAAAGACCTGCTCCAATGGCTGTAAGCAATACAAACAATACCATTAAAAGATGAGCGGAAAAGGAACGGGTTACGATGCGGTCTCTCTGAAGATGCGCCCTCAACCTGAGTAGTAATTTCGCGATGATTGTTTTCATATGATATGGTGCTTGTGTGCCTTGAAGTAGTTCACGAGATGCAATCTAATACATCTTGGGCCATTCGGAGTGGAAGATGACTGACTGGAATAAAGTTCTCCAATTTTTGGAGCCAAAACAACCATCGTTTTGCCCGGAAGAACCATCACTTACGCAAAAGGTTTTTCTCAGAACATATTCATTAGAGGCATTATTCGGAGGGGCCGCAGGCGGAGGAAAATCTTCAGCATTATTGATGTCAGCGTTGCAGTACGTTGACGTCCCTGGCTATTCTGCAATTATTTTCCGTCGTACATATGCTGACTTGGCTCTCCCGGGAGCCATCATGGACCGGTTCATTAATTGGATGTCCACCATCGATGATGTTCGCTGGAATGCCAATAATTACACCGCAATATTCCCTTCTGGGGCACGACTTTCTTTCGGTTACCTCAATAACCAACAGGACTTCTTGCGTTATAAGGGTGCTGAATTCCAATTCATCGGTATGGACGAAGTGACCGAAATTAGGGAGTCCGACTACCGATACATGTTCTCTCGTCTACGTCGTCCGGCTTCGGGCCCGCTGGCCCAAGTCCCCCTCAGGATGCGCGCTGCCTGTAACCCTGCACCAAACTGGGTGCGCCAGAGATTCATCGTGGAGGGGCAAAGCGAGGGTCGTATTTTCGTACCATCAAAATTGTCTGACAACCCCGGTATTGACGCCGATTCCTATCGCACGGCACTGCAAGCACTAGACCCACTTGAGCGTCGCCGCCTAGAAGAGGGTGACTGGTGGGCCACGACCCTCGGGTCAATGTTCCAACGAGAATCAATTGTGATTATCGACCAGACCGATATCCCCAAAATTACATCCTCTGCCCGCGCTGTCAGGTTCTGGGACCTTGCCGCAACGGAACCATCTCACTCAAACCCCAATCCCGACTGGACTGTTGGTACATTAATGTTATTCGATGGCGGAATCGCCTATATCCTTGATGTGCGTCGGGCTAGGGTACGAGGCGAAAAAGTGGAGGAATTCATTGCTCAGACCGCTTACGAGGATGGACATGCCGTAGCAATCCGCATGGAGCAAGAACCCGGGTCATCGGGTAAGGGGCTGGTTGACCAATATGCTCGGTACGTTCTTCCGGGGTTTGATTTTATGGGAATCAGGTCAACGGGCGATAAGGTGACGAGGGCGCGACCATTCGCGGCTGCTGTGGCTAACGGCAATGTCAGGTGCGTCCGTGGCCCCTGGCTCACTGATTGGCTTGACGAATTATCCACTTTCCCCGAAGCATGCGACCACGACGACCAGGTAGACTCTGCCGTCGGTGCATTTACACATCTTGCTGGTTTGGGGTTGCCCCAACGCAAGCGAGTGGGTATCATCGTCTGACACGCTTAATACGGAAGGGGTTCCAATGGATGCGCTAGAGCGCATTGCCGATATTCGGCAAATTTTGAGTAACTGCATTAATGATGTCGTGAATTCGCCGGATATGGAGGTCGGCGGAATCTGCGAGGTGTTGTACGCACTCCGTGAACTCAAGAAAGATTTGGGCCTCCTCGATGGCGAACTTGAGCAGGCGGCAATTGGAAGAATGGAAGAGAACATCATCTTCCTTCCCTCCGGTCAGCAGGTTGAGCGCCGAACAGGGGCAGATAGGAAAGCGTGGGACCACAAGGGCCTCGCAACAATCGTTGCCAACAGAATCTACGAGTCATCCATTGACATGGATACCGGCGAGGTTCTATTGTCACCAACGGAGATGATGGCAAAGATGCTTGATTACGCCGCACCGTCATATTGGCGAGTGGGTGAACTTGGGAAAATTGGCGTGTCGGCCGATTCGTATTGCGAAAAATCCGAAGGCAAAGTCAGCATTTCCATAACGTCAAAGAAGTAATAAAAAGGACCAATGATGGCAACGGCCAAGAAGCAAACCCAAACCGAAACGAATGGAGATAATGAAGTGGACAGCGAGCCAATCGCAGCAACCAACTACCTGCAGGAACGCATTGCGGAAGATGCTTTCTATTCCGAGAAGCGGGCCAAGGACGAACAAAAACGCAAAGAAGAACTACATCGTCTTCTCGTTGACCTGAGCGAACCATTCCCCCCTGAAGTTGAGCGGGAATTGAGAAAGGGCGGAACATCCCTTACTTACATCCCCGTCAGCGAGGTGATTGCTCGCCTAAATCGCTGTTTTGGCGTTACTGGGTGGTCTTCGGAAATTGTGCGATGTGAGCGTGACCCCCTGGACCCCGACTTCATTGTCGCCCATGTTCGGCTAAGTACGCATGGTGGCGATGGCTGGACGGCAGTGACCAAAGACGGTTTCGGCGGTCAGAAGATTAAGCGAACCAAGGCGGGAGAAATTGTTGACCTTGGCGACGAGTTTAAGGGCGCTGTTTCTGACGCACTCAAAAAAGCCGCCCAGCAGTTTGGTGTTGCTCTGTATCTTGCTCGTTCCGACGAGGCACTTAGCATTGAGATTGAGCAAGATATGGCTCAATCACGCCCACAGATTGACCCCAAAGTCGTTGCACTCTGGGAGCAGTTCCGTACATTGAGTGGCACCTTCGGCGCTGAGGAAAAAGCACAGTTGGGTCAGTTCTGGAATGAGTACGCCAATGGGGCCCCCAAGCCAACACTGGAGACAGCAACGCCACAAATCCTCATGGCACTTATTGAGGAATGCACGAGGATTAGTTTCCCCGGCTCACAAGTAGTCGTTGAAGAATAATCCATGACCTCATCAGATGGCTTTGGGGGGCCTCCGTATACGCCTCCCCCATATCTGTCCCCCTCATCAATGGGGACGTTTCGGCAGTGTCCGCAGAAATTCAAGTTCAATAAAATTGATGGGATTCCTGACCGACCGAGCGAAGCAACACTCCTCGGAAACTTTGTTCATGAAATATTGGAGGAGTTTTATGCTCAGCCAATTGATGAGCGGTCGATTGCCTCGGCAAAAGTACTGGCTGCAGAGGTTTGGGCAAAATCAGAATGGGAAAAACGCATTGAGGGATTCGTAAAACCCGAGCAACATCGCCGCTTTCGCTGGAGTGCATGGTGGTGCTTGGAAAATCTGTGGAAGATTGAGAATCCAAAGTCAATTGAACCAATCGGCATTGAACGCGAGGTCAATGGGCTACTCGGTAATGCGACCGTCAAGGGCTTTATTGACAGGTACGAGCGCATTGATGATGGCTCAATATGCATTTCCGACTACAAGACAGGCAAGACACCAAGTAAGTCATGGGTTGCGGACAAGTTCGTTCAGTTACGAATCTATGCTGCCCTCATGTCGCAAGATGTTCCCGATGTTGGCCAACTCAAGTTGCTTTATCTGAAGGACGGTGTATCATTCTCCTACACGATTAACGAGGATAATAATCAAGAAATCATCAACTACGTAGGTGAAACCTATGCAGGTGTCCAATCGGCGTGCCAAAGCGGGGACTTCCCATACGTCCGGTCACGGCTCTGCGACTTTTGTGCCTATAAATCAATATGTCCAGGATGGAAAAAATGACAGATGTAATTAGTGATGATGCTTTTGCGTATCTCGTTGCGGAGGAAGTAAAGAATAAACTTTCTCCGGCTCAACGAAATACCTTGCTTCAGCGTGAGAATTGGGACCGTTGGCAGCGGGCGCTCGTTGCCCTAACGGAAAACCTGAAAGAACAGATTCAGCAGATAGCCGGAGCAGAGGCAGACGATGAACGTCGCTTCGAGGGCATGGGCAGCAAGCGAATGCAGAAGGAAATGCGTGGGGCATATGCCGACCGTCGCCTCCGTGTTGAAAGATTCCTGTTCCATGTAAACAAGCGCCTTGATGAAGTAACTAAAATGATTGAAACTGGGGTTGCCCCCGAGTCAAACCCCTGGGAAATGATTGATTTCTTCAAGCGTGCTATTTGTGAGCATCGCAAATTGATGGATAAGCACGACCTAGAGCCAACCCCCATTGACGAGGCCCTGTGGGCTGCACTATCCGACAAATGGCTGTTTGATAAGATAGACACATCCCTCCTATAGTAAGGATGTGCAGTGCGTAGGCGAAGCAAGAAGCGCGAAAAAGAATACGTCATACGCAGGGAAGTCGTGGAGCGACTCCTATCCGAACGTCCATATTGCGAAGCCTGCCCTAGATTTGCCAAATATGATGGGAAAGTTTCCTATGTGCGGCGTGGAAGCGTAGATATCCACGAAATTGTTAGGCGTTCCCAGGGTGGTTCAATAATAGATGAACCAAATCTTTTGGCCGTCTGTCGTGAATGTCATAATCGCATAGGTCGGGAGCCCCAACTCGCCTTCGACCTTGGCTTAGCCAAGCATGGCTGGGAGCGAGACAGTTAAGTCTTCACAAATTTGGGGCGATTGTTCACTACGGGGGCGGCGCAATGTAGTAAAGTCTATTTGTCGTAACCCACACTAGACACGGAGACACAACATGAGTTCAGTCCTTACCCTCCAGATTCCTGGCACACTTGCAACTTCTAGCGAAGTGAAAGTTGTTGCTCCAGTTTCAGGAAAAATCACTGCTGCATACGTTGCAGTAACCACTGCCCCCGTTGGTAGCGCACTTACCGCTAACTTGCTCGTTGGCGCTAGCACTGCCGGTGCTTTCTCGGTTGCTGCTGCTGCCACCACCGACGAGGCCACCCTCACCGCAGCGAACTGCTCGTTCGACAAGGGCGACGTAATCACCCTTGACATCACTGCTGTCGGTTCCAGCACCGCTGGCGCTAATGCCGTCGCTTCGTTGGAGATTGAAGTCAACGCCGAAGAGACCACCCCAATCACCATCTCGCCAGATAACCGCTTCGGCGAAGCCTGATAGCGGCACCGTCTAGCGGTGCGACAAACGAATACCTTTAGGTACGCAGTTCCGTTACCTTAGGAGTCACTGACGGGAGGGAGACCTCCCGTCTTTGGCATTTCCTAGTGCTACTGTGCGTGAATGGTTCTCATGGGGCTCGACCTCTCTTTGACATCTACTGGAATCTCAATTAATGGGAACACGCAGGCCATAGTAAGTAAATTCAAGGAAACTAAACGCCTTGCAGACATCCGTGACCAGTTATCACTTATCTTGGTTGAATCTGGGGTGCAGGGTGTTGTCGTTGAGGGTTACGCATTCGCTGCACGCAATTCCCAATCACACAAGATTGGCGAACTTGGTGGAGTGATTCGCCTACTGCTCTACGAGATGATGATTCCTTTTGTCGATGTCCCACCTACCAGTAGAGCAAAATTTGCTACCGGTCGTGGCAATGCCGCAAAGACTGAAGTTATCTCTGCAGTTTCAGCAAGAACTGGTTTGATTTGGTCGGGCAAAAGTGCCGATGACGAATGTGATGCGTGGCTACTCGAAGAGATGGGCTTGCAAGCCATTGGGTCAGGCAAGTACCATTGGCCAGAAAACAATATGACCGCTCTCAAGAATGTTGACTGGTCGCCAATTAGGGAAGGTTTTGTACATGGGGCTTCGTGATAATCCAATTAGCCAGGTAGAGATTGAGTCAGAACTCCTCCGCCTCATAGACATGCTCGAGGAGGAGACCGAAGCATTTGAGAAACTTGCCGAGGATGCAGCAAAGAAGGAAGCCATCTATAAGGCTAATTGGGCAAAAGAATACCTCGCAGCAAAGGGCTCAATTAAAGAGCGCGAGGCATGGGCTGACTACAAGTTGGCCGACGAGCAATTTGATTACAAAATTTCAGAAGCCCTAGTTAAGTCCAAAAGGGAGAAACTACTCTCACTAAGGACTTCCATAGATGCAATGCGTACACTGAATGCCAACGTGCGTGCCCAGGTAATGCCCTAATGGCTTCACGCCGTGAACTTAACTGGCTAAAGTCATGTGTTCAGTTGGCTGCAACCTTTTCCACATGTTCAAAACGACAGTATTTCGCTGTTGTATTAATGCCGAATGGAAGGGTCGCTGGCGTTGGATACAATGGCTCACCCCCGGGAATTGGTCATTGCAACGAGGGGCACTGCCCGAGGTATTCACAGAATAGCGAACCTGGTTCCAATTATGATAATTGCATCGCCCAGCACGCTGAGGCAAATGCGCTACTTTGGTCTGACCCTTCGTTGCGTTCTGGCGGAACCCTAATCGTCAATGGTCCTCCATGTTTTGGGTGTGCCAAACAGATTGCTTCTGCAAATATACGAAGAGTTATATACCTTGAGGATTCTTCGTACGGTGATGCTGGGCGTTCTTTTAATTTGCTAACTTCTGCTGGGATAGAGTTAGTGGAAGTTAGTCAATCACTCCTGGAGGCGTCGTGAATCATAATGTAGATGAATCTTTGTCAAATCTCTTAGTTGATATTGAGACATTGGTCCCCTTGGTTGGTAACCCACGTAAGGGTAATATCGACGCCATTGCCGCTTCTTATGAAGAATTCGGTCAGGTTAAGCCGGTTGTTATTCGCCCCAACGATGATGGCACCGCAACGATTATTGCTGGAAATCACCAAGTTATGGCAGCCAAGAAACTTGGGTGGACCCATATTGCTGCCGTACAAATGGATGCCGATGATTCGCGTGCAATTGCTTTTGCCCTCGCAGATAACAGAACGTCAGAACTAGGAAAGACCGATGACTCCATGGTTTCTGAGTTGCTCGGTGAAGTCATAGAAGATTATGGCGATTTATTTGAAAGTCTCGGCTGGGACGAGTTTGAGATTGCGGCAATGGAAGAGGAATCTTTCATGCAGGAGAGAAGTACTGAACCACGAGAGTCCCAGCAGTACATTCCTCCAGTAATTCAGCCAATCGCCGATATTGGTGAAGCAATTCTTTCTTCATTGGTGAAGAAGAACAGTGAAGGGGAGTCACAAATAGTCGCCCCATCGACTGTTGAGCATAAAGACGTTGCCGTACAGGGCAGTGGTCTTGTTACAAACTCCATGCAGGTCCCTAGTGGCCCCAAGGCGGTTGTTCAGTACACGATTGTATTTGACGACCCAGAACAGCAGCGCCGCTGGTACGACTTTATTCGTTGGCTGCGAAACGAAGCGGCTTATGATGGTGAAACGAACGCAGAAAAACTAATATCGTTCATTGATGCACATTCGGAGTGCTAATTCACCACTTGCCCAGTGGGCAACTAGACCCCTTCAGGCGAACCTTAATTTTCATAAAACAACCACACTCTTTGCATGTTTTTGTAGGCATAAAGAGGCGGTCACACGCAATGCAGATATTCCATCGTTTAACTGCGTAATTGGGGGCATCCAAATCGCCATCAATGCCTGCATCAGAAAATTCATTCGGTTCAGGCAACATTTTTTGCTTCTCCCTCAAGTGTGAATGTTTTATGAGCAATCTGCTCCACGAGTGTCTTGATATGAGTTGCCATGTCCGCCAGGCCAAGAATATCTATTGGCGGAAGTCCACCACTAATGTACTTGACAGTATTGACGAATTCACTACTTGTTGTTTCATTTTTTGTGACGACAGAGAGTGCTGCAGAGCGTGATTTCGTGTCAATTCTCAACTCCCATAGCCGCCCAAGATAGGTTGCTCTAACGGCAACATAGAAAGACTCAGTTTCAACTTTTGGGATGTCATTGGGGTTGGTAATGACGGTAATTGCTTCTGGTTCTGGTGGAATCATTTTCTTTCCTCAGGCTGGGGCAACAAAGAAGCCGACAAGAAAACCTACCAAACCAGTAATTACCGCTACGCCAAGCAATGCAAGTATTTTCATCGTCTCTCCATGTGCTGATTTTTTACGAAGATTATCATCTAGTTCGTCTGGGCCAAAGAACATATCTTCAAAATCTGATTCAGAATCTCCATTAATTACGAAGTCTGGAATGAGACTTTCCTCAAGAACGATGATTTCCATTAGTCGTGAAACGACCTCACTCGTATTGGTAAACTCGCCAGTCGACTCAAGGCTTGTTGACGCTAATTCGACAACGTAGTCCTCTAGGTGTTTTAGGTACATTTTTCACCTATCCCGAAAAAGAAGGTGAAATAACAGTAGTCCGGCGATTGCCCCAGAAACCTCCGGGCCATACCCCAGGTTCTTGAGATGTTGTACATCGCGGCTTATGGTGCTCTTATTGCGCCGTATGGCGAAAACATCGTAAGCAAAAACAAAAATTGCGACAGCCAGTGGGCCCGTAAGGTGGGCTTCCTCTAGTTTTTTAAATACCCTACTCATCAGCAATTGGCACTAGGGGTGGCAATAATTCGTCTGCCACCCTTCTGGCATGATGCTCCTTGAGGGCCAGTTCCGCAGTCACATGCACATCTCCGGTTGCCCCAGACATAATGGATGCCAAACAAAAGGCAAGTTGCTCGGAGTGGTCTACCTCGTCAACATATCTAGCCCGCTCAGAGGCCACGCTCTCCCGCAGGGCAACAATCGTTTTCCTTAGGGAATGTATTTTGTTAACAAGTTCACTCATCGCGTTCTTCGCGCATTCTGTCTACCCCTGCGCGTGCCTTTCTGATGCGTATATTTTTATTTGAAATTACTAGAGAGCGCAGAAGTTTTTGCGCCTGTTCTTCAGTTAGGGAATCCTCGCTGGCCCCTATGAGTGCCGCTGCTTCGGAGATTGCGTTAAATTTTTTGTCCATAATAATTCACCTCGGACAAAATAATACATCACACCCGTCGTTTGGGCTTAGCGTGACTTTTTGTTGCGTCGGAAAATGCGGGAAAAGAATCCCCGCTTCTTCTTGGGTGTTGCGCTGGCGTAATTCGCCTTCGGGGGAGCAATGGGTGGAATAATTCCACTCGCGGTTGTCGTTGTTGATGATGAGGCCACCTCAACGCCAGTCGCCTGCACATTGACATTGGGGGTTACGACGATGGTTGGCTTAGCAACAACCCCAACTGCTGGCGATGCCTGCTTCTTGGGGCGACCCGGCTTGCGTCGCTCATGTGAAGTTCCATCCTGAACAATTCCATCGCCATCGCCATCCTTGGCCTTGGCCTTGAATTGCGCACTCTTTGCTGGTGTACCAGACTTTTTGGGCGCGCCATTCTTTGGCTTAGGGGTCTGCTTCTTGGGCGTAGCCTTAGCGGGAGCAGCCTTCTTTGTGGTTTTCTTTGAGGTGGGCTTTTTGTTTGTGCTCATATTGCGAAACCTAGCACACGCCTTGTTGCAATGGCGGAACTATTTATGGGTTAGGTTAAGTCCGTGGATAAGTACGATGATGCGATGAGCAAAATGGCCCTGGGGCTTACGAGTTCCCAGGTTGCAAAAAACTACATGGTTGAAGATTTCGGCGTCGGAGAAGAACTCCCTTTTACATTTTTTATGTGGAGCGGCGGTGACCTAACCTTGGCAATTCAACTTAGGCGGGAATTAATGCAGCAGCCAGTAGAGTCCAGGCTCTCTCGGTGCCAATCAATGTGTATGGCGATTTGTTCAGCCGTTCCTTCCGTAACCGCAATTTCATTTATTGCTGAAGGATTTGAAACACTTGACAAGAATCGGCTCGGTGGGCGAGACTTGAGGAGTGCCTTCATTGAGGAAGACGACCTGGTTAGGGAATGCATAACAGTGACGCATTGCGAAAAATTGCCACAAACCGCAAATCTTGAGATAACTCTCCTGTCATTGCCCTACGAGTACAAGTTGGGGCGGACCGTTGAGTGGGGACGACCGCTTGGCTTCGTAAGCGGAATGGACAAGGTACTGAAAACTTCTAGCGTTTCGCAGATGCTGCGGAGTGCACTCAGCCAACCCAGCGGTGACTACTATAGTGATGATGATATAGATATTCTGTTTAATAAAATAATATCTAGCGGATTCAATATAGAAGGTTTTTAGTTACACAATCGGGCGTATCGGCTCACTCTTATAAGGTGTAGAAACCGTAGCGGTGACACGTGGGTTCAAATCCCACCGCCCGAACTCTTGGGACACTTTAGTGCAGTGATACAATTGCTGCATGGATTTATATTTTTCGCAGCATTTGTACTCTCGCGACGACATATCTCGGGATATTAAATTTTTGCGTGCAGACCGCGAGCCATGTCTTGTTTGCGGACACCCAACCGGTGACTGCTCGACAGATACATCGAATCCAACGCATGTAATCGGATTCGATGTAGCAGGAAAAGATAACACCCCATTGATTTTTCTTGAAGAAGATGTTTGGGAAGAGCGTGCGATAACCCCCTATACGAGGGCACGTGTTCTGGTATACAAGAAGGGTCAGAGTATTGGGCACGATGAAGCAAAAAGATTGGGTCTTATCTAGACACTTTCTTCATTTGTGTTTCATCTACAATTGCTTCTCTGACAAATCCACCCTCGTATAAAAGGAACGACAATGGCTCGTATTACTGATGACTTCGTGCGCTCGCATTCAACACAGACACCCCCTTGGGGATTCAATGGAATGGGTGAAATTGTTTTTCTTCGCACCTATAGCCGCAAGAAGGAGAACGGTGATACTGAAACCTGGGGAGAGACAATTCAGCGCGTCATCAATGGTGCAATCGATATCGGGGTTCCCTACAGCCAGGATGAGGCCGAACGTCTATTCGACCACCTATACAACTTGCGTTGCTCCTTCTCGGGTCGGTCCTTGTGGCAACTTGGAACTCCATTGACCCAGAAGTTCTCAGGCACCAGCCTCAATAACTGCTATTTCGTGAATATCGAGGCCATCGAAGACTTTGAACTCCTCTTTGATTACCTCATGCTTGGTGGCGGAGTTGGATTCTCTGTTGAGCGAGCAAAGATTCACGACCTCCCCAAGGTCAAGGGTGGTGTAGCAATCACGCACGAGCGTTCAAACGATGCAGACATCATTGTTCCAGATAGCCGTCAGGGGTGGCGTCGTCTTCTCCATGCTGTCCTGAAGTCATACTTTGAGACCGGAAAGTCCTTCTCATACTCAACGATTCTTATCCGCGAATACGGAGCACCCCTGAAGACATTCGGCGGAACCGCATCTGGCCCTGGCGCACTCATTGATGGCGTTGCAGACATTTGTAAAGTTTTGGAGAATCGCGTTGGTAAGAAGTTGCGTTCTATTGATGTTCTGGATATCTGCAACATCATCGGTCGTATCGTCGTATCTGGTTCTTCTCGCCGTTCGGCGCAGATTGCTATTGGCGACCCCGATGACGTTCTATTCCTCCGTGCCAAGAACTGGGGAACTGGCAATATCCCCGCATGGCGAGCCAACTCCAACAACAGTATTTATGCTGATGCGTACGAGGAGATTCTCCCTGAATTGTGGCGTGGTTATGACGGAAGTGGTGAGCCATATGGTCTTGTAAATCGTCGCCTAGCCCGTAAGTATGGGCGCATTGGGCAGTCAAAGCCAGACCCCACCATTGAGGGCTATAACCCATGCGCCGAGATTGCTCTGGGTGACGGCGAGTCATGCAACCTCTCAACAATCTTCCTGCCGAACGTGGAGTCATTGAAGCAGTTCAAGGACATCTCGTACCTCCTATATAAGACGCAGAAGCAAATCACTCGCATGAACTACCCATACGAGAAGACAACGAAGATTGTTCAGAAGAATGCCCGTCTTGGTCAGTCAATTACTGGCATTCTTCAATGCCCTGCTGACAAGATTGCTTGGCTGTCGCCCGCATACGAATACCTGGAAGCGCTGGATAAGGAGTATTCCGCAGAACACGGAATGCCAACATCGGTGCGCCTGACAACCGTACAGCCCTCCGGAACCCTCTCCTTGCTGCCAGGGGTAACTCCAGGTATTCACCCAGCATTTGCTCAGTATTACATTCGCCGTGTTCGCTTTGGTTCATCTGACCCGCTCGTTGATGCTTGCCGTAAGCGTGGCTACAAGGTTCAATACGATGTTGGCATTGATGGCAGAGAAGACCACACACGCTTTGTCGTTGAGTTCCCATGTGAGTCGCCTGAGGGTTCAGTTCTCGCTAAGGACATGACTGCAGTTGCCCAGTTGGAGTGGGTCAAGAAGATGCAGACCGAGTGGGCTGATAACGCCGTATCGGTGACCGTGTATTACCGCAAGGAAGAACTTTCGGAAATCAAGGAGTGGTTGTCCAAGAACTACGATGACTCCGTGAAGTCCGTATCGTTCCTTCTTCATACCGACCACAACTTCCCACTTCCCCCATACGAGGAAATCAGCAAAGACGCGTACGAGAAGATGCTGGACAAGATTGATTTCACCATTCCAATTCACAGACCAGCATTTGATGGTGCGGTGGAACTTGATGATTGCGCTACTGGTGCTTGCCCAATCAAGTAGTCTTGAAGCATGGCAATAGTTCATGTAAATAGCAACACGATTCGTTCAAACCGAAAAAACCAAGCACAAAATCCGCCCCTGAGCGTGCGAAAAACACGCAGCGCAAAGGCCCAGTATTGTGATGGTGTTGATATTTTTGACAGCGTTGGCAATGTTGTTGCTCGCGTTGTTTATCAACCCAGTACGCCATTGTCATGTGGCGCTCAGGTTTGGATTGAAACTGTTTACGATGTAGGAGTCCAGGATGAGTAGTGATGCCGAGTATGTTCTTAGCGGATTGCGCAGGGAATATGAATCGCTATCCAATGATGTATTTGCTCTTAGGAATGATGTTTACTTTCTCACCCAGCAATTGCAAAAAGAAATTACCTTCAGCGACAAATTGATTTCAGTAATACAAAATAGCATCCCCCAGGGAATTGGCCAAGACGTACTGGACGCAATAATGCTTGAATTTGGAAGAACAAAGAACACTCCATGACGCCTGGGACGGGAAAATTCTTCACTAATAGCAATGAACAACCAGAACAAGAAGGCGACATTGTCGCTGAACTCCGCGATTGGGCCGAAATCATCGACCGAGTCAATGATTCTGGTACTGCGATGGTGACGATGATTAGCGGCGCCGTTCATCGCGAAGCGGCTGACGAGATTGAGCGCCTTCGTACTCAACGCGACAACTGGAAAAAGGTTGCAGAACTATTCGATAACGCCTATACTACCGATACATCTGGCCAGTTCACAATCCCCAATGGTTCCGACCTGTTTAGGGCGATAATGGCATACGAAAGGGCTTTGCGCGATGCGCAGAACAGTTGACGATGGGTACGGCGAGGTGGAGTGCTGTTCTCGCATTGACTGTGACCTGGAAGTAGTACGCCCGGGCAAGGTTCAATGTCGTGGTGAATACGACTCATTAGGTTGCCCCCACACGGAGGAAGAACTTGTAAAAACAATGAATAAGGCCATCAAAAACATACTAAAGGCGTTTCGCAATGAATGATGACCTTGATGTGCTGGGTTTGCTCCGCAAATATGAGCATATGGACAAGTTAAAGAAGCAAGCCGCTGATGAGATTGAACGACTGCGGAAAGCAGGCGATGCGCTTGCTAATGGCATCCGTACTGGTCATTGGGATGATGCACTAGACGCATGGACGGAGGTGCGTGATGATTGACGTAATAATTATGTTCACAGCATTTTTCATTGGCTATATTATTGCAAAAACAGAGAACAGATGAAGCGATTGATGCTATTGTCAATCGCTATCAATGGCGAGTAGTTCAGTTGGCAGAACAGCGGACTGTTAATCCGCCCGTCGTAGGTTCGAACCCTACCTCGCCAGCCACCCAACAAGGAGGAAAACATGCCATATGGACATGATTCAGCAGTAGAAGCAAATCGTCGTCTAGAGGCTTCACGAAATGCTTGGCAAGCCGGTGAACCAACTCGCGAAATGCATCAAACAGTCAAGGAAATCAAGGTTCTTCTTATGGAGATTCTTGAAATTCTTCGCGCCGACAAAAATGATTGAAATACCAACAGTTCGCCGTTACCGAAGGACTGGACTTGACGTTGAGGCGTATCGGTTCGTGCCCCTTAATCAACGTGAAGTGGCTGATTGGTGCGGCGGATTACTGACAGTCATTCCGCATAACGGAAACGACAACAACACAGAACTCGTCATCTCACTCAAGACGATTGATGGTGAGATGTTGGCGCATCTTGGTGATTACATCATCAAAATCAAGGATGGATTATTCTATCCTTGTAACGCCGAAACATTTGAAAAGATGTATGAGGAAATAGTCGATGGCTCATAATGATGACATTGACAAAATTCGCTATGAATCTACGATTGAAAGAATCGTAAGGTTCAAGCAAGTGGAGTGCGGTGGTGTTACTAAATACACTAAAGAAACGCCAATGGAGTTTATTTGGCCCCAAGGCGACCCAGTTCCCAGAGATAGAGAAACCCTCGTTCGGTTCATAACAAAAGAAGAATACGAAAATGGAATTCAGAGTTGAGGACATGCTTGCTCGCTTTAAGGAGCGTGCGGACGCAGTAAAGAAACGGCCATTACCACCCGTCGCTGGCCCTGAGCGAACACATTTTGTGAATCAAGCACAAATCGATTTCCAAGACTTTGCAATGATTGGTGACTGCGAAGCGAGTCTTGAGGATGGGATACTTGTCCTGAAGTTGAATCTGCGTAAAAAGGATTGATATGGAATAC
>Ga0129333_10003528_pt1 | contig 14659 bp, 28 predicted proteins | sample CPB6_08_DNA_FD_94474 | JGI IMG/M metagenome (GOLD analysis project Ga0129333, IMG submission 94474) | Freshwater to marine salinity gradient microbial communities from Chesapeake Bay, USA - CPBay_Sum_0.6_0.8_DNA | ecosystem: Environmental > Aquatic > Marine > Coastal | place: USA: Chesapeake...
ATTCCTACTCATGACTCTGACTATTCTTGGGAGTATGATAATCCGTGGTCCGAGTTTACGGATGGAGTTAGAATTCATTTAGGTAAAAGATCGGCTGGTTGGAAATTCTGCTGGAACTTTCATAATAACCGCTACTATCATGATAAGGAATCTCTTCTGGCATTCATTCGCACAGGCCGTGTCGTTAATGAATATGGTGAAACGATTACTGCTCATGAATTTATTCAAATGGCATTGGAATGGGGTGAACCTAACGGTTGGATTCTTAATGAAGAATATGAAAGAGAGCAACGAAAAAATGGACATCAAACATGGGGGCCTAAGTACTATGATATGATCATAGATGGTCTTCGTGTATCAACATCAACTGAATTTTCTTAAACTTAAAACTAAATCATAAATCATGGGACTAGACATGTACCTTACTAAAAAGCACTATGTTCAGAAATGGGATCATCACGCTGAAGACAAACGATTTGATGTAACCGTTACCAGAGGTGGGAAAGAATACCCACACATTAACAAAGACAAAGTTACTTACATTCTTGAAGAAGCTGCATATTGGCGAAAGGCTAATGCAATTCATGGATGGTTCGTTAATAATGTACAAGAAGGTGTTGATGAGTGCCAAGAAAGCTGGGTAACTATTGATAAGGTTAAGGAGCTTACTGAAATATGCAAGAAGGTTATTAATGATAACTCATTAGCCGAGGAGCTTTTACCAGCAACACCAGGTTTCTTCTTTGGAGGTTATGATTATGATGAATGGTACTTTGGAGATTTACAACGTACCATTGATATGTTGGAGCCAATTCTTGCCGATGCCGATGAAGATGGCAATTTACCGTATGATCTCTATTATCAATCTTCATGGTAATCTTTCAAAATAGCAAAATACTTGTTATATTTTTATAAATTAATCAAAAATGAAATTCTCGGATATCATCTTTAAGCCTCACCCATATGCCGGGTGGAAGTCTAGGACCTTTTTCCCTAACGGATTTGAACTTTCTGTTGTGGCTGGGGAATCAATGTACTGCTCACCTAGGAAAAATTTGGAATCACCTTATGATTATGAATGTTATGAAATAGCAGTATTTGACTCTGATGGTGAATTCTGTACAAAACAATTTCTCGGAGATGGTTATGCTGATGATGTACTAGGATGGCAGACTCGAGAGGAAATTGAATCTCTTATGAAAACAATCTCTGAACATGTCTAAACAATATAGATATCGCATTAACCACATTTATCCACCTGCATTTGCGGTAGTAAATGGTCAGCGGTATCTTTTTCCTGGATGGATTCCCGTCGAGGATGATGTTACGTTCGAAGATGTTGAACATATTAATCCTTATGCAAATCTAAGAAAGGAAACGTTTCAGGTCAAAGGATCATCTGGAAACTCATACACGGTCACACGGCGAGAAAATACTTTCACATGCGACTGTCCTGCTGGTAAATTTCGTGGCCAATGCAAACACATAAATCTCATCAAAGAACAACAACAATAATATGATATATAAACCAAAAGTATCATGTTATGTTGTTAAAAGTAGGATCATCAGGGGATGATGTAAAAAAGCTCCAATCTAAATTAGGACTTACTGCTGATGGTGCATTTGGACCTAAAACCGCAGAAGCCGTTAAATCATGGCAATTGAAAAATGGTTTAACTCCAGATGGTATCGTTGGTGATGCTACATGGAATAAACTTTTTTCTACTGAAACCGTCAGTACACCCGCCCCAAAGGTTGAAGGATTAAATCTCGCAGGACTTAAAGGACATGTCCCTGATTCTGTTATTGCGCAAATCCCAGATACCGCTGCCAAGTTTAACATTACAACAAATTTAAGATTGGCCCATTTCCTAGCACAATGTGGTCATGAATCTGGTGGATTTAAGGCAGTATCTGAAAATCTAAACTATTCAGCTGACGGACTTAAAAAAATATTTCCAAAGTATTTTCCTGGAAATCTTGCAGAATCTTATGCTCGTCAACCTGAAAAAATTGCATCTCGTGTTTATGGTGGAAGAATGGGTAATGGCGACGAATCAACCAAAGAAGGTTTCAAATTCCGCGGTCGTGGTTATATTCAATTAACTGGAAAATCAAACTATACAAACTTTGCCAAATTTATTGGTGAAGATACTGTAGTTAATCCAGATCTTGTTGCAACTAAATATCCTTTAGCTTCAGCTGCATTCTTTTTTGATTCAAATAAACTTTGGGCAATTTGTGATAGAGGTGCCGATGATGCTACTGTTACGGCAGTGACAAAAAGAGTAAACGGAGGAACAATTGGTCTTGCTGATAGAATTAAACATTTTAAAGAATTCTATTCTGCTTTAACTAAGTAATTCTCTAAAAAATAAAAATTATGTATGAAAAAGTTTTTACGCGATTTATTCGATGACAATAACACAATTAACGAAAAAAGCGTTGTAGGATTTCTTGCATTTTTAATGATGATTAGTTTTGCAGTAGCAGATATTGTTACTGGATCACTAGGTAAAGATTTAGTAATCAATGAATTCATCTTTAATTCATTCCTATGGTTAGTATTAGGGTCTTTTGGAATTGCATCTGTAGATAAATGGATTAACAAGTCAAAAGGAACCGACGATGAGGTTTCTGAATAAAAATAAAAAATAAAATGGCAACAAGAAAAACGGTAGCTGAGACGGCAGCTGGGGCAATTAAGCCACCGATAACCTTCAAAGAATTTAGTAAAGATCCTGTTAAAGGATTAATGTTTATTTGCATTGTAGCTGTAGGATATCTTTATGTAGATATTAAAATGTCCAATGCAGCTATAGTAGAAAAACAAGATGCTAAGATTGAAGTATTAGAATCTAAGGTAACACAATTATCTGAACAACTTCGTAGATCAGATAGTACATCTTCAGCATTAGCATCAAAAATAGCAGTTCTTCAAGAACTTGGTAAAATTAAATAATATGAAATACTCGGTATTGTTATTATTAGCGGTTCTAGGATGTACATCCCAGCCACAAACAAAATCAGAAAATGATAAAACAATTAAATCAATTGATTCAATTATTAGAGAGAGTCAAAAAAACCTTATTACCCTTGATTCAGCAACTAAAAAAACTGATTCAACAATAACAGGGAAGGTAGAAAAAACTGTTAAGCAGATTTCAACCTTAAAGGAAGAAAATACAAAATTAAAGAAAGAAAATGCAGATCTTAAAGATAAGCTTAATGATGCTACTGATGCTGGTAAGCCTTTCGAGTTATTGCCAGTATCCGGCGGTAAAAACAATAGGTAAAGATACAGTTATTCTCATGACCCTTAAGCAGGGAGATGACATTAACAAAAGATTTATTTCGTTAACCGATAGTATTAAGCTTCTTAATTCTTCTTTAACTTCTTTAGAGCTAAAGAGTAAAGATTTAGATTCTTCTTTAGCAGAAAGTAAATCAAAATTAAATGCCTCTCTAACATTAAACATAATTTCTGAAGAAGAGATAAAGAGATTAAATAAAATAATTGAAGAAAACGAAAAATACTTTGTAAGTGAAAGGCGATCATGGGCAGGTTGGATGTTATTTTCTGTACTTGTGACCGTGGTTGTAGGAGCTGTAAAATAGCATAAAATATAAGTAATAGTTAAAGTCCCTTAGGGGACTTTTCTTTTTTAAGGAATATATAAAATAAATTAGTACAATGAGTGAAATTATTCTTATTTTAGCAGTTATTGCTATTTCAGCGATTGCCTTTACTGCAACTCGTAATAGAAAAAAGCCGTTAAAGGGATACACCAATCCAAATTATCAAAGCGATCCTATTATCACCGAAACTCCTAAATCAAGTGGTACTTCTAGTATTACAGGAATTGGTAAACAAACTAAAAAGACTAGTCCTAAACGAAGTACCAAAGGAGAAGGCAATTCTAAACCATCTGTAAAAACTAAAAAGAAAACTACTAAAAAGAAAGCTGATTAATGAAACATATAAAACTATTTGAAGATTATGTAAATGAGGCTGCCTCTGTACCTTCAAATATTATGGATTTTGCAAAAAGAAAAGGTTCTTATGCAACTGCTTTGGTTAAAAAGGTTGCAACATGGGCAGATAAAGCCGGTAAAAGAATTAGCGGTGGTACAGCAATCGGAAAGAATTATGATACCATTATTCTTGATATGAAATATCAAGGATCGGAGATTTATATTAATCTTAATGATGAAACTATTGAATTATTTGGAGAAGAAGTAACTGACGCAAAATCTTTTGCTAAGGTTTTACAAGATAATGAATAAACTAAACTAAACTATGAAACACGTAAAAACATTTGAAAGTTTCTTAAATGAAGCAAATGATCTTTCATATTGGAAAGACTATGCAGATGGTAGTAATCAATCACCAAAATGGTATAGCAATGATGCAAAAAATCCTTCTGCTGTTAACAAATTAGTAGATGCTGTAGTTAACTATGAATTAGACCAGATGGATGACAAAGATGCCGATATAGATCCAAGTGATATGAAGGCTCTAACTGACTTGGCGATGAAATACTTCAAAAAGTTTGGTTCAATTAATGGTCACATTGTAAGTGCAATGTTATTCCAAGAGGCAAAGGAAAGCGTTACCGAAGCTGCTAAGACGGCATTTGGTAAAGATGTTACCAAAAACAAAAAGCTTCTTAAAGAGGTTGCAAAAACACTATTACCTTTAATTAAAAAGAAGCCGGGTGATGATATTGATGACATTACAATTGCTGATGTTGAAAAATTCCTAAAACAAGATGCTGTAGATAATCCTGACTTTGACTATTACGAAGATCTAAACTATTCAGTTGATGGATTCTTTGAGTATTTTGATAATTAAAATAATAGGCCAATAATGAAATACATTAAAACTATAGATTCATTTATTAATGAAGCAGTATCAATAAACCAGGTTAAAAAAGCCTTTGATAAAGCAGAAAAGAAACTTGGCGCCGGGTCAAGCGCTGAGGATATCGCAAACTTTATATCATCTGAATTTAATATTAAAGATAAATATGAAGATATCCTTGATGTAATTACATCTACTGAGGATGATGAAACCTTTGATGCTATTTTATCAGTTCTTAATGAAAATGTACTTAATGAGTCTCGTTCAATTGAAAAGATTGAAAAAGACAGAACCAAGATCATAAATGATATGGCTGAGATTGTTACCAATTGGAAAGCTGCAAAGGCAAGTGGTAATAAAGAAGCTGAAGCATCATTCCTACAGAGACTTAAAGATCTTACCGCTCAAAAGAATGGCCTTGAAAAAGAACTTAACCAAGCGATTGCGGGTAAAGATCGTTATGTTGAATTAGTAATTTCTGAAAGCAATGTTATCTTTGAAGGTGTTATGTCGGAAATTGATATTCTTGCAAAAGAGGCAAAAACCTTTAAAGATTTTGTAAAAGAATTCAAAAAAGAATATTCTGATTTAACTGATGTTGGCGATATTAAAGAATTAGAATCATGGTTAAAAACCGTGTATGATAATGCAAAGAATGAATCACTATCAGAAGGTGAAGATGTTAAGAAAGGTATTCACGATCATTGGAAAGAAATCTATGGTGAAGATTTTATCTCATCATATCCTAAAGTTGCTAAGATTCTTAAGAATCGTCAAAATGTAGATCGTCGTGAATTGGCCAGAATCTGGGATGAAACCTACGGAGAAGACTTTAAAGAAAAACATTCTAAAATCTGGGATTTATTAGATTAATCATTAAACTTTTTAAGATTTTTTCATATAATAATTGAGGGACCGTTTCAAAAACCCGGTCCCTTTGTTATTTTTATAATATGAAAACCTTATTATGGCTTGACGATATCCGTGATCCAAATGATAACATTTGGTGGAATTGGATTGCTAAAGAAGGAGTTAATCCAACTCACTTTAACCTTGTGTGGGTGAAGAGCTATGATGAGTTTACAAAGTGGATCAAATTTAACGGCCTTCCTGGTGTAATCTGCTTTGATCATGACCTTGGTGAAGATGTTGCACAAGACCGCGTATCTCGTGGTATGACTAAGAGAGGCGCACGGAAACTAAAAAGAGAAACTTTAAGTGGATTTGATTGTACTAAGTGGTTAGTAGAGTACTGCTTAAATAATCAAAAGCCATTTCCAGAGTATAGGATCCAATCGGCTAATCCGGTTGGTGCAGAGAACATAAGAGGATTAATTGAAAACTTTAGAAAAAATGTTTAAAAGAAAAGAAAAGAGTAAATTTGCAGTTAAGGATAACCGCACCTTTAGAGAAAAGGCAAAATCATTTGCACAGAGTATGTTATTTTGGAAAGGTCGTAAAAAAGGTATGATTCATACTCGTAATTTGGAATGGGATGACCTAAGATATATCTTCTTTCCTAAAGACTTTGCTGAAAAATATGGATATCTAGGCACCTCTGTTTGGAATGAAGCAGGTTCCTATTTCAAAGCACTTTACCCTCTAGTACTTGCTTTAGATTATGAAGCTAAACCTAAATGGTGCCCAAGATGGTTTTTACGTTTTTTACATGTGTTTGGTTCTGATAAATCAATTGTTAGAGTTCGTAATTGGGCCTTACATAACCTATCCAGAAAATTAACTAAGGGTATTGCTTTCGTTGATTGGAAAACCAAATGGACTCATTATGATTTAAGGATCAGTATCCATGCTCCTGAACATCTGCAAAATCTGGCTTATGACATTGAACATGGATTTTATAGCAGAGGTAAACAGGAAGAATTAGTAGAACAGATAAAGGCTATTGATCCTGATGCCAGAGTCATTTGGGGTAGTATTGATAGATTAGCAGAACAATTAGAAGAATTACAAAATAAGCAAAATGACAAGTAATGAATTTAATACCAAGTGGAAAGACTACTTGGAAGAAGGTCATTATGGTTTAGCCATTAGTGATCCTGACTTTATTGAATGGTTAGATGGTAAGTTTCAGGAATTTTCTAAAAGACCAGGTTTTTCTTATAGCCAAATTAAATCAAAATTTGGTATGGGAAGATTTTATTGTGAAGGACTTAGCACAGAAGAACAATTAGAAGTTGAAGATAAAATATCAAAAATATGAAAAGAGTAACTTTTATTAGTGATACACACACCAAACATCGAATGTTAAATCTACCCGGTGGAGATATTCTTATTCATAGTGGTGATCTTATGAATAGTGGTTGGAACATAAATGATGTTTATGATTTCTTAAATTGGTTTGAAAGACAAGAATATAAAGAATTAATTTTCATTGCAGGTAATCATGATCGCTTCTTTGAAAATGAGCCTATTAAAATGGATGAAATTTTAGAATCATATCCATCTATTACCTATCTTGAAGATGACTGGGTTGATGTAGATGGAATTAAGATATATGGTAGTCCTTGGCAACCTGAATTCTATAACTGGGCATTTAATCTCCCAAGGGGTGGTGAAGAACTTGAAGAAAAATGGTCAATGATACCACCGGATACTGATATCTTAATTACACATGGTCCACCACAAGGTCATCTTGATACCAGCGGTGAACCTCATAATGAACCTAAATTAGGATGTGAATTATTGCGCATTTATGTAGATAACATTAAACCTAAGATTCATGTATTTGGTCATATTCACGGAGGAGCTGGATATAAGAAAGATAACGGCATACATTTTATTAATGCAGCTGTTCTTAATGAAAGATATGAACAGGTTGGAAATGGCATTACTATTGAATGGGATTCTGAATCAAACACAATTGATCAAATTAGTTAGATAATATGAAAATTGAATATGTAGGACATTGGGATAAACTTTACATTACTCCATCTATTTCGGTTGTATTAGATCCTATGTTTGTTGGGTACAAATACTTAAGTCTATCATGGCTTAAGGGATCAATTGAAATAAGTTGGGGAAGGATAAATGGATAATTATGAAAAAAAGAATGGTGCAAATAAATAAAACAAAAAAACGCTTCATGAGATTTTTGAGATCGCTTTTTGTTAAGAAACCAAAGGCACCATTTCCTTATTCTGTGAAAGGCTTTAGAGATGCACGTAGGTGGGCGATGTCACAACCGCACCCATACGTACCTGAGTTATCCTTATGGGATCATGCAAAAACTATAGCTGGACCAGAATCTGCAATTAAGTTACATGTCATCAATAAATTCGTAACAGGAATATTAGATGATGAAACTTTATATTTATGAAATTAAAAAAGATAGGTATTACCTGTTCTGCTTTTGATCTGTTTCATGCAGGTCATGTTAAGATGTTAGAAGAAGCTAAACAATATTGTGATTACCTTATTGTTGCTCTTCAAACCGATCCTACTATTGATCGTCCTGAAAAGAATAAGCCCATACAATCTGTAGTTGAAAGATACATTCAACTCGATGCATGTAAATGGGTTGACCAAATTGTGCCATATCAAACCGAAAAAGATCTTGAAGATATCTTCCTAACATTTGATATTCATGTTAGGATTATAGGATCCGAATATCAAAGTAAACAATTTACCGCAAAAGAAATATGTGAATCTCGTAACATAGAGATCGTTTACAATAAACGAGATCACCGTTTCTCTAGCACTGAACTTAGAAATCGTATTAAAAATGAAAAACACTAAAGTAAAAACAAAGTACCTTCTTAATGTTGAAGGTAAAAAGATTAGAGCAAACACTCTATTAGAATTAGTTTGGAAAGTATTGACGGGTGCTCATGAGTAAACTATATTTAGATTTTCTTGAGATAGGCAGCAGTGATTTTAACACTGTTATGGAATCATGTAAAGATTCCGAAACAGGAATGGTACTTGAACCTATTAAGATGTATCTAGATAATTTACCGGATAAGAAGAATGTAATAAAAGTTAATGCTGCTCTTCTATTTGGTGAAAGCGAACCGGTTCCAATCTATTACATAAAGCCTGAAATGATTAAAGAACATGGTCTGTTTGATTGGATGAGAGGCTGTAATTCCGTTGGTTCACCACACGATTTTCATCTAAATTATTTTAATACAATTAAAGAATTTGATGAATGGCATGGATCATGGAAAGGTGCTAACGCTCCAAAGGGCAGAAATCTTTTGGAAGAAGGCTTAGTAACAATTGAAGAAGTACCTAGTATATCATTTCGTAAACTCATAGAGGAGTTTAACATAGAGTGGGTTAAGTACATTAAACTTGATACAGAAGGATTAGATGCAGATCTTTTAGAATCTATCCTAGATGATCTATGGGATCTAAATACCGTAAGATTACCTGAAAAAATTCAATTTGAAACCAACTGTCACAATAATGTACAAAAGTCATTTGCTGTTATTGAAAGACTCAGAAAAATAGGATACGAAATCATGGTTGGCGAAACTAATTCTAATCAATGGTCTCCTTATCAAGGTACAATATTTAGAGATTGTGTAGCAACTATAAAACCTGAATGGAATTAAAATATGAGCATTAAAAAAATACGAAAAGAGTATAAAGAAACTCCTAAAAAAGAGATTAGAGGAGCTGTTATAGAGAACTTTACATACGGTTTTATAGGATCGGTCATTGTAGTATTCATATCAAATAAAGTTGATATTGCAGTCTTATTAAGTTACATTGCATATTACTTTTTCGTAGGAAGAGTTGTGAATAGACCAAAGTACGTAACCTCTTTAGGTAAATTTATTGTTTTCCCTCTTTCTGCTGCTATGGGTGCATTCACTGGATATAAGCTCGCACAATTAGTATCTCCTTTTTTATAAAAATAAGAAAACATGAAAACAGAACTTTGTGAATTATTTGAAAAGTACAAAGCAGATAAATGCCCTGCTATTTTACATACATATTCACCAGCATATTTTGAATTACTAAAAGAAATAAAAGAAACTGCCAAGAATGTGTTAGAAATTGGAATTGGTACGGTTCCTCTTATGGAAGTAGGTGTAGGAATTAAAGATTATGTTCCTGGTGCAAGTATAAGAGGGTGGAGAGACTTTTTTCCTAATGCAATGGTTTATGCAGTGGATATCGAAGAATCTGTTATGTTTACAGACGAAAGAATTATAACAGACATAATGGATCAATCATCTGTTGATAGTATTAGAAAATTTACAAACAAAGTAAATAAGAAATTTGATTTTATCATTGATGATGGATCTCATCTTATTGATCATCAAATTATTTCTGCATATGAATTAGTTAAACATCTAACTGATGATGGTATTTATATTATTGAAGATGTTCATCGTAAGTATTTTGAAGTTTATGATGAAATGGAGATTCCAGGATTAACTAAGTACTTTACACACATAGGTACTAAAGATGTCTGGGATAACTTTATAGTATATAAAAAGACTAAGATAACAGAGATCCCAAAGATACTTCACATGGTGTGGGTAGGTAAGGCTGAACCTCCTAAGTATTTTATAGACAATCTAAATAAGTGGAAAGAGCTTATGCCAGATTGGACATATATGATATGGACCAATGATAAAATGACAGAGGAGTATTTTGATAAAGATTATTTGGAATTAATGCGTCGTGTTATCAATCCTTCACAGTTATCTGACTTCATTAGATTTTATGTAATGAACAAATGGGGTGGGTATTACTTAGATGCTGATGTAACTCCTATTCGTAACCTTGAAGAATTACCTATAAAGAATCCTATCGTTTTATGTAATGATCTTCCTGAGTTATCTTCAAATTATATGATGTGTGCATTTATGGCAGGGGTACCTAATCATCCACTTTGGAAATTATGTATTGAAGAATGTAAAAAAGTAGATCTTAGTATTGAGTACGGAGAAGGTGTTACCCCAACCGGGCCGGCCGTATTAGGTTATTCTACATATGTAACCAATTGGAATGATGTAGGAGGCTATACTCATTTACCTTATTGGTATTTTTATCGTAACAGAATAGGCGATCCTGGTCCTTATATGCCAGACCGTGTTATGTTAAATCACCCGGAAGCATTTGGAAATCACTTCTATGCAGAGAGTTGGAGATAGTCAATCCCAAGAATGCTGAATAAATAAAAAAATTGCATTTTTGGATTAGTGGTAATGAAACACATCAAAGGATATACTGAAATTACTGGTGATGATTCTTTAACAGAAGGCTTCTTTGGTTTTATACGAGACCTATTTGTTGATGCAAAGGTTAAAAGAGCTTTAGACAAATTAGCCGATGATCTTCTAAAAACTAAAATTGAGTTAATGAAATTGGAGATCCAGGAAGACCAGGTGGATGCATTTAAGGATGAACTTAAGTCTTCACAGCAGGGTGATGAATATGGATCTCATGAAACTGAACTTGACACAACAGATTTGGATAGAATTAAGGAAATGAAGATCAAATCCTTAGAAGACCGCGAAACCGCAATATCTGATGAAATGGATAATCTTGGACAAACCTCGGATAAATTACAGAGGTATGTTGAAAAGGTGAAATTGGAGGTCCGCATGAAGGCTACCGATGCTACAATTAAAATGGCTGATGACGAAATAGCCAGAATCCTACAAAATCTTAAAAGAGCTGACCAGAAACAGGTCCAGCAAATTGACCGAGAATTGCGGTAAACAAAAGCCACTTAATGCATATAATACTAAATTAGATTAGTATGACAAATACAGCAGCAAGAATTACTGTCGTAATTTTTTCGCTAGCCTTAATCTGGGCATGGTACAGAATCGAGTACGCACTTTCGGCTAATAAAATCCAATGTGAAACACAGGTCAGGTCATTAACACATCAGGTAGATAGTCTAAATTGGTTAGCGGATTCACTTCACGATGAAGCCTTTGCATCTCATGTAGAGTTAGGTCGTTTTGAAATGGCTCTCAAGATCTTTTTGGAAAGAAATCCTAAAGCAGCCGCAGAATACTCTACTATTATCTCAGAAGAAACTGAGTAAGTATGAAAGACCTAAGTAAAATAATTAAGGCTATCATATTAATCATTATTATGTATTGGTCTTTAAAGGCAATATTTGCTTTAGGATATGCCGTCATCGAAATAAACAAATATAAGTAGTATGTTAGATAAATTAATAGAACAGATCATAAAACTTGGGAAGGATATACTTCCCTTTTTCATTATTGAACAATGGAACGAGGCAGTAGTCCTAAGATTTGGTCAGTTCCGTAAGGTAGCAAAACCAGGAATTCATCTTAAGATACCTTTCTTTGATTCGGTTTGGGAAACGGAAATCATTACTCAATCGTTGGATATGAATCCTCAATCTGTAACTACAGCGGATGGCCGTAACATTGTAGTAAAGGCAATCATTAGGTATAGTGTTGCTGACACAAAGACATATATAACATCTATTATGCATCCTCATGATGTTCTTATTGATACAACTCAAGGAATGATTAGAGAGATTATTGAAGAAACTGATTGGCATGATTTAGTAGGTATTGATAAAGAGTTAACATCTAGAGTAGGTAAGTTTATGAAGAGATGGGGTCTTAAAGTAGATAGAGTTACCTTAACTGATCTTGCCGAAATACCTTCATATCGTGTAATTCTAAATAAGGAAGAAAAACAACCTGTGATTGTACCTGAAAATCTAAATTAATACTATGAAAAAGCTGGACAATGATACTGTATGGACGTGGGTCATAACTTTGTTAATGATTGCCTTCTTTATGATTATGAGTATGCATGAAGCAAAGGCGCAAGTGATCAAAAGAGATACACTTCTTTATAACCAGTTTTCTGACTATGTAAATTGGAGTAAACAATTGGCAAAGGAAAAGAAAACCGAAAGTCACGATCATGATGAAGATCGTCAACCTGAAATCTACATTGACCGTATAGTAATTGATAGAAGGAATAAAAAGATCTTACTCTATTCAAACTATCATATTCTCTGGAAAGCTGAATTTGGTGCAATACTGATCCTAGATATTGAATCACATCATAAAAGAAAGTAATATGCCTTTTGTATTAAAGTTTATTGCAGTTATGTCATCAATGGCCTTAGCTGATATTTGTTGGGCCATGTATTTTATTGAAGTAGATAAACGCCGAGCGGTTGCCTCAGGTATATGGGGGTCGGTCATTATCCTATTTAGTGCATTTACCACAGTACACTATGTAGAAGATCGGCGGTTGTTGGTTGCAGCAGTATTAGGTGCATTCATTGGAACAGCCGGCACGGTTATGTGGAAAAAGAGGAAGGAAAATCTTCAATCCAATAAATAATATGCCCAGACAACCACATTGTAGTTGTAGCCATGCGAAGGTAGATCATTACTTTCGTGGTTGTTGCAAAGAATGTGGTTGTACTTGGTATCACCCAGGTCAACAGTATATTAAAAATAACCAAGCAGTGTACGCAGCAACCCAACTCAATACACTATCCCAATCCAGGATCAAAACTCTATGCCGTAAAGTAGTAGAGTATTGCGAACAGGAATTGGGTAAAAGGCCGCATCGTGCAGCTCCAACGGTTAAACTGGTACATCATAATCCAGAAAAGGATTTGGGAGAATATCAAGACCCCACTAATGAAATCGTGGTATTTATTGATGATCATCGTCGTGTAGGTCAGTTGGTATCAACTATAATACATGAGTATACGCATTACCTACAACCTCGAGGCGATTCTTATAATAACCTACTTAGGAGGTGGGGATACGCGGATCATCCTTATGAAGTTGAAGCCAGACTAAATGAATCCTATTATACCAGGAGAGCTCTTGCCTGGATCCGCTCTAGCGTTAAGCGATAAATAAAAACAAACACAATGGCAGTAAGATTCAACAGCATTGAAGAATATGGACAGTATGTCTATAACGAATGCATTAAACAAAACAAACAAAGAGATGTTTGTAACAGCGGTAAAGGTGGAACTAAGACAAAGGTAACTGACTCTGATCCTGATGGATTTAGTCTTAATTTTTCTTCAAGTAACCTAAGCGCTAAATCTCAAGAGTACCTTAGCACTCATACCACAATCAGTAAGGCACCACCGCAAAACGCGCCTGCTCATATTGAAATAGTGGAAGGCGAAACATGGAAAGAGCTAATCCACAAATACGAAAAGAACGTCTATGCCAACAAAACGGTTGTAGACAATTCTACATCATTCTCGGTTTCAGGCGATGCTTCCTATAAGGAGGCTAATGTTAGTGCAAGCTACGAACAGGTATACTCCGAAGAAGATACCAATGTTAGCGAAGAGGTTTCAAAAGAGGCTTCCGAATATGAACTAACATTCCAAGGTATCCCAGGTAAACACTACGCAGTAGACTTTTATACAAATAAGTACACTTGCGCAGATCGCCCAACCCTCGAGATCACGTATACATTCTCATCAATTGTATTCCATGCTGTTTGCGACTACTCAGATGGAGCCGCTCTACACTGGAATAATGAACACTACCATAAGACCTACGATATTGCTTCGCTAGGACTCGACCCTGTAGTAACAGTACCGCAGACGGTAGTATTTGATGTTAACTACGATAACCCGTGGCCAAGTTACACAATCACAAATATTCCTGATAATATCTAAGTAACCTCTTAGACTAAGTAAAGGTAGGGCCAGTAGCTCTACCTTTCTTTTTGCACTCTGGCCGGACAATAGGAATTCCGCAATTATCGTTAGCTCTTTCAAAACTTCAAAGGTCAGCACATAGGAGCACTATTTCCGGACAAGCAAGC
>Ga0129333_10003529_pt1 | contig 14656 bp, 13 predicted proteins | sample CPB6_08_DNA_FD_94474 | JGI IMG/M metagenome (GOLD analysis project Ga0129333, IMG submission 94474) | Freshwater to marine salinity gradient microbial communities from Chesapeake Bay, USA - CPBay_Sum_0.6_0.8_DNA | ecosystem: Environmental > Aquatic > Marine > Coastal | place: USA: Chesapeake...
CGAGATACTTGCGGGTATTCTCAAGAGTAGCTGCCATTACTGAACGCTTGTTACCTTGTAGACCTTCTAACAGGGCCTCTTTGGTTTCCGACCAGCGTGACTCTAGTAATTGTGACATATTAAATTCTCCTTAAACTTTAAGTCCCGCAAGCCTGCGGATGTCAAATATTTCAGCAGTTTTTTCTTCACTGCTAATTTGGGGTGCCTGTTTATTGCCTGTAACTTCTGTTGCCTCTGTTAGTGTTGTCTTTTTGACAGTTGATCCACCGTTCATTACTGATGGTAGGTACTTGTCGTATGCATTACGTAGTTTGTCTGTTTGTACAGACTCGAGTAAACTGCTCATAACTTGACGCTTATTGCCAGCTAATGGGCCTAGCAATTCGCTCATAACTTCCTTGCGAGCGGCCATGTCCTTAGCGACACGTAGTTCAGCTTCTTTACTTTCAACTAGTTTTTGTGTATCTGCTACAATCTTTGCTGCTTCTTCTAATTCTGATTGCTTGATAGCAACTGCTTTTAGAAGTTTTGCAGTTTCTGATTTTTCATTTAGATGACTTGCAGCGTACTCGCTGGCAAAACTTTCAAAAATTCTGCGACCAAAATCATTCTTACGTGCTGCTTCAATGTCCTCACGTAGCTGTGTCATTTCAGAACGTAGTCCTTTTTTGACTGTTTCTTCAATGATCTTTACTGAACGTGTGATAAAATCTTTCTTAATCTGTTCAAATTTTGCCTTGCTCTCGCGAACTAAGCGTACCTTTGTTTCAGCAAGGTCTTTCTTGTCTGCGTGGAATTCTGCAATTTCTTTTGCTAGAGCGTCCACAATAAAAGATTCTAATTGAGTTACATTTGCTGCTACACGTTTACGATCATCGTGAAGTTCTGCAATTTCTTTACGCAGATTATTGAATACAAATGACTCCATAGCAACTGCATCTTTTGTCATTTTTTCTGCGTAACGTGCTCTTGCATCAATAAGGCCTTGACGATCTTCTGCGAGTTCACCTAGCTCTGCCTGTAGGCGGTCTGCTAGCATACTTTCTACAGCTTCTACCAATGCTGTCTTGTCATGCTCGTACTTTTGAGCAAATTCTTCACGTAATTGTGCTGTGACTTGATCACGGTTTTCTTGAATTCTGCTTTGCCAAGCTGATTCAATTTCCGACTTGATTTCTTCGGAAATCACATTGTTTTCAAACAATTGTTTTACGATGTCTAGCATGTGATTCTCCTACTGTTATTTGAGACCTCTGATGATTTTCACCAGATTCTCTGCTAGGTATTTTTGTGCCTTTGGGTCGCCTTGAACTTCTTGTGCTATTTTTAATGCCTTATATCCACCTTGATTATTCATCAGATGTTCGTAAACTGGTGTAGGGTAAGCGCCGGGTGCAGAAGGTTGGGCGACAACGTCTACAGTTATTATTTCAAAACCTTTAACGTTGCCGCCATCATCTACTTCGCCTGATCCTCTTGAACTTACACCTAACTTCACTCCCGACGTGAGCATAGTTTCAATCAATTTGCCCATTGGTGTTGGGAGAATTTTAAGTTTTCCGTAGCCGTTAGGACCGTCCATCCACATCTTTGTGATCATGTGTGAAACACGATCAAGATTGATTTTTAAATCCGACGGATGATCAACTTCACCTAGCACTGAGTATCCGCCAGAGATCTGTTCGTTGAGCGTTTTGACAGCCCTGCCAATCTCGTAGGATGAATAAACTCGCTGGTTTTGGTTACGGATATCCCCTTGAATGCAGATACCGTTAAGGTGCAAACTTTTATTCGCACCTTCACCCTCGTTCTCAAGAACAATCTTAGCCTGGTCAAAACTCAAATGTTCTGCTAGAGTTGTTTTCACCGTTTGATCCTATTATCTACGGCCACGGAAAAGACTTTGCTTGTTTTCAGCATTCTCTTTGGCACCACTCTTTTCAGCTCCATGCCCAGGCTCTTTCTTAGAAAATGCCTTACTTGCATTACCTGGAACTGTATTGATGTTGCCAGTATTCATATCCTTTGTCGAAGGATTTAGAAGCCCGCCTTTGGTGCTTGCACTCTCTGGCTCTACGTCTGCACGTAGAATGTTAGCAGTTGTGCCGCCCATGTCGTTCTTCATGTTATCAACTGTACTCTTGGTGTTTGTACCACTAGCTTCGCCTTTACCTTTCTTTTCAGCGCCATGTCCGTCGCTTACTTTTTCAACATATTCGCGTACTGTAGCTAGTTGTGGCTCTAGAGCGTCTTTCATTTCTTCGTCGTCGCCCATATCACCTTCTTCACCGCCCATGCCCATTGCATCAAACTTTGCTTGAAGTTCGTCAACAATAGCGTCTAGATCTTGGAATAATTCTGCTGGTTCTTTGTCAGACATTTCACCGTCTTCTGGGCCCATTTCGCCTTCTAAGTCGTCGGTTGGGTCACCACCCATGTCTGGCATTTCTTCGTCATCGCCTTCAAAGGCAACGTCTTCAAAACCTTCTTCCATGTCTTCGTCATCTTCAGTAGCTTCTTCTACTGCTTCTTCATCGTCGTCTTCAGTAGCTTCTTCTACTGCTTCTTCGTCGTCATCACTCTTAGCAGCTTCGTCCATTTCTTCATCATCTTTGCTTTCTTCTGCTAGTTCAGAGTCAATTAGACCTTCATAGATCTCACGAGATTTTTCTACAACGTACTCGTGGAATAGTTCTTCAGCTTTAGCTGTATCTTCGTTGATCAGATGCTCAAGCATCTGTTCTAATTTCTTATTATCTGCCATAGTTATATTCTCCTAAAAGATGGTTTGGCTGTCGTGCTTTTATTTAACACACAGTTTATAAAATGGCTTAAAATAGTAGTTTTTTGATCGTTTAGGAGAATTTAAATAGTTACTGGCGTAAATTGTGCATTAAATTCTTTATACGTTATGTGACGTAGATTTGGATGTTGATATCCTAATTGGTCTGGCATGAAAGACCCCTCTTCAACTACTCTGTAAAACTTAACGTTTCTAAACTCTTTAACAGTTTTTTCTGTTTGGCTTAACCAATTGCCGTGGAAAGTAGGGGCATCTTGACTTTTTTTATAGTTGAATGTGTCTGCGTATACATTATTAAATTTTCCGTTTAAACCGGCATAATCAAAGCCTAATATGTATATTGTTTGATAACCTTTGCTGGCTGCAAAATGTAGGGCTGTAGGTCCACTACTCCAACCTTTATGCGGACTAAAGAAGTTAACGTTGGCTTTAGTTTTTACACCTTTATTAGGATTAGTCCAAACTTCTTTGCGTTTGTGATAGCCTGCATCTATGATTTCGTTGATCATTTTAACATCAACTGCTATCAATACATCTGGTTCAAATTCTCGGTAAAGTGCATTACATCCGTAGATTACGCCGTGTTCTTTAAGTATTTTTGGATCTGCGTTTAACCTACTAATACCGTTACCTAGTACAAAGGCTATGTTATTCCTGTGGTTGGGCTGCTTCTGGTGGTGTGCCATACATTTGTCTAATAAATTCTAATTCTGATTGTTCTTCAAACTCGTGTGCTTCGCTTTGTTGGCGCAACATATTGATATCTCTAAAAGTCAAACGAAGTTTGCGAGTGTCTTTTTTCTCTAATACACTCTGATCACGATCGTTAAAATATCTGCGGTCAACTGCAAAGTCGTTGTGCTGATCGTTAAAATAAAAGAATTCTCTAAGAAGCATCTAATATTTACCAATTAAGCAGCAGGAGGTGTACCGGCTGTTTCTTCAGGAGCTGCTGTATCTGCTTCGGCTGCTGCTGCTAAATCTCCAGGTGCTTCTTCTGTCTGACCTGCTGCCTCTGCACCTAATGCACCCGGAGTAATACCAATACTACGCATCTGTCCGCTAGCATCTTGCGGTGCTTGCAATTGAGCACCATTTTCTTCTTTCCATAGTTTTTCGTTTTCACGAATTTCTTCTTCAGTTAATCCTAAGAATCTCTTCAGACTGAATCTCTTACTTAGATATGGTATTTCAACTATTTGTGCAAATATAGCTGCCCTTGTTGTATCTAGTTCAGCTTGACGATATGCAGCAAAGTTCTGTGGCTCATTAAACTTTAGTTCAAATAGGCTGCTGTCAATGCTGACACCATTATTCTCTAACCAAAGTTTAAATTCAATATCAAATGTTTCAACAATATTAGCCTGTAGGCGTTTGCAATATTCATTAAATCTTAATTCTTGGATGTAGGCAGTACCTACTTTTCCGTCTGCAAGAGTGTTAGGTGCTTCGTCAACGGCTGTTGGTAAGTAAGCACTAGGTATACGTAGAGCACGGAAAAGTTTATTAGTAAAATAACGTAGATCTGTGATTTCACCTAGATTAGTACCACCCGGAAGTGTTTCAACTTTTGATCCGCGACCTTCTGCTGTTTGTGGAAAAAAGTAATCTTCGCTTACACTTAACGGATTGTAACTAGCATCTATAACGTTTTGACCACCACCAGTTGATGAAGGAATACGTCTTTGATGTATTTCGTTTTTGACACGTTCAACAAAGCTCATAGCCATGTGTGCTGGCATATTACCCACGTCAACATAGAATATTCTACGCTCTGGCGCACGTTGAATACGATAGATAATAATAGCATCTTCAAGCAGTTCTTTCTGCTTATAGACTTTGAATACTGATTCTAACAGTGAATTACCAAAAGGATAGTTTTGATCTAGTCCTTCTGATAGACTAATGTGTACAACATGTTTGGCATCAACTGTAACTTCGTTTGTTTGATTATGAAAACGTGTACCGGGAGGTTGTGCAGCAGCACCTACAAAACCTCTGCCAAAGCCGCCGCCAGAGGTATAAGAACTTGTACCGCTTGGCGCTGTGTTTGTTGTAGCATGTGGTGTTGTCGCAATAAGATCTTTAAAATTAAAGTTTATATCTTTTACTACATATTGTTCAGGTATTTTACCTTCGCTTTCATTAACAATAATTTTTGTAACTTTGGCAGCGTCGATGAATAACCACTTCTTTGTTTCCGGATCTCTTAAAAAGAAACAGTCTCCGTACTTGAAGGAATTTCTTACTATACGAAATATTCTAGTTTCAAACTGTTGTGCTTTTGACCATTTCTGAAGGCTTTCTTTAAGAAGTTTTACTTCCGTAGCAGTAGGTTTACCTCTAAAATAAAAGTGAAACGGAGTAGCATTTTCTTTGTCTTTTTGAGTACAAAATTCTGCAAGGATGTCTAAGGCAGCATTAACTTCTGAATCCATGTCCATAGTATCATACTGCATGTAACGTTCAATACGATTTGGTGCTCCTGCATAAACATCAGGCAGAAAACTAGAATAGTTAGTACGAGCTGGACCAGGACGGCTCCCGCCGCTGATTGGACTAATTGAACCTGCTTGATTGTTTACCTTAACAGGTGTAAAATATTTTTTCCAACTCATGAAAAATTCCTATTAATACGGTGAAGAATATACATCACCGCTTAGATTCAAAGACTTCTGTACTCTCAACTGATCGCTATTAACATTAGCTATATTTTGGTTAATGTTGACTAATTGTTCTAATTTAGTATTTAATAAGTTCATTGGATCTGCAGATGTTTCTTGACCAGGTACTCCTGGTTCTTTAGCTCCTTCTTTAGCTGTTAGTGTTTCAAACATTAACTTTCGAGCGTTTGCTTCTTCTGTTTTGATAGCTGCTGTAGCCTCAGCCATTTTATCTTTTATTGCATCTGGTCCCGTCAAACCTGGGAGACTAGGTGCTGTAAGATTTGATAGACCTCCTCCCATCATTTGTTTCAGTTGAGGATTTGATTCTATAAATTTTCCAAATTCTTCTTTACTAACTTCTTTGCCGTTAACCTTAAACGACTGAGCAGAATTAAATTTATCTCCAAGAATTTTTTCTGCTAGTCCAGGCATTTCAGTGCCAACTGGTAATGTTCCGCCCATTTTTTGCATCATATCTACACCGGGCATTCCTTGTCCAGACGCCATTTTTTTAGCCATGTCCATCATTTGAGCAGCTTGAGGATTAGCTTTCATATATGAATCAAACTCTTCTTTGCTGACTTTTTTACCGTTAATTGTAAATTCTTCATTTGATTTTGCTACATTTGATTTTGCTTCACCAGGTGCCTTGCTCCATTCCTTAGGAGGATTTTTAAGCATTTCAGCAACTTTGTCTCTGTACATATGTGGCACTTGTCCTAAACTTGCTTTACCAATAAACACTGAATAGGCCCAATTTCTTATAGATGTTTCATCAAGTTTTGGTTTAACTTCAGTGTCTTTTTGTTCAGGCGGTTTAGCTGCTGTGCCACCGTCTACTCCCAGTAACATAGCACGTTCCTGTTCAACACGCTTTGCTACACCTTCTCTTACACTTTGTGAACTGCTCTTAAATCTTGACTGAACTGTCTGTGCCTTATAATCTTGAATAGCATTAATAATATCTTTGTCAGACATCTTACTTGCATCTTTATCTTTCAATGCCTTCATTATCACATCAGTGTTAGCACCATACTGGTTAGCTGTTGACATAATAGCTTCTTGAACACCGGCTCCTCGACCACTCATATCTAATCCAGCCTTAGATAGTTTTTGCATCTGAGGATCATAATGTGTGGATTTGGCATGTGTTGCCTGTGCCTGCGCAAACTCTTTAGTTGATCCTAATTCTTTCCATTTAGCATCAAACTCTTTAGATCCAACTGCCATACCGGCAAATTGTTTTGCGTATCCAGATTTCTCTAAGAATTTTTCTACGTCGCCTGTCTTACTTGATAATTGGAATGCACCGTAGCTCTTTCCGCCAAAGTCACCGTGTCCAGTTGATACTGTACCTGCTTTGCCACCCGCTTCAAAATGTGCAGCTACAGCACCGAGCCCTTGTATCTGACTACCGGCTGGCAGTTTAGTTGGCGCAACTGCAGGGCCAGGTGCTCCACCTGCTACACTTCTTTCTTTCTTAACATTGTCAAGTCTTTCCTGCGCCGCTTTTAAACCTTCAATGGCTGCTTTGCGTTCTTCATCTGTTTTAGCTTCTAATAATTTTTTCTCTGCTTCTGCCATTTGTTTTTTAGCAGCATCAGTTTCAATTCTTACACGTTGTTCTTCTCTAGCATTATCTATACGCTGAGCAAAGAAGCCGTTTTGTTGTCGGCTAAATGATTCAAGCATGGCCATAGGACTTGACATGTCAACATCAGTTCCACCTGCTGCTTTTTTCTTAGCATCTTCTTCTTCTTTGTTTAGAGCACCCATCTTTGACATATGTGCTTTTCGTTCTTGATATTCTCGTTGATCTTGTTTTACACCAGCAAGTTGTTCGTTTACCTTTTTGTCTCTTGATTCTTTATCGTTTTTAGCTGCCTGTTTTGCATCCTTAAAATCTTTGTCACGTTGTTTAGCTGCTTCGTCTCTAGCTTTAGCATCGTCCTCAACTTCTTTTTCCATTGCCTTGCCCATGTCGGCAAACTTGCCTAAACCGGGAATTTTTCCAACCACTTGCAATATACCGGACAATAAAAGTTTGAATCCGTCTATAAACGATCCAACGAAATCTCCAACATCACCAATGATTTTATTCAGTCCTGCCATCATAGTTTTAACACCAGCAGGTGATAGATAGGTTCTTAGGAAATCAAAACCGTCGCCGACATAGCCAAGCATCTTCTGCAAAAATTCTGACTTAGAAGCAATATCTCCAAAATATTTTACAATAGAACTTGCTATGTTTATTATTGATCCTAATATTTCTCCTAAAGCACCAAAATATCCAGATACTAGATCTGCGGCAGTCAATATAATTCTTTGAAATGTTTCTGTCCCGCTACCTAAACTTGTAAATGATCCAATGAGGTTCATTATAGGATCTACTAAAGACATTACAGCATTGAAGATGCCTTCGAATACCATAATAGCGCCTCTGACCGCTGCTGAGAAGATTGGAAATACTGTATCAACTAAACCTTGAATAAAATTAGATAGTCCGCCAGCTGATTCACTTAATCTTCCAAACATTTTACCTAGCGAGTCTAATACAGGACCTAGCATTGTCATCAACGCCGCGGATAAAGAAGTAATTACAGGCACCAATACATTCATTATTGGCGGAACTATAGCTTGTAACACTCCCATGAATGCTTGTACCGCAGGTATAACAAATGCAGAAATAATACCTACCACACTTTCTAACACTTGGCCAAAAGTATCAAGCATACCGGAACTAGCTAATAAAGATGTAAATGTGTTAGATATTTCAGCAATACGCTGTTTAAATTTTTCAATTTGTTCTGCTTGGTTAGCTTTCTTAGTAGCTTCAGTACCTTCTTTTTGTGCTTGGGCCCAATCTCCTGCAGTTTTAGAAGCTAGCTCGGCCATGCCTACATAGGCCTGACCCATTTCTGTATTGAATTGTCCTTGTGCTTTATATCGCTGAACATTCATTTTTGCTTCGCCAATAGCAGCATCTCTTGATCTATTCATTTGATCTTGACTGATCTTACCACCGGCTTGTAAAGTTCTACCAAAGGCCATTGCTTGATTAGCTGCCTGCGGCATCATAGCTGCAAATTTTACTGCTTCTTCACTGGTCACTGTACCAGTAGCAATCATATCTTTAATCGCTGCCTGTTGTTCTTTAGGGAAGCTAGTCACATAATTCATCATCTGCTTTTGAGATTCTGCATCCATACCTGCAACTGCTGCACGGAACTGAGCATCCTTCATCAAAGCTTCTTGTTCTTTTTGTTTTTCTTCTCTAGTTTGTCCAGTGATTTTTGCTAGAGCATCAAGATCTTTTAGGTATGACGCTGAACTTTTAGCAATTTGTGACGCTGTCATATTTTGCAAAGCACCGCTCTTGCCCATCAATCCAATGTAAGCAGCCATACCACTGTTTACTTGTTCTGTGCTATATCCTAGTCTTAATAACTCTGCACCGGCCTGTCCTGTTCTTAATTCTTTTGAAAGTTGAGCAAAACGTTTTGCGCCTGCTTCTGTAGTTCCACCAAGGTAGGTTAATGCTTCGCCATTTTTCTGTATGAGTCCGGCAAATTTTTCTAGGGTCATACCAGCACCGGAGGCGGCCGCTGTCATAGAATTTAAACTACCGCCAAAGGTAGCACCAACCTGCGCTGCTGTTTGATATGCACCTACTAAACGTTCAGCTGCTGCGGTGACTGCCATAAATGCCGCGCCAACTACAGCGCCAATTTTTCCAAATACTCCTGGTAAGCTACTTAAAGCGCCATTAACAACTCCAGCGGCACTACTAATACTATCGCCCATTCCAGCTAATTGACCAGCTAAATTCATAGCCGTGGTACCGAGTCCTGCAAGTGCTCCTATAGCTTTACCTGCTGCTGACGCTGCTCCTACTAACTGTCCGGCTGCAAAGCCAGCAGCAGCGCCTGCTGTTCCTAGGCCTTTACCAACCATAGTACCAGCAACACCAACAGCTTTTCCTAAGCCCATGGCTGCTTTACCAGCCATAGCCAACGATGCGCCCATGCCTGCGGCGGCACCTGCTGCGCCGCCCATTGCTGCTCCTGCACCACCACCTGCTGCCGCAGCAGGAGAACCTTTCTTATTTTGAGTCTGCACAGCCTTTTGTGTGGCCTGCATGACTTTCAAAATTTCTAATAGTGTTTCTTCTGAAGCGGCATTTTTGGCTTCAATTAAACCAATGCCAGGGATATCAATTTCAACTTTAGCGGCCATTAATTAAAATTCCAAGTAAAATGCGCATATAAATAGAATGCCATAATAGTATTTATTGGAGATAAAATCCATGGATAACAACCAAAACACAAAAAAACCAAACCCGCTAAGTGCCTACTTTAGGCAACCAAAGATTTATATGAAACTACCTTCCAAAGGAGATTATTATCCAGAAGGTGTGTTAGATAAAAGCTCAACGAATGACTATCCTGTCTATGCAATGACTGCCAAAGACGAATTAATGTTGAAAACTCCTGATGCTTTACTTAACGGTCAAAGCACAGTTGAAGTTATTAAGAGCTGTATTCCATCTATTCAGGATCCGTGGAAGATGCCCAGTATAGATGTCGATGCAAGTTTGATTGCGGTTAGAATTGCTACCTACGGCGAAACTATGGAAGTGTCAACTAACTGCCCTCACTGCGAAGAAGAAAATACCTATGGCATTAATCTAGTTGCTTGGCTAGATAGTCTCACAGCATTTCAATATGATCCAACAGTTCAGTTAGATCCGTTGGTTGTTCACATTAGACCATACACCTATAGAGAAATGACTGATACCAGTTTAAAAACTATTGAACATCAAAAGATTTTCCAAGTTATCAACGACTCAGATATGTCCGATGCAGAAAAATTAAAACAGTTTGGAGAAAGTTTTGCCAAACTAACTGATCTTACTGTAGATGTCGTAGCAAGATGTATTGCTAAGATTGAAACTCCAGACGGATCAACTGATAATGTTGCTCAGATCACAGAATTTTTACATAATGCACCAAAAGAAATCTTTGAAAAGATCAGCGGTCACATACAAGATCTAAAAAGTAAAATTGACATTCCTGCACAAAATGTCAAGTGTACCAGCTGTGAAAAAGACTTTGTCATGCCAGTAAGCATGGATCAATCAAATTTTTTCGCCGTAAGATCTTAAACCTACCCTTGCCGGAGATCTTACAAGAAGTTCAAAAGATGGATAAAGAAGCGAGGGATATTAAGAAAGAAGCTCTTAAGATGTGTTGGTACATGAGAGGCATGAGCTATGCTGAAGCCATGCACCTAAGTTACGAAGAGCGTATTATCATTGGCGAGATTATCAAAGATAATCTCGAAACCACTAAGAAAACTGGTCTTAACTTTTTCTAAAAAGGCTTAGACCTTCGGCAATTAATTTACCGTTATGCACGTAACCAGCTACCTGTGGTTGAGCAACAGGCGCTGCTGGTGCTTTCTTCTTAGCAGCAATCTTAACACCCTTCTTAGCAGCAGGCGCTGTTCCAGTAGCAGCTAAGTTTGGATTACCAGGTTTCGCTGTGTTTGTCTTACTAACTGCTGTATTAGCCGCTGCTGAAGCTGTTGGACCTCCGCCTAACTGTGCTGCCATTTGTCCTATAGCACCTGCACCGCCTGCTGCGGGTGCTGCTGTTGGAGTCTTTGTTGGAGCTTGAGCAATAGATTTTTGTAACAAAGTTAGTAATCTCTGCTTGCCTTTCTTGTCTAATTTGTCAATGTTAGCTTTCATTTGAGCATACATTGTTTGGCCAGCTTGACTTGCATTTTGATCTTGTGTTGCTGCTGCAACTTTATCTGCGGCTGTTTTTGCGGCACCTGTTAAATTAGCAGCAGGTGCTGTACCTGTAGGACCTGCTTTGTTTACAGCCTGTGCTGAAGGTTGAGCGCCTGCGCCACCACCTGCCTGTGTAGCTGCTGGTGCTGCGGCCTGAGCAGCTGGTGCTGTAGGAGCAGGACCACCTGTGGGTGCTGCTGCTGGTTTGCCTACGCTAGGTGCTGCTGCGGCATCATCGTCGCCAGCTAAACTTACAACATCCTTACCTGCTTGATAACCTTTCTTAATTGCTTTACCTAGGCCTACAACACCGCCAGCGGCAGCGCCTATGCCTTTGCCTAACATACCTACACCTTTGCCAACAGCACTACCAATTTTATTAGCTATTGGACCTTCGTCTAACTGTTGACTTTCTGTTAAAACTTCTGCGATTTTCATGTTATTGTGTTCCTAATTGTTTTTGTAGGTAAGCTACTAGGCGTTGTTTTTCTTTGCTCTTAAGTTTTGGCACAAGATCTTTTAATTCTTTATATGACATTGCCACAGCGCCCGTTGAAGGGGGTTGATCACCTCCTGCTGCGGGCTGAGCAGCTATCTTCATATCTGCATATACCTTATTTATGATATCATCTGCAATGCCCTGACTGCTTAAAAGTTGGCGTAGCTCTTCACTGTCTGTAGGTGATCCTGCTTTTACCCAAGCAGAATTTAGTTTATCTGCTGTAACTTTGGTAGTAATGTTCTGTGCCTTTTTACCAACCCATGCTGCACCTTTCTTTAGGAGATCCATTGGACCTTCTTGTAGGATAGCAGCCTTGTTAAACATCATGTAAACTTGTCCCTCACTTAACGGACGAGTTTGACGATAAACACTTTCTTGTTTTTTCTTCTGCATGCCACCAGCTTGTGCTGCGCCTTGAGCGGCAGCAGCTAAGAAATCTGTAGCCATACTGGCAGCTTCAATACCCTGCTGAATCATCTGTCGTGTTTCAGCAGTTTTAGCTATATCTGCTAGATATTCTGGAGACTTAAGAACTGCTATAGCATCATTAGCCTGCGTCCAAAGTGTTTTACTAAGTTGATAATCTCCTGCTTTCCAAGCATCTGCTGCTTCGTTGGCTAGGTCTCTGATTGGGCCAACATCTTCTGGTTTACCCACAAGGTCCTTAAAGGAAAAACTTGCCGATCTAGTGCCTAATTCGCCACCAACCTCGTCATAAAATCTTGACCAATTTAGTTTAACCGCACCCGGAAACATATTGTCTTTGACCATAGTAAGGCCATTACTCAAAGCGTCGCCAATTAATTCAAAAGTTTTACCTGCAATAAAACCGTAGGCCGCAGTCTTAACACCCTTGCCTATAGCAGTAGATAGTTTTTCACCTTTAAGCAATTCTGCTGAACCTCTAAGTATCTGACCAGCTATGGCAGCACCTACTGGACCTGTGCCCAATGCTGCGATAGTGGTTAGAACACCTACAATGGCTGCTGTCTTACCAGGATTATCTCTAGCCCACTGACCTAATTGTTCAGCCTGCGCAGCTACTTTAGGAAATTTCTGTGATATCTTTGCTTTTAGATCTTCAAACTTTTGGTCAAATGCCTGTACCGGACGAGTATCCTGTAGCCATTTGCCAATGTTATCTATAGTTTGATCAACCTTTTTAGCCGCATCTACACCTAATCCAGCTAGTGTACGATTGTCACCACCTGCGGTCACTTCTTTTTCAACAGCACCAAATAGGCTCTGTATTTGATCAGGTGCAAGACTAGCTTCTACTAAAACTTCTAGGTCATTGTAGATACCCTCAACAATAAATCGTTGCTGATCTGTTAATCCATTACAGGATTCTGTTAGGATACCACGTCCGTGTTTTAGTTGTTGTTCGATTAGATGTTTGACTTTCATAGGTTTTATGATCTGATAAGTTATTTATTTAAGAAACGAGCTTGCGCTCGTTTGCGTTTTCGCTCGCGCTCAACGCATTTTTTCTTCTTCTAACAGTTTAGTGATACTGCGAAGCAGTTTAAATATTATCTAGATCTAATGGTCACACTAAGCCCGTTGCCGGGCCAAGTTAACATTATCTGAGTCAGCAAGTCACACAGCGTTATGGCGTTACAGAGGCGGTTGTCCGGTACCTCGAGCCATGTCTTTTACAACGGCGTTATACTACTCAACGCTATCTGGGTAGTATAAGTGCAGGTTTTCCCTGCTCATTTTGCCTATACAATATTTTTTAACAACCAAATCACAGGTCTTAAGTGATCATCATCCTTACGGGTAGTGGTTGAGTACTGTTACGGCACAGATTTCTGTCCCCATGCATTTAAGCTGGTTATCTTAGGCGCACGAAATTAGCCTGCGCGAGCTTTAACCGTTTAGTTGTTTGCCTTTAATATGGGAGCCGTGGACTCTTACTTGTATGTGCCCGTTGTAGTATTCATCTGATTCTAATACACGCCTTGAGAATTGCTCTCTTGCCTCTACGTAGCTACATTCTGCCTTGCTTTTGCAGTAATAAAGTATGTCCCTGCGGAAATTTTGTGTGCCTAACTCTGCAACATCTTTAAGTAATGCGTCATTGGAGCCATAATAGTCTTTCCAATCTGATTCTATTTTGCCTTTAATGCGTTTACGTTTTTTGTTACCGTTTTTGAGCTTGACTGTTTTGTAGGTTGTTTTTGAAAATTTTGCTAATTTTTTGCCTATGTACTGCCGTCCAGAAATTAGATTTGTAATGTTATAAACAAATCCAACACAATCTTCGGGTAGACTATCAATTAATTGATTCTGGTGGTACCAGGACATCAACTAGTTATTTTTTTAGGCCTTCCCGGTTTGCGAATTCTGGTTTTGTTTCTAACATCACGTTTAGCCTGAACTTCTTTGCGCCTTATACTTGCGTATCTACGAGCCTCTGAGAGCCAATATCTTGCCTTTATGCCTGCGGCATCATTATTTTCATACTCAAACTTATCTTGCCACTTGCAATATTCTTGCACAGCTCTTACAAGAAGCTCGTGAGCCTCTTCACTCACTCCATAATCTCCACATCGTTTGAGTAACTAGTGAATCCATTTTCTTTTATAACCTTTAGTACATGGTTAACTCTACTGGTTAGATCATCTCTGTGACTGATTAAGAACACATTTTTTTGACGTTCACGAGTCATCTTCTTTAGTACAGCAATGCTGGATTCAACACCACTAGCGTCCATACCGCTGTCAACAAGTTCGTCAATGAACAGTAGATTAATACTTTGATAGAGGTTCTCCCACACATCGCGGAACGCCCAACTCAGACTTAAAATAAGTCTGTTTCGTTCTCCACGACTTAAATTATCAAAGTCTAGATCCTGGCCAAGTTGGGTAATAACCACAGTGAGA
>Ga0129333_10003530_pt1 | contig 14653 bp, 17 predicted proteins | sample CPB6_08_DNA_FD_94474 | JGI IMG/M metagenome (GOLD analysis project Ga0129333, IMG submission 94474) | Freshwater to marine salinity gradient microbial communities from Chesapeake Bay, USA - CPBay_Sum_0.6_0.8_DNA | ecosystem: Environmental > Aquatic > Marine > Coastal | place: USA: Chesapeake...
ATCGTCACTGTGCTCAAAGAGATCACAGATCCTAGACCAGTGTTGGTCACACGCGAGCCATTTGTAATCCAAGAATTAGCCATCACGCAATTCCCAGCCATACTGGTAGAGATGCGTGAAGAAAATCGTGAAACTATCACCATGGGAGCCCCGGGAGTGGGTCGCAGAATGGGCACTATAACCTATGGCCTAAGAGGTTTCGTCAGAGGCACAGAACTAGACACCAAGCGAAATGATCTCATTGAAAGCATTGAAGAAGCATTAGATTCAGATCGTTATAGATCATTGAAAGCAGATGGTGTCATTGACAGTCAAGTCCGCGTTATAGAAATCGTAGAACGTCAACCTCCACTGGCAGAATTCCTAGTTATATTTGAAGTCAAATACAATTATTTGAGGACACAAACATGAAGATAGAATTAACCAAAAGAGGTATGACACGCTGGTGTCAAGAATCAGAACTAGAATTGATGCAGTCAGCAGGTTGGCAACCAACAAGTTCTGAACCTGCTAGAGTATCGATAGAAGAACAGATCGTTCTTCGTCCACCTGCGAAGTCTAAGGGCGCAGCCAAATCCCTTGACAATGCTATAGAATCTAAAGGAGACTAATTATGGCGATTTTAACCGGCAATAACGGCGTTGTCAAGATTGATAACGCAAGTGGAACCTTAACCACAGTGGCAGCAGTTCGCAACTTCACAGTTGAATTAACTTCTGACACCATTGAAACAACCACGATGACCGTGGATGTTAGAACCTATGTAAAAGGACTGAGTTCTTGGAGTGGTTCTGCAGATATCTATTTTGATCCAGCGAATTACACGGGTGGTGCATCAGTGATCGCTGCTCTAAACCCCACAGGTATAACTGTAGGCACCACCACAGTATCAGTTGAACTGTATCTAGATGGTTCATCTAACAAATTCGCAGGCGAAATTATTGTCACTGGCTTTACAGTGAATTCAAGCATGGATGGTATGGTAGAAGCATCTATCAGTTTCCAAGGCTCTGGTGCTTGCACATTCACAGCCTAATAGGAGATAGAACATGGCGACTTTAACAGGTAACAACGGCGCAGTGACCATTGGTTCAACCAGTGTTGCAGCCGTGCGTAATTTTACAATTGAATTGACAGCAGACACCATTGAAACTACTGTAATGGGCACAGACGTAAGAACTTATGTTCAAGGCCTAAGCCAGTTTTCAGGTTCCGCAGATATCTATTTTGATCCTTCAGAGTTTGATGGTGCAGAAAGCACTTTCAATCCCACTGCTGGTCTAGTAGGTGCCTCAGGTGTGGCAGTTAAATTGTATGTTGAATCTAACTATTCTGGAACCTCAGACTATGCTTTCACCGGCAATATCGTGGTCACAGGCTATACAGTTAATTCAAGTTTTGATGGAATGGTAGAAGCATCAATTTCCTTCCAAGGAACTGGCGCAACTGCATTCTCAACTACTGCGGTGTAATCAGTGAAGATAGCATTACTGAACAGTGATAAGTTGGTCCGTGATCTCAAGAGAGAGGTCACGGATACCATCCAGAGATTGGCCACTGAAACAGATGTTGTGGTGCGCCAAAAGACACCTATCAAAACAGGTAATGCTAGACGCAATTGGAGAACAGAAAAGAATCCTCAGGGATTCACTACAGAAAATTCAGTGCCATATATTGAACGCCTGGAGGCTGGAGCGAGCAAACAAGCGCCAAGAGGTATTATTGGACCTACTCTAACTCAAGTCAAAGGAAAATTCAAATGAGCAACAAGGTATTAGACAAAGCAACCAAACATTTTAGAGCCCGTATCTCAGGTGCCATGCACAAAATCCATGTCAAAGAATGGGAATGTGACATTTGGTTCAAAGAAGCGAATACACTAAAAGAAGAGGCTAAACTCATAGAGTTGGCACAACAGGGCAAAACTGTTGAGGCGTTAGTTGAAACACTAATCATGAAGGCACGCAACGAAGATGGAACCAAGATGTTCACATTCGCAGACAAGGCAATATTCATGAATGAGATTGATCCACAGGTCATCATTCGTGTGGTAGGCGAAATGAATGTTCAGGCACAGGAAATCACAGATAGAGCAGAAGTAGAAAAAAACTAAAAAGCGATCCAGATCTAGTTTTCATGTATAGATTGGCCAAGGATCTGGGTCGCACAGTCGAGGAAATCATGAGGATGAGCACCACAGAATTCAATGGTTGGGCCACATTCTACAAGATGGAGGCTGATGAAACTAAGAAAGCAATGAACAAAAGGAGCAGATAGTGGCTGTATTAAAAATTGAAGGTGATGCCAGTGGTGCCATAAGAGCCATACAACAGATAGAATCTGCTCTAGGTGGCATCCAAAGGTCAGTAAGCCAAGCACAGCGTAGTCTATCAGGACTGCAACAGAGTCTAGTAGGCATCGCAGGTGTATTGGCAGGTGGTAGTCTCATGACATTCGTAGATGATCTACAGAATATGCAGAACAAATTGCGTATTGCCACTAACAGCCAAGAAGAATTTAACAAGAGTCTTGAATATGTCAGAGCCATCGCTGACAAAACTGGTCAGAGTCTTGCTGCCACAGGTGATCTCTATGCATCAGTGGCTCGTAATGCTGAAAAATTAGGCTATGATCAGAATCAGGTAGTGACTGTGACCAATGCCATGGCCACTGCACTGAAAGCATCAGGTGCTTCAGCGCAAGGTGCGGCCAGTGTCATGTATCAATTCTCACAGATCCTAGCCAAAGGCAAGGTCAATGGTGATGAATTCACTACCATTATGGAGAACCTTGGTGGTCCTGTAATGGATCTAGTGGCCAAGAACATGGGCTTGACCACTGCACAGTTGATTGAATACAAGGAAAAAGGTCTAATTGGTGCTCGTGACTTCACAGATGCACTGATCAGATCCATGAGTGAACTAGATGGCATGGCTGGCAAAAGCAGTCAGACCATTGGACAGAGTATGCAAAGGATACAGAATGCCTTTGCTTCAGTGATACTCAGCCTGGACAACTCCACAGGATTTTCCACAGCCTTTGCAGATGCTGCCGCTAAGATATCTGCCAATGGTGAAAATCTCATACCTGTGATTAAAGCCATTGGACTAGCACTAGCAGGTCTGGCTGTTTATTTTGCACCTGTTGTTACCTTATTCACTGCCGCAGCCGCTGCCGCACTATATTTCGCAGATGTTCTAGGTCCTATACTGAAACCGGTGATTGACGCCATAGAATCCGCCCTGGGAGCCGTTGTAAAACGATTGGTAGGATTTGGTTCTGCTATCGCTGCCCTAAGTCGTGGAGAAAATCCATTTGAAGCCTATAAGAAAAGCCTAGAAGAATGGGATCAGCGTGGCAAGGATGTCAACAAGACACAGACGCAGACCAATAAACTTCTAGAAGATGCCAAAAAATCAGCACAAGGCGCTATCTCAGCACAGCCTGGACAACTAGAAGGTGTTGGTCAAAAGTTTGCGCTGATCCTCAAAGATATACAAGAGCAGGCCAAACTCACCGCACAGACCAATAGAGAATACGACATACAAAGTCAGATCCTGCAGACCAACAAGCAGTTGAACTATCAACTCACTGACGCACAGAAACGTCAGTTGGCCGCACTCTATCAACAGATCCAAGCACAAAAAGATCTGTTGGCCACCAATGAACTGATTCGCAAACTGCAAAGTGATACTTCAGTGGCTGCTATCCAGGATGCTGGTCAGCGCCAGGTTGCCACACAGTTAGAAAACTATAGACTCAGTGTCAGCAAAGAAGTCTACAATCAGAAACGGGCTGAAGTGCAGTTGGCCATTGAGCAGAACATACAGACCAAGGCACTGACAGAATATCAAGACAACATCCGTAAAGCACAGGGTGAAATCACCAGACTGGGCATCAAGGATCTTGATCTCAGAGAACAACAGGCCGCTGTAGATGCTGAAAGACTGAAACTGGGTTCATTGTTTACCAAAGAAATGGAAGATCAGGTTCGTGCTGTCACACAAATGACACAGAGAACCAGAGAATTGGCCGCAGAAGAAAAACTGCGTAATCTACTAGTAGGTCAGGCCAATCCAATGAATCGCGCACAACAGATTGAAACTGCCACAGGTGTTGTCAGTCGTTTAGATCCACGACTGGCACAGGAACAGCAGTTCCAAACTGAAATGCAGGCTATTCGTGATTCAGAAGTTATCGCAGAAGATCAAAAGAATGTTCTACTAGAGCGTCTACGCCGTGAACACGCAGATCGTATGCACTCGATTGCCAAATCACAGGCAGAAGCAGATCTTAGATTTGCTGGAGTCACCAATCAAGGCATCATAGATGCTACCATGAAAAGCATGGACAATATCCGCATGATCCAAGAAGGTGGTGTCAAGGCAGTGATGGGTGGCGTTGATCAATTGAGTTATATCTTTGGACAGTTAGGCACCTACAACAAAAAGGCCTTTGAAGCAGCCAAAGCATTCAACATCGCCAATGCTGTGATGAACACCTATTTGGGTGCTACCAAAGCACTGGCCATGTATCCACCACCATTCAACTTTATCGCTGCCGCGGCTGTGGTAGCATCAGGTCTTGCACAGGTGGCAGCAATCAGATCACAGAGTTTCTCAGGTCGTGCCCTAGGTGGACCTGTAATGGGAGGTCAAAGTTACATCGTTGGTGAGAATGGTCCAGAACTGTTCACACCCTCACAGACTGGCAGCATAACTAGAAATGACCAACTAGGCGGCGGTGCACCAGTCAATGTTAATTTTACTATCGTGGCCAATGATACTCAGGGATTTGATCAATTGCTGTCATCACGCAAAGGTGTGATCACACAGATCATTTCAGACGCCATGTTAGAACGTGGTCAAAGGAGCATGGTATAAAATGGCTGATCTAGCAACACAATTTCCCACAACGCCTGGTATGCAGGCAGTGAATTTTAGGGTCAACACACCCAGTCAGATCTCAGAATCATTCTCAGGCAAGATACGCAGAGTGGGTCTAGGTATTTCTTATTACAGTTGGGAATGTAAATTTCCTTCGATGACCCCAGCATCAGCAGGTTCTATCACAGGTTATGTCAGTCAAGCACTGGGTCAACAATTTTCATTTGAAATCATCCTTCCAGAAGTAAGTTATACAAAAATTGACAGTTTGACCGTAGGTGGCACACAGACTTTGAACACAGTATTAACCACAGGTGCAACCAGTAGAGGCTCAACAGCAGTAAACCTAACCAACTGTGGTGCCAACAAGAATGTGTTATTGGCAGGGGACTTTTTCAAGTTCAGCAATCATTCAAAGGTCTATATGTGTGTGAGTCCCTGTGTGGCCAATGGTTCAGGTAATGCCACACTTTATTTTTCATGTCCCCTGATCAGTTCTGTGCCGTCATCTACTAGTCTAACTATCACTGCGGTGCCTTTTACTGCGATTCTACAAGAAGATGTGCAGGCTTGGGATGTGGGTGTTGGTGGTATTACTGCTATGACACTGGCAATGAGAGAAACATTCTAATGAAAGATTTTTATACCACACCCAATCGTGATGAATACTATCGTGATCATACCATCTCTGTAGATCTAGTAGAACTGCATCTCAAAGACAGCAACAATCAAACGCTGTTTATCGCACTGAATTCGGGTGGCTTTGACATTGATTATACGTCACCTACCAAACCTGCAGGTGCACAGGGCACCTATTTGGGTCAAGGTGATTTCATAGGCTTTTCACCACTCACAGAAGATTTTGATGTCAAGGTAGGCAAGTTTACCATATATCTCAGCGGCGTAGGCACACAGTCCAAGGCAGGCAATTTTATCACAGTGAATAGTCCCACTGTGAACTATCTAATGAACTATGAAATTGAAGGCAAACGAGTGGTGCTCTACAAGGCATTCCTTAATTTTGGTCCCTCAGGCACATCACCACTGGCATTGGCCGCTGATCCTATCTTGATGTTTGATGGTGTGATCTATAATTATGCCATACAAGAAGGCAGCCGTTCCTGCCAAGTGACCATAGACTGTTCTAGTCTATTCGCAGACTTTGAGCGAACCAATGGACGCAAGACCAACTCATGGTCCAATTGGTTGTTCCAAGGCACTAAATCAGACACAGCCTTTGAGAAATCAGGCTTCGTGGGACAAACAGAATACAAATGGGGCAGACTTTGATCGTAAGAAAAATGCAACCTTCAGAATTTGACAGCACTCTCATAGTGGTCAATTACTATGTGCAAGAAGCACAAGAAGCCATGCCTGAGATGGCTGAAGAGTTTGATGAAAATAGTATTCTACAGACTGTGCGTCATTTTGCCACACACATGGATCACTGTTGGTTCAATGCCTATGACCAGCAGAGACCTGTGGGTTTTATCGCAGGCTATGCCACTGAAACGCCTTGGAATCACAACATCATAGATGCTCATATCGCATTTGTCTACTTGTTAGACAGCCATAGAAACATGGAAAACTTTAGACAATTGATGGATCAATTCACACAGTGGGCCCGGATGATCAAGGCCAAAAATATCACGGGCGGAGACATAGGCATCAATCCCAAAAAGATGCAGAGTCTTTATGAATACTTTGATTTCAAACCCATGTTAATGATGACCAAGGAGTTGATCAATGAGTAAGGTCGTAAAAGCCATTGGTAGTGCAGTAACTTCTGTGGTCAAAGGAGTGGTCAAGGCCGTGACCTCAGTGGTCAAGGCAGTGGTCAATGTAGTTTCCACAGTGGTATCATTTGTCACACAGCCTTTTATGGGTATGTTGGGTGGCATGCCAGATGTGCCCTCAGCGCAGGCAGAAGCAGATCGCCAACAGGGTGTTCTAGTTCAAACGCAGGGATCAAATATCAATATACCTGTGGTCTATGGTTATCGCAAGGTTGGTGGCACAGTGGTGTTTGCAGAAACAGGCTCAACCAATAACAGATATCTCTATGTGGCCTATGTGTTTTCAGAAGGTGTGGTAGAAGGACTGCGTGAAGTATTCATAGATGATTATCAACTGCCTGGCACATTCACTGCCAATCTCAATGCTGGTCAGGTCGTGGATATCACCACAGATCGCTACAAGGATCGTGTGCGTCTACAGTGGTATCCAGGTGTTTATTTTTCAAATCCTCAGTCATCGCCTGTGGGTGCTGCCATAAAATCCGGTGTGTTCGCAGAAGCACCTTCATTCAAATCATCAATGAACTTCAATGGTTTGGCCGTGCTGTTCGCTCGCTATGAATGGAAAGAAATCAAAACACAGGCAGATGCTGATGCTAATCCTTTCTCAGGAAATATTCCACAGGTGCAGGTCAGTATGCTGGGTCGCAGAGTGGCTAGCCTATTGGTAGATGCAGAACTCACTGCCTATGACACAGCGCCAGTGCGCTATTCTACCAATCCAGCAGAAATACTGCTAGACTATCTACGCAATCCCAGATATGGTAAAGGTTTAACCAACTCAGACATACATTGGGACACATGGAAAAAGGCCGCTAGAAAATGCAACACCACAGTGACCTATCTAAACACCACAGGTGACATCACAGGTCCAATCATGACCTGTAATTTTGTTCTAGACACAGGTCAGACTCTGATGAGCAATGTAAAAACTCTGCTCATGGGATTTCGTGCTTATATGCCATATGTGCAGGGCAAATACAAGTTAAAGATTGAAGATGCTGGCAATGAAACTGATATAACTAGTGGCCAGGCAGTGATCCAGATGACTGCTGTGGCATCACCCTACTTGAAATCAACTTATGAAGGTAATGTCTGTGATATCGTAGGTGACGTGACCTATACAGGCATAGAACGTTCAGCCAAATACAATGTTGTGGCAGTAAGTTATGTGGATCCAGATCAGAAATTCTCTGTGCAACAGGTCATATATCCTGAAACAGAAGAAGAACGTCAAGAATATATCACCAAAGATGGTGGTCGTGAAAACAAACTAGAAGCCACATTCCCTACTCTGACCAATTATGCCATGGCCAAAGATATGGCCAGATTGTTGTTTAACAAATCACGCAGACAGGAAACTGTGTCATTGACTATTTCATCAGAAGGTCTTGAACTAGAACCTGGTGATTCCATACGCATACAGTCAAATATTTTGAATTTTGGCACTATACCATGGCGCATAGTCAGCCTTAAGATCAATGACAACATGACCGTGGATCTGGCATTGGTCAAAAATCCAGATGATATCTATCCATATACTCGTGTAGGTGAAGAAGATATTGTGTTGGCAGTATATGTGCCAAAAGGTTCTATAATCTATTATCCATCAAGTGATAATCAACCATTGATTGGACTTGTGCCACCTACCAGAGCCATATATCCATCAGATTTTGCACCTAATCCAGGTAATCCAGGTTCTACAGATCCAAATGCACCCGGGGGTGGAGGCGTGGGTGGAGGCAATCCACCTGGTGGTGATACAGGGGGCTCACCTGGCACGGATGTGAATAATCCGCCAGTGACCCCACCACCTCCACCTCCATTTGAAGCACAGTTGACCCTGAAGAGATCCAGCCTAACCTCAATGGGTTCAGGCAACTACATGGTCAACCTAGTGTTCACACAGCCTGCTGATGCACTCTACAGTTATTCTATATTCTGGTGGCGTGTGAACAGATTCTCGCCATGGATTGAATTGAAAAAAGAAGAGCGTCCAGGTGCAGGTGGTGAAATCTCCATATCTTTTGGACCACTGCCTGGTGGTGAATATGATTGGTATGCTCGTTCATTTGCCACAGATGGTCGTGCTTCTACTAGGATCTCTAATGGTCGTGTGGCCTATTCACAGGCCACTGCTGAATTAAATCCCAATCTACAGAATATATCAAGTTTTTCTACCATACAGGCCACAGAAGGTTGGCGTTTACCTGACAGTCAAATACCGTCAACACCTAGATATGATGATGACATTGCTGTGTTCAATATCACTACCAAACTTAACTCAGGTCAGCCATATGATCCTAGACAGTTGACCTGCACACTACAACAGGTCAATCAAACACTCACAGATGCTCTAAATCCCCTGATAGATGGTGTTAGAATCTACTACAGAGCCTTGGGTGATGAATATTGGGATTATGAAGATCATAAATTCTCCAAGTATGGTCAATATTTTCCAGGAGCACCAGTGACCTTTACCCTCACAGGCACCTTTGGTGCTAGAGCCTATCCCACTGTGCCACAGACTGGTAATAATCTCACACAACAGACCTATGAATTTGTAGCCAGGCTGCTGTATTCAGATGGCACACCAGCACAGAAACAACTGGGACCGCAGCGTGGACTGGTTGAATGGTTTTCTGTGGGAGTGCCCTCTGCATATCAGTTCACGGTGTTTGGCACAGATTCATATGCGAGTTTTGGACCACAACGCAGTCAATTCATACCCACTGGATTTGGAGAAACATTCAAAACTGTAGATCAAGATCCCAACAAAGGTGCTGATGCCGCATTGAGCCTATTCCCTCTCATAGACAAGATACAGGACGCCAAGAGCACACCTAGATTGACTTTCCGTTTCTGGGCACCTACCACCTTTGTCAGCAAGTTCCGTGGTTATAGGATTAGGATCCGTGAAGTGGTGCCAGGCACCAATCCAGATTTCAAGACCTTTGATGTAGGTCCCGCGGTCAGTGACATTGTCACACAGGTCACATACACCCTACAAGATTCATATTTCCGTTTTAATCAGCGATATGAATGGATCATTACGGTGTTGGTATCTACATCATCAGGTATAGTTGATGGCACCCAATGCCTATATGGTAAAGCAAGTATCCCATCAAACAATCTAGATGAAGACAACATCTATGAAAGATTCAATTTCAGTGGTGCTGTTACCGCAGATGTTCTAGCACAGTTCAAGACCACATTTCCTGCTATACCAGTGGCCAATGCCAAGACTTGGATCAAGAGATATGATCAATTCCAGGCTACTGCTTCAACTTCAGTGGCACCTAATTTTGTGAGATCCTCTACAGGATTTCCTGTGAACATCTACATGAAGTTGAAGTTCCAAGCACTATCAGCAACTGCCAGCCATGTTATAGTATATCGCAGAGTGTTTTCACCTTCAGGCATACAAAGAACCACAGTGACCAGTGTGGCCAAATATTGGGAACTAGGTCCTTGGGAAAAAGTTCGTGTTGCACTTGCTGGTCTATCTGCAGATGCTGAAGGATTCAAGACCATTAATCTACGTGGCCCCATTGACCATACCTATTTCAATGGCAGTTATCAGGTCGCAGGTGCACCTAACAATGGCGTATTGGTCAATCCCAGATATGGCGGTGCAGGTCTGTGGCCAGGTTATGGATCTGCCAATGATCTCGCTGGAATGTATCCCTATTACCAAGATGGTGTAGGTAACACAGGCAAAGATCTAAGATCTACTCGCTGGGCAGAATATCTAGTGGTCATAGAAGATTCTGTATCAGGAGAAAGTGCCAAGGGTCTGCTACTGCGTTCATTCTTCAGTAATGAATATGGTAATCTCTCAGTGTATCAGCGTGAAACAGATGGATTTATCAGCCAATATGGTAATGTGCCCAGAGATGAAATCATAGACAACATCAATACCACCTATAACAGTCTCAGTGCAGGATTTGGTCGCAATCTCAATGAAGCCATCACTGGCCAGGCCTTGAACAAGATCACCATTGGTGACATAGTGCCTGCAAGACCCGTGGGCGCATTCACAGGCGCCTACTCGAGATTCATAGAAAATGCTGTGAATGGTGACGTGATCTACTAAGGAATAAAAATGCCTATTCAATCAGCCTCCGCCACACTGACTGCTACTAGCACAATGACGCCTATCACAGGTTTCATCAACTATGCACAGGGCATCTTAGATCCTGAAACTGCTACCATCAAAGCACAGGGTAGATCGCGTTGGGGATCTGTGAGATCATGGAGAACATTTACCAATTACAGCACTGAATTTGATGAGATCCGTTGGACAGCGCCCCTATTGGATCTAGGTTCAGTGGATTCATTCAATCTCAAAGTGACCACTGACAGTGATGGCACAGTGAAATTACGCATCTATGTCAGTGAAACTGGTCAATTCGCAGGTGAAGAATCAGAATACTTGATTGAAGATGGCTCTGCTACCATTTCAAGTTTCTATGGCAGATATGTGTATGTGACTGCCATAATCACAGGCCGTGAACTGCGTAGATTTTCGGTAGAATCAAACAGAGAATTTGGGGTTATCAAATTGACCAATATAAACACAGCCACTCTGTCAGGCACCAACACAGCCAGAGTCTTGGCCTTGCCCAGAGCAGTCAGTGGTATCTTAGACATGGACATACAGGTCAAATCAATCACTGCATACGCAGTGGATCTGTATGTGAGTTCAACAGCCACTTCAGTGGTAGGCATACCTGTGGTTGTTTCAAAATCAGCCACAAGCCCCACTATCGCTGTTTATGGCATAGACAATCAACCCCGAGATGCTGTGGTAGACGTCACGCTGACTGTATTGAATAGAATGGTTATGAATTCAGGCAGCATAGCAATTATCCAATAACCATAAATATCATGAGGACAGAATTATGACATTTCCCGTAGGCACAGTTATTTCAACTGCCAATCTTGACAGCACAGATGATGATCCAAGTTTGGCCAGAGTTGATCTTTATAATGCAGTAGTGGCTCTGAATCAATTGATCGCATCAGTGAATGCGGCCAATGGGGTTCTCAGCCTAGATGGTTCAGCCAAGGTGCCTGCTAGTAATCTACCCAGCACCTTTTCAGCCACAGGCAATCAGGTCATATCACCCAGCACAGGTGTGGTCAGCATACAGAAAGTCTTGAGATTGGCACAGATAGTCACTGCTGACCTAGGCACGGCTCTGGGCACCACTTCACCTTCAGCAGGTGATATTTGTTATTTGACAGATGGAGATGCTGGCACACCCTGTGTGGCAGTCTATGATGGCACCAAATGGCGAGTAATAAGAATGATGACACAGGTAGGTTCAGTGGCTGCTGCCATTACTGCCACAGTGACCTTGTCAGCAACAGCAGATTGATATGACACTGAAAGAACTAACACAGATAGTTTTGGAAATCCGTGATAACCATCTTGATCACATGAAAAAAGACATTGATCAGATGGATCGCAAGATTGAAAAAATGGACAATAGGGTTTGGGCCATATTGATCATATTGGTAACTGCTGTGGTAATCCCTGCAGTGATTGATGTGATTAAATCTGCTGGTGTAAATTAAAAAGACGTCTTATTTGCCTGGTTTGTTGATCGTCCTGCTACCCAAGTATACCCTTGACAAAATAGGCCTCTAGAATGCCATCTAGGCTCGCGCACAGACACCTACAACCAGGTTCATAGAAAAAAAACACCCCTGATTTTCACAAACTCTAGCCTTAATTTTTGCCAAAAATAAATTACAGCATGGACCAAAAATTATTTGAACAGAAACTGTCAGAAGTGGCAGAATGGCACAGAGAAAAGCATCGTGGTCACAGCCAAGCAGATCAATCCTATCGTGAACGAGATGTGGCAATCCCTACCTATATTGAAATTGACAAGATCAAATCCCAGGTCTGTGAATACACTGGTCGTGAACAACGCTGTGAATTCAAGATCTATTGGCGTAGAATAAATCCCAGCAATCCCCAGAGTGATCTAGTTAGGATCCAAAAATGCGATACCTGTGATGGTTTGATAACGCCCAAGGATCGTTACATTCCTTTGGATGGCAAGCGTTATGATTATCCTCGTTTAATCCAGCAAAGAGACTCGGAGGATAAATAATTTCAGCGAGGGACTAAACTCAGCCTGGTAACTGTGTTTTTCTTCTCTATCATTGGTTGGTCTTGCCATTCCAACCACCCTCGTTAGAAAGCCCCGGCAATCGGGGCTTTCGCTTGAATAAAAGAAAGGGCACCTAAGTGCCCAATTTTTATTTCATTTTTGCTTCTATCTTTTTTAGTGTATTAGCAATCTCTTCTAAATTGAATGCTATATTAAACAAGTGACTTGATGCTTTACTATTATGATATTCATCACATACACTATTGTCAATTGCTTCTGCAATTCTATCTAATGCGTTTTCTATATTTTCAATTTTATCTGCCATTTTATTCTCCTGGTTAAACAGCCCTGTGCTGTGTTATTATTATACAGTCGTGAGAAAATATAGCAATCACAAAGATTACCAATCTATCTAATACGGTGGCTGACACCGTATTACAAGTATAAGTTCTACTATACAATAAATCAACAAAAACTTTTTCCAAAGCCTCTTTACACGCCATTTTTTTTAGTATAGTATAAATACTTGTCTACCAGGAGGAAAAAAATGGCTGTAATACAACCCTACATCGTTCTTAAACAAGAATCACGAACTTCAAAGAAGTATGGCACCCCAATGACTAAAATTACTTTTTTGGGCGTTAAAGATCGCAAAGAGTATGTAACCTATGTGGATGCGCCACATCGCAACTACAAGAATTGGCAGCACATTATCAACAATCCCAATCATGGCTTTGTTCTCAGCAATTTAACTTTCAAAAAATACAAAGACGACATTTTGATTGATGCAGATTCAAAACCTCTAATCCAAAGAGAAGATGTCAATGACAAAGAGATTATGGAGGAATTGGCAGAAATTTGGGCAGAAGAAGATCGTCGTAATAACACAGACAAATTTTCTGATTTATTCCCAGGCAGCAGATAAGTTTAGGGATTTATTTGAATAATGGAAAAATTATCTCAAAGTGAATTGACTCATTATACCAACTATTGGTGCAAGACCAAAGGTATCAGCATCAAAGATATAGAGAGTCATCCTAGGGCAGATGACATTGTGCTCTTAGTGGCATTTAGAGATGAATTTTGGAATAAACTTAATAAATTTGAACAGGCTTCTTGGGCAGGATATTGGAGTTCAGTTTATGTTAAGAAAAATAAACTCAAGAAGAAGGCCCTCGACAAATTAGAAAACATAATTATTACTGCAAATCAAAGACACTTAAAAAATCTTGTTATCCAGGCACAACAACGTCAACGAATTAAGGCATTAAAACAGAACCCTCATGCAAAACCTTCTGTGTATATGACGGCTAAATCAGAAGGGCTTGATCAATCCGCACCTTGGGATTGATATAAACAAGCGTAGCGCCCCAGCCTAGTAATAGGTGCCAGTTACACATAGTCAAACTTCTGGTAAATGGGCAAGGTGTCGCAAGAGATGGGGCCAAGTAACTTGGCTTTGGATTGTGAGTGATGGTTAATGTAATCCCTGGATTTTTTTTAAGTCCAAATTACATTAGCCGTCGCATGTCCAAAGCCAAGTATCTCTCAAGAAATTATGTCATATGAGATGTAGAAGTTTTTAGATGAAGAAAAAACGAGTGAGCGATAGCGATGCGAGTGATGTCCTTTAGGACATCTTATAACTGATATGAAAATTGAATGCACTATCACAGATGAGGAATGGGAAAAGATCAAGATATATGTGGAATGCCGAGAAATGGCCAATCCCATGCAGGACGAATTCATCTTCTATGACCCAACACCTGAGTTTTTGGTCATGCTGACCCTATTTGACATTGATATTCATGGAGGAAAATAAATAATATCATGGGAGTTAAAA
>Ga0129333_10003531_pt1 | contig 14651 bp, 11 predicted proteins | sample CPB6_08_DNA_FD_94474 | JGI IMG/M metagenome (GOLD analysis project Ga0129333, IMG submission 94474) | Freshwater to marine salinity gradient microbial communities from Chesapeake Bay, USA - CPBay_Sum_0.6_0.8_DNA | ecosystem: Environmental > Aquatic > Marine > Coastal | place: USA: Chesapeake...
AAACCCTACGCACATATGATCGACGAAATCTGGGTGAAGACGCGCGAGGCAGAGACTCTGTTTGCCGAGTGGGTCCCGACCGCTACGATACGCTACATTGGATGGACGTCCATCGATAAGGTGATGCCGCCTCGCAAGAACTTCCACAAGGCACTTGTCCCGGTTGGAAAGAACATCTGGCGCAACCCTCTTCCCATTCTCCAAGCATACCATCGCATTCAGCAGACCAACCCCGTCCTCTATCGCAATCTTCCCGAACTCCATGTTGTCCATGTCCCCCAAGCAGTGAACATCCCTGCTCTTCCCGATGCGATTGCCTCCAAGGTGGTGCTTCACGCAGGAGTCATGGAGGAGAAGGAGTACGATGAACTTCTTCATGAGTGCGGGTTGTGTATCTGCGTGTCGGCAACAGAGGGATTCGGTCATGCTGTCAACGAGGCAATGTCCGCAGGGTCTCTTGTGATGCTCAGTCCCATCGATGCCTTCCAGGAACTCACCAAGGATGCTCTTTGGGTCTCTGAACTCAAGCGAACTCCTCATCCGCAGTGCTTAGGGACTCTCTACGATGTGGATGTCAAGTCTATCATTGATACACTCGAGTACTACGACGACATGTCCTTTCACCAGCGTAAGGAGGTCTCTGCGAAGATGCGGTCCATCTACGAAGAGCGCCACAAGACCTTCGTGGCAACGATCTCTACTGTGATTACTGCTCTCTTCCATGAAATACCCACGTACTCTCTCGAGGGTCGTCTGCCGAAAGAGGAGGACCTCCCCAAGGTGTCTGTCATCACAATCACGCGCGACCGCCGTCCGTTCATTCCTCTTGCGAAGTACGGATTCCTCGCCCAGGCGTACCCCGAAGAGAAACTGGAGTGGGTCATCGTGGACGATGGGAAGGACCAAATCAAAGACCTTGTGTCGGATCTGCCGAACGTCAAGTACGTCCTCGTGGATGAACCCATGACGATTGGTGCCAAGCGCAACTTAGCAGTGGAGAAGGCATCGCATGACGTACTCGTGATGTTGGACGACGACGATGTCTACCCCAACAACAGTGTGCTCTCGCGTGTCGCACATATGCTCGCAGAACCCCGCAAGGAGTGTCTCTTTTCCACGACGATCCCGTGCTACGAGATTCACGAGAAGAAGAGTTTTATGAATGTACCTCCAATGACGCTCCCCTGGTGTGAGAGAGTCTCCGAGGCAACGCTGTGCTTTACACGGGCATTTTGGGAAGAAGGAAAGTTTCCCGATCAACAAATCGCAGAAGGTGGCGCGTTTGTCCGCGGTCGCGAGCAAAAGTGCAGGGAGTTGTCTCCCCAGGATGTGATTGTGAGTTTAATTCATAAGAAGAATACGTCGTCAAGGAAACCCCCCACGATGGAACCGAACGGGTGCCATTACGGGTTCAGTGAAGACCTGTTTACGCTCGTGACCGAGATTGGCGAGTCACTTTAAAAGTACTTGCGCGCGCGGGACTTGCGAGACGAGCGGCGGGACTTGCGACCACCCATGGCAGGAGCCTCCGTCGCCTCCTCCTCGGCACCGCCCTTAGCGAGCTTCTTGAGCTGCTTGGGGGTCATCTTCTTGAGCATCGCCTTGACCTTCTTGGAGATCTTGCGGGTCTTGCGCTTGCCACCCGAGAGGGGGAGGGGGGTCAGCGTGATGCCGCCGCCCGCCATCTTCTGGACACCCGCGGCCTGCGCCATGTCAGGGGCGCCGCCCTTTCCGCCGGGAACAACAACTGCAGCAGTCTTAGAGGAATCGGTGGACATTTGTTTTGTCTTTACTGACACAGAAAAAATCAAACGCGTCTAGGAGGAGCAAGTGACGCACGAGGGCGGTTCTACGGTGAATTGTTGTGCCTTCGCAACTGCCTTCGTACGAAGATAGTAGCACCCCGTCTTGAGTCCTTTCTTCCATGCGTAGAAATGCATGGACGAAATCTTGGAATAGGTGGGTTCGGCGACAAACAGATTCAGGGACTGCGACTGGCAGATAAACGGGGCACGGTCGGCAGCAAGATTGATGAGTGTCTTCATGGGAATCTCCCACGAGGTGCGATAGAGTTCACGAAGTTCACCGGGAATCTCGGGGATGTTCTGGATAGACCCGTTGTTGGCAATAATCTGTCCGCGGATGTCTGCGGTCCAGCATCCTGCCTTGATGAGGTCTTCTACGAGGTACTTGTTGACCACCATGAACTCTCCGGCAAGGACCCTGCGAGAGTAGAGGTTGCTGGTGAAGGGTTCAATACATTCGTTGTTCCCGAGAATCTGGGAGGTAGACGCAGTGGGCATGGGCGCAATCAGGAGAGAGTTGCGTATTCCGTGAAGAGACACCTCCTTCTTCAGTGCTGCCCAGTCTAGGTAGGGCGTCTTGGTAGGAGTCTGCTCCCACAGGTCAAACTGAAGACAACCCTTGGATGCCGGAGACCCTTCGAACGTCGAATACGGTCCAGGTGTCGTAGTGATGTCACGCCATCCACCCTCTCCCTTGGACCCCTCGAGACTCTGCTGGACTGCCGCAAAATAGATGTTCTCAAAAATCTCACGATTAAGGTCTGCTGCCTTCTGAGACGACCAAGGAAGACGAAGCAGGGCAAAGACATCTGCGAGTCCCTGTACCCCGATTCCCACCGGGCGATGACGAAGGTTCGAGTTCTTCGTCTCAACCGTCGGGTAGAAGTTCACATCAATCACCGCATCCAGATTACGCGCTAGGACTCGAGTATATGTCCGCAGAGCATCAAAATCAAACCTGCCGTCCCGGACGAAGCGAGGGAGAGCCAGAGATCCGAGGTTGCAAACGGCCGATTCATCGCGTGATGTGTACTCCATGATTTCTGTACAGAGGTTCGACGACTTGATGGTTCCGAGATTCTGCTGATTGGACTTGCGGTTCGCGGCATCCTTGTAACAGAGGTACGGCGCCCCTGTCTGAATCTGCGAGTCGAGAATGGACTGCCAGATCTTCTTCGCAGGTACTTGACGACGGAATCGCTTGGACGCTTCATAAGACTCGTAGAGGGTCTTGAATTCCTCTCCCCAGCACTCGGAGAGTCCAGGGCATTCGTTCGGACACATGAGGGACCAAATACCGTCGGATTCAACTCTCTCCATAAAGAGGTCGGGGATCCAAAGACCATAAAAGAGGTCCCGAGCGCGTTCCTCCTCTGCACCCGTGTTAAGCTTGAGGCGGAGAAAGTCCTCAATGTCTGCGTGCCAGGGTTCAAGATAAATTGCAAACGACCCATTGCGCTTACCTCCTTGGTTAACATACTTGGCAGTGTCGTTAAACACCTTGAGCATCGGTACAATGCCTGTAGACTTTCCATTGGTTCCCTTGATTTGAGAATCACGCGCACGAATATTGTGTACCGCGAGACCGATACCCCCCGCCCACTTGGAAATCTGCGCACAGTCCCCTAGCGTCTTGTAGATTCCCCGAATGGAGTCCTCGCTCATGGTGAGAAGGAAGCACGAGGAGAGTTGGGGGTGGGTCGTCCCCGCGTTGAAGAGAGTGGGTGTTGCGTGAATAAAGTACCCGAGCGACAGAGCATCGTACGTCTCCTTCACGCGCGCGTGATTTGTTCCGTGAAGTTGAATGGCAACGCGCATCCACATATGCTGGGGGCGCTCCCACACACGACCGTCCCGACGGCGCAGGAGATATCCCTTCTGGAGGGTCTTGAATCCAAAATAGTCAAACATGTAGTCGCGCGAGTAGTCAATCATGCTCTCGACAGTAGGGTCCTGAGCAACCGAATGATGCGCATCTGCGACGATACCCTCCTGGTACAAGACCGTTGCCGATTCCAGCAGGGTATGCGGGGTGTTCTTGTGGTGGTCATCAATCACGATACGTGCGGCAAGAAGTCCGTAGTTGGGGTGGAAGCGAGCCTGCATCATCGCACATGTCTCGGCAGCAAATTCGTCAAGTTCTGAAGTCTTGATACCGTCGGCGATTTGAGAGCACACCTTCTGGGCAACGATGTCGGGATTCACATGGTCCAGTCCAACCGCGAGCGTCTGGATCCTTGTCAGGACCTGGTCAAACGACACGGGTTCACGGTTTCCATTGCGCTTTGTGACGTAAATATGGTCACTCATCTTCGTTGTACTACTCATTCCCCTTACCTGTAAATAAGGGCGCGAAAAAACCACATGCCCGCCATGAACATTGCCGTGTCAACTGCGATGTCCACCTGTCCTCGTAGGGTTCTCCACGGTGTCATTCCGATAAAGATTTGCCAGAGTTCCCAAAGTCCGTGAATGACGAACCCCGTCCAGTAGAGGTCCCACTTCGGATAGTACTTGATTAAAATCCACGCCGTGAGAATCCCTGACCCAAAATGAACCCAGGACCAGTAGGTTATGTAAAATATCGTGCGGTCGTTTCCTATCAGGTACGTCTCTAAGAACTTGCGCGCAGGCAATGGGAGAAACACATCGCCACTGCGATAGAGTATGTCGTGAAGGGTAGGCATTGTTTCTACACACTACTCTGTTTCCACTTTCACGGTGAGATGCATTGCCTCCAGTTCCTGCGAAAACAGTCCCATCGCATACGGGAGTGTGAGTGTGTCGCGCGAGGTCGCGAGACGCCCCTCTTCCTTGTCAAACAGGCGCTCGGTCTTGTCTGACCTCTCCATCAATGACTCGTTGAGGAACTTGGAGATTCCGTGAGACACAAGGGCATCGCGCTCCATCTCGCCAATACGCAGACCTCCGTCGTCTCCGCGCCCCTGCGTCGGTTGCTGCGTGAGCGGTTTCCTCGGGCCCGTGCTACGGTAATTGATTTTGTCCTCCACCATGTGCTTGAGACGCTGGTAGTAGATGGGACCCATGAAGATTTCGGCTTGCATCATCTCACCGGTCTCTCCATTGTACAGAATCTCCGACCCGTACGGTTCAAATCCGCGATTCACGAGTTCGACACGCAGGTCCCCGATTCGGTTGGTTGTGGTGAAAGGCGTTGCGTCCATGAGCGTTCCCACCTCTACGCCCAACTTGTTTGACATTGCCTCCAAGAACTGTCCCACCGTCATACGCGTAGGAATACCGTGAGGATTGAAGATGAGGTCGGGACGCACTCCCTTTGCCGTGAAGGGCATGTCCTCTTCGGGCATAATCATTCCCACTGTACCCTTTTGACTGTGTCGCGACGCCATCTTGTCGCCAATGACTGGGACGCGGTACTCGCCAATGCGAATCTTCACGCCCCGAAGTCCATCGGGTGTTGCGTACCGATACACGGCCTCCACGCGACCACGCTGACCGCGCTTGGGTGTCACGGAGATATCGCGGTAGCCCGTAATCTCTCCCTTGGAGTTCATGTTCGGGGACAGCATTCCAACAAGAACAGTGTCGTCGGTGACGATTGAATCGATCTTGATGATTCCGTCTGCGTCCAGCATGGAATAATCGTACCCGTCTTGGCGCTTGATGGTCTCGTCGCGCGTCGGGTTGCGAATTTCCGTGTGCGACTTGGTTGCGTAATCCAGGATTTCCTCCATATGGTTGTAGCTGTGGTAGTACATCGTATGGTACATTCCCCGCCGGAGAGATGCCTTGTTAAGGATCACCGAGTCTTCCTGGTTGTGACCTCCGTACATCGTCACTGCGACGAGTGCGTTCTCTCCGTATGCCATACACCCTCCTTTGCCCATCATCTCATTATACAACCACGTCTGCGAGATGGGTTTCTGGGGATTGGTTGCCATCATGGCAATCGTGTCAAATCGCTTCATGTAGTTCGTGTGATACCACGAGGCGGCCTGCTTCTGCTGTGCGATGGAGAAGGCATTGCGAGGACCTGGATTGTGGTCGGGGTAGGGCACAAGATTCGCAAGAGCAGACATATTGAAGGACATGTGAATCTCCGAGCGATTGGACGCGTCAAACGGAGTCATGGAAATAAGGCATGAATCGCTCTCTGCGGCGTCCAGGTAGTCAAGCGAGTTGAGCAAGTCTGTCCACGTGGTGGCACGGAGAATTGTCTCGGGTTTGACTCCTTCGCGATACACGGGACGAATGGGACGACCGTCATCCGAGTAGATACGGAACTCGTTGTTGAGGCGGTTCCACGCAAGAGAGACTGCCTTGCTGAGAACGCCGTTACGACGTGCGCCCAGGAGTTCAGCGTACAGTGCTTCCGTGTTTCCAATACAGGCACCCACCAGATCGGAGTTTATGAAAATCTTACTCCACTGAGGTTGCCACGTGGACGGGTGAATGTCCTCAATGAACCGAACCTCGCCACTCCCCGCAAGAAGCTTGCGAATCTCGGCAGACGGGAATGCGGTCGTCACCTGTGAGAACAACGCAAGTGCCTTCTTGTACCCAATATCGGAACCATCGGGGGAATCCACAGGGCACATGATGCCGAACTGTGACGCGTAGAGACGACGAGGCGGGGCAGTGCTCGTGGACTTGTCAATTTGGAGGTCAGTCTTTCGCAGGTGATGAATGACTGCGGCATATGAAGGACGCTCCAACTTCTGCGAAATGCCTACGCGACCTCCCCATGCGCCCTTGAAGGATTTCAGGTACTCGTTAAGCATGCGGTACTTCTTCCAGAACCGATTGATGTTTTCGGGCGCAATGAGAGTGGACAGGTTCTTTCCTGCGTACGTCTTGGAGTTGTACGTGATACGCTCATCCATCTCCGACCGCATGGACTTACAGAGATCGCGAAAGATGCGACGAAACTCCTCAAACATGAGAATCCCGCTGGTCTTGAGACGCTTGTATTGCATGTTGTCGCGGTCCGATTCGGGTTTGCGCCCAAGTGCGACATCCATCGTGCTTCGCAACATGTGCCCCAGCATGTACGCCTTGCGCCGAAGAATCGCTCCTGTGTCGCTGGTTGCTCCTTCAATGTGCGTGAACAGCATGTCGTAGATGTTCTTGACGACCTCGGCACGCGACTTGCTACGGCACTGCGACACGAGGATATCCAGGTCGGTCGTCTCTGTCACCCGAAGATGGCGCTCGTGGCTGAGAAAGATTTGGCGGAACATGTCATCGTACGCAATGCGGTCCTTGTCGGGAACATCAATGAGAGTGATTTCGTAGATATCACGATGTGACGAGAGACCCAGCGCACGGAAGAGACTGATGACGGGAATCGGTTGCCCAAATCCGGGAACGGTGATGGTCGCAAGACGGCGGTCGCGTCCGTACGATTCGGTATCCTCGGGATTGACTGTCTCGGAGGGAAGGACGAGGAAGTGAGAGTAGGGTCCGCGTGTACCGTCCTCGGAGAGCGTGCGGATTCCCGTATAGTGCTCGGTCGTCTCTTCGTAGGATGCCTCGTCCATCTCTACCTTGATTGGGTCTTCGCGCTCGACCAGTCCCTTCGCGCCCTTACGAGGTCCACGGCGCTTTCGCTCTCCCGTGTAAAACATGTTGTTTCCAAGCAGTTCCTGGGTCAGGAGGAATCTCTCTGCCCCGTCAATGATGAAGTACCCGCCCAACTCGTACTTACACTCCCCGACCTCGTACCCATCCATCGCAGAGAGGTAGCACAACTTGCTTCGCAACATCAGGGGAATCTGTCCAACGACGATATTGGTGAACGTCTTAGTCTCCGTCGTCTTGTCGGCGTACTCGTACTCGACATCAACGTCTGCCTCTACCGTGAGAGCATAGGTGCGGTTGTCCAGACGGCATGTGTGGGGCATCACCGCAAACCCGTCCTCCTCCTTGGGAGGGATGTAGCGAATCTTGCTCCCGTCCTTGCCTCCAATGTAGACGCGTATGTACCTGTCTTTGAGTTCCAGGACGATATGGGGATTGGAGGCACGAATGAATGTTGGAATTCCCGTGTCCAACATATCATTGTAGGAGTCAATATGGTGTTGAATTAGGGGGAACTTTGTATCCCGAAACAACATTTGTAGTACGTGGCGTGGCACATCCATTGTATTGTCGTCAGTAAGCATTTTCTGCTGTCGTACGAGAAGAGTATATGTGGAGTGAGACACGCCGCCCCGAAACACTCGACAAGGTAATTGGACATGCCGAGGTAAAAGAGAAACTCTCCTCCTATCTTGCCTCGCCTCCCTATAGACGTACGCTCCTGCTTCACGGTCCCCCTGGAATAGGCAAGACCACTCTTGCGTTGGCAGCAGCACGCTCTGCTGAAATGGAGTGTCTGGAAATCAATGCGAGTCAATCGATTCGGAGTCACGAGGATGTTCAGAATTTGTCACAGTCCTGTCGGCATACACGAAGTATTTCGTCCCTCTTGCGAGGCGACCAAAGACCCATGTGTTTAATTTTGGACGAGATTGATGGTTCGGATCCGCATGCCCAGAGGAAACTGTCGGAATGGTTGGGAACTCCTGAAAGGAAACTCCCGGTGATACTCACATGTAATGAAATCCCGCGTGTTCTCAAATCCAATTCTGCGATTGATATTGTACGTTGTTTCCCTCCCAAACCCGCAGAGTTGACTGCGTTGTTCCCCGGTCAGGATGTTACGAAACTTGCGCGACAGTGTAAGCACGATGTGAGGCGAATGTTCCAACGCCTCCAGTACGGAGAATCCGACCCTCTGCCGTCCGCAACACTTCCCGTGGAATGTAGTCCCGAAGTTATGTGTATTTTACGCCAAAAGATGTGGGTTGAGCACGACCCTATACTCGGAACGTCTCCCGAAACAACTCCCACGGAACGGGCCACCTGACACGAAACATCATGCGCGCGTTGTCAGAGTTTATCGTGTGACCGCCGTACACATGAGGTCTCTTGCCCACATCTGATTTGTCCACCGTGTTTGTGCTATGCCCCATCACAACAATCGTTTCTTCGTGCGGGACTTGTACCATTGACGCAGCCCAGTTCTTCGTGAACGACAACTCTTCGCCTTTCTTTTTCTCGGGGTCAAACCGATTGGATTCTACATACGACCGCCGTACCGTAAAGGTTGCTGCGGTGGCATGTGCGTCGTGAAATGGACCCGACTGGACCATCACGTTCTCTCGTGTGAGCAAAATCCAAAGTACCGTGGACCCTGCGATATCTGCCTTGGGTGACGATACGAGAGCATTGACTCCCGTTGAGATTCGTGTGGGCGGGTAGTAATCGTCGTCATCCCAAAACACCAAAAAGTCCCATTCGTATCGCAGTGCGATCTCGATACACCGATTGCGCATCCACCCCACCGTGCGCGGTCCGTCCACATGCTCATATACAACACGCGGGTCTGCCTGCGATGCTTCCCACCCCTGTTCGGGGGTGTCTGAATTGTCAACGACAACCCAGTGCACAGGCGATTGGACTTGTGCGTCCATACATGCTTTTGAAAACTTATAGGTCCATCCCCTGTTCTTCGTCGGCGTGCACACGATTGTTTTCACCATCGTCGTCTTCCCTGTCTCTATCGGCGTCGGGTCGTTGTATATGGTTTGGCAAATCGCGAATGTCGTGGCGACACATCGGGCACCGTGCGTTCATGGTGAACCACTCCTGCAGGCATGGACCGTGAAACAGATGACCGCATGCGTGAATACGCGTTGCGCAGTTCGTGTGTTCCTGGCATATCGCACAGATTGTGTCCGCACGTACATGGCGTTCTACGGCTGCGTCAATCTGCGCAGGCGTTGGGATGATCGGAACGGGTTCCATGAAATTGGGCGGAATAGGTTGATTGAACACAATACCACTGGGGTCCATCAGCATATTCAGGGGGATGTTCATCACAATTCGGTCACCGTGCGTGGTTGCAGTCTGTGCTCGACGCGACACGATTGACTCCCGAATCAACGCCATCGCATTGTGAATGTTGCGCATGTGCTGAGACACAATCGAGTTTCGCGTACGAGCGTCCAGGAAGCGCACGATGGCAAAAAATGCACGTTCGGTCTCCATGATTTCACACAATGTATCGAGTGCACTGTCGTTTTCCATTTTGTGTATTTGAGTAGAGGTTTGGGTAAATGCTTACGAACGCCGAACGAAGGCGTCCATCGGTCCGCGAATATGGGACATAGGTATTTTGCGAGCATTCTCTTTGACTATCGGAAGTAACTTCGGTGAACTGAGGAACAGGATGCTATCCAGCTGTTTTTCCTTGCGAGATAGTACCGATTTAATCGCCTCCTCCTCGTCTCCGCCATATTTGTCCATCATTTGTTCCATCAAATCCTCGTAGGTGGGCTTGCGAGGAGGCGTGTACCCGTCCAAGTCCTCAATACAGAGCGCGAACAACTGTGCGACGGGGTTTTGAATCTGGTTGGTGATGTAGAACTCGGTGTCGGGAGTCAGTCCCTTCGAGCGGACGTATCCGACCTCTTCAATGCGTTCACCCTGCTTCGCGGCAGCTTTGTTCTCCTTCACGTAGATGTAGGCAACACGATCGCCGACCTTGGGAGCCGTTCCGGGGTCACGTGCGGCCATGCGGTCCGCAAGAACGCGGTGGGCAATCTGCTCGGGATTCTTGTAGTCATCTCGTAGGGACTTGCTGACGATGAACTTTTCCAGCGGTACCTTGTTCTCCAGCACCTTCAGGAGCATCTCATTCACGAACTTCTGTGCCTTCTTGACATCGCGCTCCTGGAGAAGAACATCCAGAGCACCTCCAAACACATCCTTCACAATCGGCGCGTTGTCCCTGCGCTTCAGTACGATACCCATGGACATACGCTTTGCCTTGGCGGGATTCGGGTCCTCCTCATACTTCATCCCGACGTATCGCTTTCGGCAGAAGAGGATGAAGGGGTAGAAGGTCTTTTCATACGCGATTTTATATGGACGACGGCAGCGCTCGGTGATCCGCTTACCCGCACGGATGCCAAGTTGGATGGACTCTGCGAGGTCGGTGGTGGGGAACTTGATGAAGATGGAGTCGGTGTCACCGTAGACGACGTCCGCACCGAACTCAGTCTCCACGATATGTTTTGCCAGGCCGAGAGCCTTCCTGCCTGCTGCCGTCGTACACGCAGCGACGCAGAGCTTTCGGATGGGACTGGTGCGGGAACCAGTCTGTCCGTAGACAGAGTTTGCAACGACCTTGTAAGCAAGTTGGAGACCATTGAAGACGCTTCGCTGAGCTTCATCGTATTGTGTATCTTCCATCTTTTCCTTGAATTCCTTTCGTTTCTTCAGCAGGATATCCAGCGTCTTAGGCAGAACACCGACTGTCATCGGCATATCGTCTCGCTGTTGTGCGAATGTACAGATGGTCTTGCCAATGACCGTACCCTTGGCGTCCTTCGTATCGTACTCAATTTCCTCCATCACATACCCCTCCTCCTCGAGTTGGGCAATACGAGCGGGAGTCAGTCCCTCCTGCCGAATCTTGCCACCGTCTGCTCCAAACTCGCGCTCGCAGACCAGCGTGTCAGGAGAGAGGTTGTACGAAATCATGTTGGTCGGGTAAAGCGAGTTGAAATCCAAAACCGAGATGGGTTGGTTCAGGTACATACCAATCTTCGGGGGTAGAACGATCGCGCCCTCATACCCCGTATCGTCCTCTGCTGCGGACTGTGTCTGGAGAATCTGGTCGCGCTGAGATGCGTAGTACAGAACCGCGCTGAAGATCTTGATGCCCTGCCCACGTCGCAGAACATACTCCATCGGTACCTTACAGACATCCGCCATTCCACGCGCATTGACAATCGTGTCCAGCTTCGCCATGAGAGTCAGCACGAGGTCGCAATCCTGAATACAATACTTCGCAATCCTCGCACGACCTGCGGGACCGCCGTTCGCATGGAGGTCGAACAACTCGTGAGGTTCCACATCGTCCTTGGAAAAGGTCCACTCCAGGGACTTCCTCTCCTTCTCATTCAAATCTTGAAACAGGTCTGCGGGCGCACGAATCGTGAAGGACTTGGGAGTCGTGGAGATGACCACAAACTTCTCGCCCTCACGATAGGGGTCGGTCGTGTTCCCTACCACATCAAACCGGACGTAGTTCCCAACCGCAAGACCGCGCGTACTCTTGGTCGTGATGACATTGGTAGCGTACCCGAGAACCTTGTCGCGCAGAAACACCGAGGCGACATTGTCCAACTTGAAGGAGTCCAGAGAGTGCTCACGGCGCATGTTGAGGAGAAGGTCCAGACCAAGACGACCGCGAAGAGTCAGGAACCGAAGGTCGTACTTGCCCGATGCCAACTCAAACTTCTTGGTCTCGCTGAACTTGCGCTTGAATCCGTTCATAGTCCCGTTGCGAAACATCGGCGTCATCACGGGAGTCGTGCGACAGAAGTTGATGTCGTCGGTAATGCCGAGTTTCTCACATCGGTCCTCGATATAGGCGTCATCAAAACCAAAGGTGTTGTACCCACACAGAATGTCGGGATTCTGCGTGCGGATTTCGTAGGCGAACTTGTAGAGCATATCCTCCTCGCTCTTACACGAGACGAACTGCGTGTTGGGTTCGTCGGTAGGGTCCACACTTCCCACCACAAACACGCGACGACGCGTAGGGGTCAGCATGTCGTTAGACCAACGATAACTGATTCCCATCTGGACAATAGGGTCTCCTGCCTCGGCACGAGGAAACAGACCCGACGCAGAGTACATCTCCAAATCATAACATCCCACCAACATCGGGATAGATGCCTCCGTAGGAGACACCTCGGAGACGTCGCACTGGTAGAACGCGTCAATCGTGTACAAAGGTTCCTCGGTCTCGCGGTCCATGGGAATCGTGTACCGATGCTCCACAAACTTAATGGGTGAGGCAGGACCGAGATGCCGTTCGTGAAAGAGACGCAAGAGTTGGGGGAGATTGCTCTCGTACAGGACAGACTTCTTTGCGCCTGCTGCCTTGACGGCTGCGGTGAACTTTGCCTTGGACTCACACTCCACTCGCCACACGTTTGTCTTTGCGAGTCCGTTGAATCCCGCAAAGACGTCGTATTTTTGAACCCGCGTTGCTCCTTCGGGTTTCTCCGCGCTCTTGACATAGAAGTATGGTTTGAATCCCTTGATACGGACACACGCAACCTGACCGTCGTCTGTGCGCCCAAATGCGTCCACCACATACGCTCCGCTCACATCGTGCTCGTACCAATCGCAGGGTTGAAGAATTCGGGTTGCCATTGCGTGTTCGTTGTCTATATGTTTGTTGATTCGTTTTTAGCGCCTGCGAGTGCTACGGGTCTTCCGAGTCTTGCGCGCGCGGGACTTGGTCTTGCGACGACGACGCCCACCCTCTCCAGCTGCGGAGGCACCGGGCTTGGCTGCTGCTGCGGCTTCTGCATCGTCGACTATCTTCTTAATCTCTGCGACCCTTCTCTTCTGATTCTCTTCCCCCATCAGCGCCGTCGCATTGGCGAGACGTCCATAAATATATCCTCTGGAGTTGCCCAACCTCTCCAGGTTTTTTATTTGGTACAAGAATCCGTCTATGTCCACCTTGGAAGGAGAGCGGGAACGGAGTATCTTACTCAGGAGAGTAATCGCAAGTCTTTCGTGACTCGTCGTGGCGTCTACTTCTCGGAGTAAGCCCATGTCGTCAAGGTTTGTGACTTTTCCAGCTGCTTCGGTGCTCATTTATTCGAGAGGTGGATAATATTTTAAATACAGTCAATGGGCCGTTCTCTCCGCGGGGGTATGACCCTACAGGAGTTGGAGCAGAATTTAGAGAATCTTTACGACCAGAAGGACGAATTGGGGCGTACGTTGGGGGATCTTATGGCTGACAAGGCGCCCACAGAAAGGATAAACGCCAAGAAGGCAGAGATAGAAAAAGTGCGGAGGCAAATTGTTGAGGTTCGGGCGGAGATAGAGAGGATACAGCTCGGAAGGCTTGCTGAAATCACGGTGGAACAACTGGAGTCTCATGGTGCGGAACAGGACCCCTACGATCAATTTTCCCACGGGAAGTAGGGACATCTGCGAACATTATATTTCCGCAGTAGTCAATAAGTACTATGACAACCACAAACCCACTTGATTTTTTCTTTTCGCCCACACGTATTCAGTCGGATACTTACGAAACTGCGGCAAAGGACTTTGCGAATCAGTCTGCTCTGACTCGCCAGACGCTCTCGGGGAATGAGGCAGGATGCTCGAGCACTCTCAATCCTGCTGCGGCAGTTGCGGATCAACCTGGATTGATTGCGCGAGGTGGGTTTGGAAACCCGGGTGGATGTAAGATTGACGAGAACACGGAACTCAAGTGGGGTACTCCTGGAGCATGGCGCCAGAAGGGTCCTCAGCAGTTGTGGGTACGCCCGTTTGCCACGACACCCTACCTTGGAGGTGGTGAACCCGGCGCAGTGGACGACGAGACTGGACTCATTCAGTCTGCTCCCCCTCGCAATCGCAAGGAGGCGTCTACCATCATGGACCGTGCTATCCCCAACTTTTACCAGCCCCTCATTGATATCAAGAAATCAGAGTACTCCAACCCCAACAACTGGGTCGAATCGTGGACGCGCGGCGGAGACGCAACGCGCCTAGTTCAGACGAAACGTGTTATGGAGTAAACATAATGAAAGTCATTTTCTTCGCAAATAAAATGCCCGACCTGTGTGGTGCATTCCTTCACGATATCGACCTCGCGACCGAACTCCAGCGCCGCGGGCACAGTGTCGTCTTCTTGACGCTGAAGGTACCCAAGGAGGGGTTCCAGGGTGGAAACTATCGAGGGTTCCGTTTCTTGAATTACAGTGCGGGTGGGTC